>OCOY01000136.1_pt1 | contig 7371 bp, 7 predicted proteins | sample 1494131 | NCBI WGS metagenome assembly OCOY01 (sample SAMEA3275523, study PRJEB22092) | marine metagenome | biome: ENVO:00000039; feature: ENVO:00002042; material: ENVO:00002010 | collected 2014-06-21T17:05:00+00 | depth 1 m | reverse complement strand
TTCATAATTGCTTTTTTTAAGAATTTAAAAAAGAACTTTAAGAAAACATAACCTACTCAAATATAAGGAATTATTACTAAAAAGTCAATCCAAGCCCGCATTATTATCCATAATTCAAACTTACCTTAGTTAACCATAAAAAATGATCAAGCAAAAAAAAGCAGCTACCAAAATGGGTAGCCGCTTCTATTTACTCTGTATTCTATTTTCTACTTAAGATCCACACATTTCACAATCATCTGGACCTGCGTTTTTAGCAAGTTCAATCATTGCTCTGTATTCTTCAGCACTCATAGATACGGGTTCAACCGCTTCCACTGCCATAGCAACGGGTTGTTCTTTAATTTCTATTGGCTCCGCTTTTTTATCATTGTTTAATGTAAATTTAATAGCATCCACCGCAGCTTTTGTTCTTAAATAATACATTCCTGTTTTCAATCCTGATTGCCAAGCATAAAAATGCATCGATGTCAATTTAGAGTAGTTTGCATTTTGCATGAACAGGTTCAAAGATTGTGATTGATCTACAAAATAACCACGTTGACGAGACATATCAATGATATCTTTCATCGACATTTCCCAAACGGTTTTGTACAATTCTTTCAAGTCTTGCGGAATATTTAGATCTTGAACCGATCCGTTATTACGCATCAATTCTTGTTTCAATGTTTCGTTCCATAAACCACGTTCCACTAAGTCATGTAATAAATGTTTGTTCACTACAATAAACTCGCCCGAAAGCACACGTCTAGTATAAATATTAGAAGTATAAGGTTCAAATGCTTCGTTATTTCCTAAAATTTGTGAAGTAGATGCAGTTGGCATAGGTGCCACCAATAACGAGTTACGCACCCCATGCTCCATTACTTCTTTTCGTAAAGAACCCCAGTCCCAACGACCTGACAATTCCTCATCTTTCATTCCCCACAAATTGTGTTGGAATTCTCCTTGAGAAATAGGCGATCCTTTGAAAGTAGAATACGGTCCTTCTTCTTTAGCCATTTCCATTGAAGCTGTTACAGCCGCAAAGTATAAAGTTTCAAAAATTTCTTGGTTCAATGTTTTAGCCTCATCTGAGGTAAAAGGCAAACGCAACATAATAAAAGCATCTGCTAATCCTTGTACTCCAAGACCAATTGGTCTGTGACGCATATTCGAGTTTTTAGCCTCTTCAACAGGATAGTAATTTCTATCAATTACTTTATTCAAGTTTCTAGTAACACGTTTGGTTACTTTGTACAATGCCTCGTGATCAAATTTTCCGTTTTCAACAAACATGGGTAAAGAAAGAGAAGCTAGGTTACAAACCGCTACCTCATCAGGAGAAGTGTACTCCATAATTTCGGTACACAAGTTTGAGGAACGAATGGTTCCTAAATTCTTTTGGTTTGATTTACGGTTTACCGCATCTTTATATAACATGTATGGTGTTCCAGTCTCGATTTGAGATTCTAGAATTTTTTCCCACAATTCATGCGCTTTGATTGTTTTTCTTCCTTTTCCGGCTTTTTCATAATCCGTGTACATTTTTTCAAATTCATCCCCGTACACATCATACAATCCTGGGCATTCGTTAGGACACATCAAAGTCCAATTCCCATCTTCTTGTACACGTTTCATGAATAAATCAGATGTCCACATGGCAAAGAATAAATCTCTTGCACGCATTTCTTCTTTTCCTGTATTCTTTTTCAAGTCTAAGAAATCAAAAATATCCGCATGCCAAGTTTCGATATAAATCGCAAAGCTTCCTTTACGCTTTCCTCCGCCTTGATCTACATAACGAGCAGTGTCATTAAACACACGCAACATGGGAACAATCCCGTTTGAAGTTCCGTTTGTTCCACGAATGTAGGAACCTGTCGCACGTACATTATGAATAGAAAGCCCTACTCCTCCTGCTGATTGCGAAATTTTTGCTGTTTGTTTCAACGTATCATAAATTCCGTCAATACTATCATCTTGCATAGCCAAAAGGAAACAAGAAGACATTTGAGGTTTTGGAGTACCCGCATTAAATAAAGTTGGCGTAGCATGTGTAAAGAACTTTTTAGACATTAAGTCGTAGGTTTCTAATACAGAATCTAAATCCCCCAAGTGAATCCCTACAGATACACGCATCAACATATGTTGCGGGCGCTCTACAATTTTTCCGTTTATTTTAAGTAAATAAGAACGTTCTAAGGTTTTGAAACCAAAATAATCGTAGTTGAAATCTCTATTGTATATGATATGTGAATTTAAAAATTCAGCGTTTTCTTGAATTACTTTATGCACTTCTTCTGACAATAATGGCGCTTTTTGACCATTTCTTGGATTTACATAATGATACATTTCATTCATCGTTTCCGAGAATGATTTGTTGGTATTAGAGTGTAAGTTTGAGATCGCGATTCGAGCCGCTAATTGAGCATAATCAGGGTGTGCAATAGTCATAGACGCAGCCGTTTCAGCCGCAAGATTATCTAATTCAGATGTTGAAACCCCATCGTAAAGTCCTTCAATAACACGCATTGCCACCTTAACAGCATCTACTAAATCATTCAAACCATAACATAGTTTTTTAATCCTATCCGTGATTTTGTCAAACATTACTGGTTCTTTGTGACCATCTCTCTTAATTACATACATAAGCTCAATTGTTTTTTAAAAAACAGAAAATCCCTTTTCTATTTCTTGGGTATTTGTTAATTTTTTTTGGGAAGCTAATCCCGCTCTCATTCCTATCTTTGTGTTTTTTAAAGAAAAAAAACACAAAGGATATTCCCTTCTATCGGGGCTAGTGCCACCGGTAACACTAGAAACTAATTTCTAAAAATCAGCGTCAAAAGATATTTTTTGAGCACCACTATCCGTGTTCATCACACCTGATTTTTGATACTCCGCTACTTTCTTTTCAAAGAAATTGGTTTTTCCTTGCAATGAAATCATATCCATGAAGTCAAACGGATTAGAAGTATTGTATTCTCTATCACATCCTAATTCCACTAAAAGTCTATCAGCAACAAACTCTAAATATTGAGTCATCAATACCGCATTCATACCAATTAAACTTACTGGAAGCGACTCAGTAATAAATTCTCTTTCGATATTTAAAGCATCTACAATTATTTCTCTAATTCTATCTTTAGGCACTTTGTTTACCAGGTGGTGATTATGCAAGTGAACTGCAAAATCACAATGAACTCCTTCATCACGAGAAATCAACTCGTTAGAAAAAGTTAAACCTGGCATTAAACCACGTTTTTTCAACCAATAAATAGAACAAAAAGCCCCAGAGAAAAAGATTCCTTCCACTGCGGCGAAAGCAATTAATCGTTCTGCAAAGGAATCCGATTCAATCCATTTTAATGCCCAATCTGCTTTTTTTCTAATAGCAGGAAAAACATCTAATGCATTAAATAATTCGTCTTTTTCAGCCTCATCTTTTACATACGTATCAATTAATAGGGAATACGTTTCACTATGAATGTTTTCCATCATGATTTGAAAACCATAAAAGAATTTAGCTTCTGCATATTGCACTTCATTCACAAAGTTTTCGGCTAAATTTTCATTTACAATACCATCTGAAGCAGCAAAAAAAGCAAGGATATGTTTCACGAAATAACGTTCTTCATCAGAAAGTTTGTTATTCCAGTCATTTAAATCTTGTGATAAATCTATCTCTTCAGCTGTCCAAAAACTAGCTTCCATTTTCTTATACCATTCCCAAATATCATGATGCTTGATAGGAAAAATGACAAAACGGTTTTTATTCTCTTGTAATATTGGTTCAATTTGCGCCATTGTAGTTGTTTAGTTATTGAAAAATTGTGTCTTTCGTGGATTACAAAGATTGGAAAATATTGCGATTATAAAAAGCCAAACTTATCCACAATCAAGGCTAGTTTTTAACAAAGAGCTAGAATAGTAAGATTTTTAATCTGAAATACAAATTACTGAAATACAGCCTATTAAAAATACAAAAACGTTGCAAAGCACCGTACTATATAGGATTAACAAAACCCCTATACAACCTCATTACACTGTTTATTTTTAAAACGAAAAATCCATTTTGTAAGAAAGAAAAACGGGACTACGATTTGAATAATAAAATTTATGTTATTCAAAATCACGAAACCAAAATAGGATGAGTATTATTGCTTCAATTCAAGAGCGACTTGTTCCAGCTCCATATACCAATCTTCACCAAACCTTCTCACCAAAGCTTCTTTTACGAATTTGTAAACTGGAACTTCCAGTTCTTGACCTAAGGAGCAAGCTGGATCGCAGATATCCCATTTGTCATAATTAACAGCGGCAAATTCAGTAAAATCCTTCACCCGTATTGGATATAAATGGCAAGAAACGGGTTTTTTCCAATCAATAATCCCTTGGTTATAGGCTTGTTCAATCCCGCAAAGCGCGGTTTTACCATCAAAAATTACGTAGGCACAATCTTTATTATCAATTAATGGTGTTTCCAGATCACCATCGGTTCCTTTTACCCAAACCCCTTGTGCTTCAATAGCCTCAATCCCTTGCTTACGAAGAAACGGCTTTACCTTTGGATAGATATCTTCAAGAATCTTTGTTTCTTCCTCACTAAGTGGTGCACCGGCATCCCCATCTACACAACAAGCCCCGTGACAAGCAGACAAGTTGCAAACAAAATCTTTACCTAATATATCTTCTGAAACGATGGTTTTACCTAATTGAAACATGGCACTATTATAATTATTGAGACAACAAAGGTACTATTAAAGTTATCAAGTTGCAAAGGAAAGCGTCATTAGCCACTAAAGCAAAACTACCAATCCTCCTATTGTACTAGCTAGTAAAAGCTTTAGCACCACAACCCTGATTTTGATTTCAAACCAATATTCTTTTTTAACATTAAAACTCTTATTTAATCAACCCCTTTGTAAACAATAGCATAAATAGCATACTCGTTAAAATACCTCAAAGTCAAAAATAATTGTACTTTTGTCCCCATAAAAAAATAAAAAAATGTTTGAGTTAAGCTGGAAAGAAATTGCAACTGTAGGAATGGTATTGTTTGCCGTAATTGATATCTTAGGAAGCATCCCTATCATAGTTGATTTACGCACCAAAGTAGGACACATTCAATCTGAAAAAGCTACTGTTGTCGCCATGATTATTATGATTCTATTCCTCTTTATAGGCGAAGAGATGTTGAACATTATAGGTATCGATGTCAATTCATTTGCAGTAGCCGGTTCCTTTGTACTGTTTTTTTTAGCTTTAGAAATGATTTTAGGTATTCGTTTATACAAAGACGAAGAGGAATCTAAGACGGCATCTATTGTTCCTATTGCTTTTCCTTTGATTGCTGGTGCGGGAACAATGACCACTTTGCTGTCTTTAAAATCGCAGTACCACACCATTAATATCATTATCGCTATTCTACTTAATATGTTTGTAGTTTACCTGGTTTTAAAATCATCTTCCAAAATTGAAAAAATGCTTGGAAAGTCAGGATTAGGGGTCATTAGAAAGGTTTTTGGTGTAGTATTATTAGCAATTGCTGTTAAATTATTCGGTGCTAATGTTAAAGGTTTGTTTGTCTAATATTTTTTTTTATAAATTTACCCCTTAATGTACGCTGTAATTATAATCTCAAATATGTAGAGAACTGCATTTTTAAAAACTCACATTCTCAATTTACTTTTTATAATTCAGAACGCAAAAAAAATCAATCTCATGAAAATCTTTACTAACATCTTAGTGTTTCTAGCATTAGCACTTATTGTTTTCAATGTTACCTTGTTAGACTTCAAACACCCGTTTCAAGGAGATAGCGTAGTTGCTTTTATAGGAATTGCTGCTTCATTTTGTGCTGTTCTTATTCTTTTAATTTTTAGAATGTCCAAAAAGATTGAGGAAAAAATGAACGACAAGCTATAAAAACATGTTTGACGTATTCATAATTGGTGGAGGCGCTTCGGGAATATCATGCGCTCTTGTGTTAGGCTCGGCCAAAAACAAACCCTTTGTCAATGACAAAAAAATTGCAATTGTCACGCATCAAAAAGCTTCTTCTCTTCAAGATGCTATTTTCAACAACGCTTACGGTATTACTCCTGGAACATTAGGATCTACATTATTAGAACAAAGTAAACAACATTTAGCTACGCTCTATCCGCATATTACCCAACTAGCAGACGAAAAAGTACTTAAAATAGAAGGAAATTATCCTGAGTTCACTATAACTACCAATAAAAATAGTTACAAAAGTAAAATTATCGTCATTGGTATAGGATCTGCAAATACATTTGCTATCGAGGGTTTAATGCAATATGTAGAACCGCACCAGAAAGCATTACCGGAGAAAAAACGCATCCAACTTCAAAATATAGATCACAAGGTTACCAACGGTATTTATGCAATTGGTACACTTGCGGGCTGGAGAAGTCAAATAGCCATTGCCACAGGAAGCGGTGCTGCAGTTGCTACAGATATTCTTACTATATGGAATAACGGCACCCAAACTCATGCACACGACAGTATTAGATAGATAGAAATTAGCATATTAGAAAATTAATAGTAGTTTTACGTTTTTTATAAATCTACTCTATGTTTTCATTTTTACTCGGACTAACTCGGCTTATTGTTTTTATTGCATATGTTTCTTTCTTTTCACTAACCTTTTATTTGGCCAGTTTTTTTTGGAATGAAAAAACAACCAATAAAAATGCATTAGTCCTTCGTGATTTTATATTAAAAATAACAAATCGCATATTGGGAATTCGCACTACCGTTTATGGAGAATTACCTTCCATTCAAGGATTAATTGTTGCCAATCACCGTTCTTACTTTGACCCAATTGTAATCGTAAGCCATATTCATGCCTATCCTGTAGGTAAAAAAGAGGTAGCTTCATGGCCGCTTATTGGATACTTATGTAAAATATCGGGTGTGATTTTTGTGGAAAGAGAGTGCCAAGATAGCCGACAACAAACCTGTGATTCCATTAAGAAAATTCTCAATGAGGGCTCTTCAATCGTTAATTTTCCAGAGGGAACTACTGAAATTTTACCCACCACAGTAGCTTTTAATTATGGCTCTTTTAGAACTGCTACTCAAATAAAAGCAGCTATTATCCCTGTGGCTATTGACTATAAAGTACTATCAGATGCCTTTGTACATGATGACACTTTTATTCCTCATTTTTTAAAATGTTTTGGAAAACCAACGACTGAAATAAAAATTACTTATTTCCCTCCCATCTACTCTGAGGATGCCGATTATTTGTTAAACAGCTCGAAAGAAATGATTGACCAAGAATTAATTCGTTTTAGAAAAGATTGGGACAACGAGATCGGAAGAGCACACGTCTGAACTCCAGTCACCTCGACTTATCTCGTA
>OCOY01000132.1_pt1 | contig 7478 bp, 6 predicted proteins | sample 1494131 | NCBI WGS metagenome assembly OCOY01 (sample SAMEA3275523, study PRJEB22092) | marine metagenome | biome: ENVO:00000039; feature: ENVO:00002042; material: ENVO:00002010 | collected 2014-06-21T17:05:00+00 | depth 1 m | reverse complement strand
ATTCACCTGAAAAAGCAGCCGTACAAGCAGCTTATACTAAAATGTGGAATTCTAAAATTGACGTGCCATTATACATAGGTAGCGAAGAAATTAGAACAGGAAATACAAAAAACATGACTGCTCCGCACGATCACAAACATATTGTAGGAACTTATCACCTTGCTGAGAAAGCACATGTTGAGAAAGCTATTGCAAATGCATTAGAATCTAGAACTGCATGGGCAAACATGGCTTGGGAACAACGTGCAGCTATCTTCTTGAAAGCAGCTGAACTAATTGCTGGTCCTTACAGAGCTAGAATCAATGCCGCAACAATGATTGCGCAATCCAAAAATATTCACCAAGCAGAAATTGATGCTTCCTGCGAGTTGATTGAATTTTTACGTTTTAACGTGGAATTCATGACTCAAATATATGGTGACCAACCTAATTCTGACTCAACAACTTGGAACCGTTTAGAATACAGACCTCTTGAAGGATTTGTTTACGCAATTACTCCGTTTAACTTTACTGCAATTGCCGCTAACCTTCCAGCGAGTGCTGCTATGATGGGTAACGTTGTGGTTTGGAAACCTAGTGATAGCCAAGTATTCTCAGCGCAAATTATTATCGAAGTATTCAAAGAAGCAGGAGTTCCTGATGGAGTTATCAATGTTGTTTTTGGAGATGCTTTAATGGTAACGGATACCGTTTTGGCAAGTCGTGACTTCGCAGGTTTACACTTTACAGGGTCAACGCATGTGTTCAAAGACATCTGGGCAAAAATAGGAACAAATATTCACCACTATAAAACCTATCCAAGAATTGTAGGAGAAACGGGAGGAAAAGATTTCATCATTGCTCATTCAAGTGCTAACCCAAAACAAGTTTCTACGGGAATTGTACGTGGCGCATTTGAATTTCAAGGTCAAAAATGTTCAGCAGCTTCAAGAGCTTATGTACCACAAAGTATGTGGCCAGCCGTTAAAGAACAAATCATCACTGATGTAAAATCAATGAAAATGGGTTCCCCAGAAGATTTTAGCAACTTCATTACCGCAGTAATTCACGAAGGGTCATTTGACAAATTAGCTAGTTTTATTGACCAAGCTAAAAAAGATGCTGATGCAGAAATCATTGTTGGTGGAAACTATGACAAATCAGTTGGTTACTTTATTGAGCCTACAGTAATCGTTACTACAAACCCACAATATTCTACTATGGAGACTGAGTTATTCGGTCCTGTAATGACAATCTTCGTATACGAAGATGCAAAATGGGAAGAAACTCTTGAATTAGTAGATGCTACATCTGAATATGCATTAACAGGAGCAGTTTTCAGTCAAGATCGTTATGCTATTGAAGTAGCAACAGTAAAATTACAAAACGCTGCTGGTAACTTCTATATCAATGATAAACCAACCGGTGCAGTTGTAGGACAACAACCATTTGGTGGAGCAAGAGCTTCAGGAACAAATGACAAGGCAGGATCTCCATTGAACTTGTTGCGTTGGGCTTCTCCTAGAACAATCAAAGAAACTTTTGTTACTCCTGTAGATTACAGATACCCATTTTTGGGAGAATAAATAGCACAATTTAAAAGTTCAAAGAACTTTTATAAATAACAAAACCCACAAGTACCAATAGTGTTCTTGTGGGTTTTTGTTTTAAATCAAGGGAACTTTTTTACCTGTTTTAGCAGCTTTATAAATAGCTTCAATAATACGGACATCCTTTATTCCTTCCTCTCCAGTAATATGACTAGGTAATTTTTTGTTGGCCAATAGTACTTTGCTTATTTCATCAAGTTGTGTTTGTTGCTGATTTATTTCAGGGAAATTCAATTCTCCATTACTAGTTCGCCCTTTGAACGGCCCATAACTTATAGCTGGACTTAATTCAAAAAAACCATCATCAGCCGATGCAAACAACCTATCAACTCCACAATTATTAGTACTAGCGGAGTTACTAACTGCTCCACTTGGAAAATTCATTTGCCATGTAATCGATTCTTCCACCTCGGCATATTTAACTTTATTGGTAATGGGTCCAAATTGCGCCGTTACTGAAATAGGTTCTTCACCTAAAATATAACGACTTGCTTGAATGCAATAAATTCCTAAATTAACCAGTGGCCCACCACCCGACAATGCCTTTTTTTGATGCCAATCAATCGTATCGCCTGTGTTATAACCTAAAGAAGTTTCTATCAAACGCACTTGGCCAAAAACCTTTTCTTGACCCAAACGTTTCATCTCTAGATTATACGGTTCGTAATGCAATCGATAACCAACGGCTAATTGAACACCTGATTTCTCACAAGCATCAATCATTTCTTGACAATCACTAGCCGTAACGGCCATTGGTTTCTCTACAATCACGTGTTTTCCTGCCTTTGCAGCTCTAATGACATACTCCTTATGCATGCCATTAGGCAAAACCACATAGACCAAATCAATATCTTTGTTATGAATTATTGCGTCAAAATTTTGATAATTATATCTATTTTTCTCTGGAATATTGTATTTCTTACCCCAGTCTAATGCTTTTGAAGGTGTCCCTGTTACAATTCCTGCCAAACGACAATGTTTAGAAACTAGTAATCCCTCGGCTAAATATCCTGCATAACGTCCTAATCCACAAAGCGCAATATTCAGTTTCTTTCCGTCATGAAGGGCACTATTATTTTCAGGCAAGCTCATAAATGACGGCAAGGATGCCATTACTGTTGTCGCCCCAACTCCCATGCCAAAACTATGTACAAAAGTGCGTCTAGATATTTTTTTCATCGTTTCTCTATTTTAATAATCAACTCAATAATAAGACATTACAAACATTCGAATGTTACAAAAAATTGCATAAAAAAGAAACCCTACAAAAACATAAAGTCTTTGTAGGGTCGTTGTACTTCTGAATTTAAATTTCGAATATAATACTAATTTATAGTATTAAACCACAAACTTCAAAGGTAAGTGCACCACCTTCTTAGTTTCAAAGAACTCATCTTCAAAAAAGTCGGCTAAATTATATTCTGTGGCTTTAGGAAAAGCCGCTAATTCCTCCGTTAAATCACCTCCTTTAAGATACAAAATTCCGTTTTTCAAAGCGTGTTTTTGTTGTTTCTTAATCTTGGTTTTTACCCATGAAACAAAATCCGGCATATTGGTAACAGCACGGCTTACGATAAAATCAAAATCTCCTTTCACGTTTTCAGCACGCAATTGCTCTGCCTTCACATTTTTTAATTCTAAAGCATCAACCACGCCTTGAACCACCTTTATTTTTTTTGCAATTACATCAATCAAATAAAAACGAGTTTCAGGAAAAAGAATAGCCAAAGGAATACCCGGAAATCCTCCGCCTGTCCCTACATCAAGAACATAAGTCCCAGGTTCAAATTTCATCACTTTTGCAATGCCTAGCGAATGTAAAATATGCTTGGTATACAATGAGTCTATATCTTTTCTTGAAATAACATTTATTTTTTCATTCCAATCGTGATATAAAAAGTCCAATTTTGCGAATTGCTCTTTTTGAATCTCGGTTAAATTGGGAAAATACTTAATAATCTCGTCCATCGTTCTATTTTTTTAACAAAAGTACTATTTTTAACTCTGAAATATTAACCTCAAATTTGCAGAGTTGAAAATTTTAATAATTATCTTTGGAACTTATTACTATTACATATGATTAATACCGCACCTACATTTGCCAAGCAAGATAAACTGAAATTCTTCAGAACGCTTAACTCACGGGTAAACAATTACTTCAAGGAGAATAACATTCAAAAAACAGGAAACTGGAGTCTTTATTTAAAGACTATTATACTAATTACAGTTTTTCTAGCGCCGTATTTCTTAATCCTTACTTTAGATATGCCATTTTGGGCACATCTTCTATTGACCATTGTCATGGGAATAGGAATGGCAGGAGTGGGAATGAATGTGATGCATGACGGAAATCATGGTTCGTATTCCAATAAAAGCTGGGTCAATAAATTCATGGGTGGAACTATATATGTTTTAGCAGGAAATGTGCACAACTGGCAAGTGCAACACAACGTCCTTCACCACACGTACACTAATATCCCAGGTCACGATGAAGATCTAGACGCCGGAAGAATCATTCGATTTACAAAAAATGCAAAATGGCATAATTTCCACCGTTTCCAACAATATTATTCTGTTTTTCTATACGGCTTACTTACTTTTAATTGGGCTTTAACCACTGATTTCAAGCAAATGAAAAGCTACCTAAAAAGAAAACTATCCTATGGAGAAGCCAAGAGCCCAAAGATTCTATGGACTACTTTAATTATTACAAAAATCATCTACGTTTCCATTTGGATTGTATTACCAATCGTGATTGGAATCACTTGGTGGAAAGTATTAATAGGATTTTTTGTGATGCATTATACGGCTGGATTAATCCTAAGTGTAGTATTCCAATTAGCACATGTTGTTGAAGAAACGACAAATCCATCACCAAATGAATTAGGTGAAATGGACAATACTTGGGCCATTCATCAATTATTCACCACTACTAATTTTGCGCCTAGAAATGCAATTGTAAACTGGTACACCGGTGGATTAAATCACCAAATTGAGCACCATATTTTTCCGAATATTAGTCATGTACACTACGGTAAAATTGCAAAAATCGTAAAAGAAACAGCGCAAGAATGCAACCTTCCTTATTACGAATACCAAACCATGCGTTCAGCAGTAATTGCTCATTTCAGACATTTAAAAGAGTTGGGAATGAAACCAGAAATGACGTAATTGTAAAGCTCCAAAAGAGTATTTACTTTAGAAAATAAAACTAAAAACTAATCAATAACCTCTCTGATTAAACCCATCAGAGAATTCAACACTACTTTAATGAATCCACTTTCAGACAGAATTAACAATCTAGCAACTTCACAAACATTAGCAATGGCTGCTTTGGCTAGAGAATTAAAAGCACAAGGAAAAGACATCATCAGTTTAAGTTTAGGGGAACCTGACTTCAATACGCCTGACTTTATCAAAGAAGCAGCAAAACAAGCAATTGACGACAATTATAGTACCTATTCTCCAGTGGAAGGATACGGTGATTTAAAAGACGCCATCTGCCGAAAATTTAAAAGAGACAACAACCTAGACTACAAACCATCTCAAATTGTAGTTTCAACAGGAGCCAAACAATCATTATACAACATTGCACAAGTAATGTTAAACGATGGTGACGAGGTTATTCTACCAGCTCCATACTGGGTTTCCTATTTTGAAATCGTAAAATTATCCGGAGGAGTTCCTGTAGAAGTACCTACTTCTATCGAAACTGATTTCAAGATTACTCCAGCACAACTAGAAGCTGCCATCACACCAAAAACAAAGATGATGTGGTTCTCTACGCCTTGTAATCCATCAGGATCTGTTTACAGTCGCGAGGAGCTTACTGCTCTTGCAGCAGTTTTAGAAAAACATCCAAATGTTTACGTTGTTGCTGACGAGATTTATGAGCATATCAATTTCTCAGGAACTTTTTGTAGTATTGGATCTATTCCAGGAATGCTAGAAAAAACAATAACAGTAAACGGAGTTGCCAAAGCTTTTGCTATGACAGGATACCGTATTGGTTATATTGGAGCGCCTGAATTTATTGCAAAAGCATGTACAAAAATTCAAGGTCAAGTAACTTCTGGAGCTAATTCTATCGCGCAACGCGCCACTATTACTGCTGTTGATGCTGACCCATCGGTTTTGAAACACATGGTTGACGCTTTCCATTCTCGTAGAGATTTAGTAGTAGGTTTATTAAAAGAAATCCCAGGAGTAAAAATCAACGTTCCCGAAGGAGCATTTTATGTATTCCCAGACGTTTCTTCTTTCTTTGGAAAAACATTAAAAGGAACCGAAATCAAAAACGCAATGGACTTATCGATGTACCTTTTGGCCGAAGCTAACGTAGCAACGGTAACAGGAGATGCTTTTGGAAACCCAGATTGTATCCGTTTCTCCTACGCCACTAGCGACGAGATTTTAAAAGAAGCTTTAAAAAGAATCAAAGCAGCTTTGGCACTATAATTCAAAACAAAAAAGTCCATAATTCGACTTTTCTAAATATTAAATACCTCAGGAGATTTTCTTGAGGTATTTTTTTTGGCGTGACCCCAAAAAGGGTCGGGCTATACGCTCTATCTTTTATGGCGCTTTCGCACCATAAAAGGATGCCGCTTCTATCCCTCACGCGCGAGCACTAAAAATTGATATCCAGAAAATAAAATTTAGATTATGCACAATTAAAATGGCCGTTTGGCATCGGTCGATAGGCATAATACTGCAGTACCTCTTCTATAGCCAGAATAAGTGCTTTATTCACCGGTACAATTATATTTCCTAGCCTAAAATCAATTTGAGAAAGGTTCATGTAATAATCGGTAAAAATGGGTACTGACAAACCTTCATTAATTTCCGTGGTGGTTTTTTCAAATGCTTCTTTTTGATTCTCCTTAATTATTTTGCAAGTAGACAATCGGTATTGACCATATTTGTCTGTATTAGCTCCAAAACCAAATAATCGACAAATTAAACCACGATATTGATAATCGCTACAATTCCCCTTGTTCTTATCTACTAACGAAAGTGGATTGTAGATATAACAATTCGTAGAGATCGTGTTTTTCAAGACTGATAATACACTTTCTGCTTTTCCATTTAAAAAAAGATGAAAAGCCCAAGGTAAGAATTCAAGCGGAGAAGCATCAATTTCAGGCGTGGCACAACATTTTCCACAGCCAGCTACACAAGTTAAACTAGAACATTTTTGAAATTGCACTATTTCTATTTCTAACTGTGCAAATAAGGCTTCTACTAGATTCACCCGATGTTCTATTGACATGTCTTTTTTCACAAGGTAGGTCTTATATTCGCGATTGGTACTTGATAATCAAAGTTTAGCAGCAAATGAATAGAATTCAAAACAGCACTAAGGAAATTTAAAAATAATTCACAAAAAAACTCACCTCCAAATTAGAAATCTCGAATAATTTAGAGGAACTTTACAAACTTTTTTAGGCGAAAACCTAAAACCCTAAAGTTTAAAAATAAATCATTTATCATCAACTCGATGAAGAAAAAAATAGAGATACTCGCTCCTGCCAAAGATTTAATTCATGGAATGGCAGCCATCAACAGTGGTGCAGATGCTGTTTATATTGGCGCACCAAAATTTGGAGCCCGTTCAAATGCCACCAATTCAATTGAAGATATCGCCGCCTTAGTAAAATATGCACACCTTTTTCATCCACAAGTTTTTGTAGTTATCAATACTATTTTGTACGATAACGAACTCGACACCTTCCGCCAAATTATATTGGTATTGTATAAAATATGTGTCGATCCCCTGATCGTTCAAGATATGGCAATTAATATCGTTAGATCACACGTCTGAACTCCAGTCACCTCTTCTTATCTCGTTTTCCCTCTTCTTCTTTAACATCAATACTCTTCCCTTCT
>OCOY01000128.1_pt1 | contig 7854 bp, 18 predicted proteins | sample 1494131 | NCBI WGS metagenome assembly OCOY01 (sample SAMEA3275523, study PRJEB22092) | marine metagenome | biome: ENVO:00000039; feature: ENVO:00002042; material: ENVO:00002010 | collected 2014-06-21T17:05:00+00 | depth 1 m | reverse complement strand
CAAGAGGACAATTAATTTTACTTTTAACTTGTTTTACTAGTATTTTTGCCATTTTTTCCTTGAATTATTATCCTTTAAATACTTTTTCTAAAGATATTCCTCTTTGTTTAGCTAAAGTGTGTGCACTACGCATTTGTAATAAAGCATCAAAAGTTGCTTTTACAACATTATGAGGATTAGATGAACCTTGAGATTTTGAAAGTACATCATGTACACCAACTGACTCAAGAACTGCACGGACAGCACCACCAGCAATAACTCCAGTACCATGAGATGCAGGAATTAAAAATACTCTAGCTCCTCCAAATTTACCTTTTTGCTCGTGAGGTACCGTTTGTTTATTCAAAGGAATTCTAACTAAATTTTTCTTAGCATCTTCTAATGCTTTAGCAATTGCTTCAGAAACATCTTTAGATTTTCCTAATCCATGACCTACTACACCGTTTTCATCACCTACTACTACAATTGCAGAAAAACCAAAAGCTCTACCACCCTTTGTAACTTTAGTAACACGATTAACATTCACCAAACGGTCTTTCAATTCAAGACCTCCTGGTTTTACAATTTCTACGTTTTTATAATTATGATACATAATTTCTTAGAATTTAAGTCCAGCTTCTCTAGCGCCTTCAGCTAATGATTTTACACGTCCATGATATAAGTACCCTCCTCTATCAAAGGAGATTGTAGAAATACCTGATTTAATAGCTTTTTCAGCAACTAGTTTACCTACTGCGTTTGCAGTTTCGATGTTTGTACCTTTAGCTACACCCGCTTCTCTTGAAGATGCAGATACTAAAGTAACACCTCTTTCATCATCTATGATTTGAGCATAGATTTCTTTATTAGATCTAAAAACAGCTAATCTTGGTTGTGCAGCAGTACCGCTGACAATTTTTCTGATTCTGAATTTAATTCTTTGTCTTCTTTCAGTTTTTGTTAATGACATAGTCTTAATTTTTAAGCGGATTTACCTGCTTTTCTTCTTAATACTTCACCTACAAACTTAACACCTTTTCCTTTGTAAGGTTCAGGTTTACGAAAAGCTCTGATTTTAGCAGCAACTTGACCTAATAATTGTTTGTCAAATGATGATAATTTTACTATTGGGTTTTTTCCTTTCTCTGATATTGTTTCCACATTTACTTCAGAAACTATTTCTAGTACAATATTGTGTGAGAAACCTAAAGCTAAATCAAGTTTTTGACCTTGATTTGAAGCTCTATAACCTACACCTACTAGTTCTAATTGCTTTGTAAATCCTTCAGAAACACCAACAATCATGTTGTTGATCAAAGAACGATAAAGACCGTGTTTCGCTCGATCATTTTTGTGATCTGATGCACGTTCAACGATAACTTGGTTATCTTCAATTTTTACTGTTACATCAGAAAACTCTTGAGTAAGCTCGCCTAATTTTCCTTTTACTGTAACTACAGCATCAGTAACATTAACTGTTACACCGGCTGGAATTGCAATTGGATTTTTACCTATTCTTGACATTTTTCTTTTATATTAGTATACGTAACAAATTACCTCTCCACCTACATTTAATTGTTTAGCTTGTTTTCCAGTCATAAGACCTTTAGAAGTTGAAACAATAGCAATACCTAATCCATTAAGGATTCTTGGTAATTCTGTAGAACCAGCATATTTACGTAAACCTGGTTTACTAATTCTTTGAATATCTTTAATTACAGATTCTTTAGTATCTTTATCGTACTTAAGTGCGATTTTGATACTACCTTGAACGGTAGTAGTTTCGAATTTGTAACTTAAAATGTAACCTTGATCAAACAAGATTTTTGTGATTTCTTTTTTTAAGTTAGAAGCTGGAATTTCAACCACTTTGTGGTTTGCTCTTACAGCGTTTCTAACTCTTGTAAGATAATCTGCGATTGGATCTGTATACATGAGTATAAAATTGCGATTATGGTTTTCAAATAGTACTCACTAATTGAACCTTTAATCAGTTAAGTTATTTTTTGGTTTGCAAAAGTACAAACTTTTTTCTTAATTACCAAGATGCTTTTTTAACACCAGGAATTAAACCTTGATTAGCCATTTCGCGGAATGTAACACGAGACAAACCGAATTGACGCATATACCCTCTTGGTCTTCCTGTTAATTTACATCTATTATGTAAACGTACTGGAGATGCATTTTTAGGTAATTTTTGCAATGCTTCATAGTCACCAGCTTTTTTCAAAGCTTTTCTTTTTTCAGCATATTTTTCAACAGTTGCTTCTCTTTTTACCTCACGGGCTTTCATTGATTCTTTAGCCATATCTTAGTTCTTTTTAAAAGGTAATCCTAGTTCTGTTAATAATGATTTTGCTTCTTTATCTGTGTTTGCAGATGTAACAAAAGTAATATCAAAACCTGAAATTTTATTTACTTTATCAATATCAATTTCTGGGAAAATGATTTGTTCTAAAACTCCTAAGTTATAGTTTCCTCTTCCGTCAAATCCATCAGATTTAATTCCGCTGAAATCTCTAACACGTGGTAAAGCTGAAGTAACAAGTCTGTCTAAAAACTCATACATTCTTTCTCCACGTAAAGTTACTTTAGCTCCAATTGGCATTCCTTTTCTTAATTTGAATGACGCAACGTCTTTCTTAGAAATAGTAGCAACCGCCTGTTGTCCAGTAATTTTAGTCATTTCTTCCACTGCATAATCCACTAATTTCTTATCAGATACTGCAGCACCAACTCCACGGCTTACAACGATTTTTTCAAGTTTAGGAACTTGCATTACGTTTTTGTAACCGAATTCTTCTGTAAGAGCAGAAATTACTCTACCCTTATACTCTTCTTTTAGTCTAGGTATATAAGCCATCACTATAATACTTGATTAGATTTTTTTGAGAATCTTACCTTCTTATCCCCTTCTTGCTTATAACCAACCTTTGTAGTCTCTTTAGACTTAGGATCGATTAAAGACAAATTTGAAATATGAATGGCAGCTTCTTTTTTTACGATTCCACCTTGTGGATTAGTTGCACTTGGCTTAGTATGTTTTGAAACCATATTTACACCTTCAACAATCGCTTTATTTTTCTCACGTTGAATAGTTAAGATTTTACCTTCTTCCCCTTTGTGGTCTCCAGCAATAACTCTAACTAAATCTCCTGATTTTACTTTTAACTTTGTCATCATTTTTAGAATTAAAGCACCTCTGGTGCTAATGATACAATTTTCATGAATTGTTTTTCACGAAGTTCTCTGGCAACCGGACCAAAAACACGAGTTCCTCTCATTTCACCTGCAGCGTTTAACAATACACATGCGTTATCGTCAAAACGAATATAAGATCCATCAGCTCTTCTCACTTCTTTTTTAGTACGTACAACAACTGCAGTTGATACAGCTCCTTTTTTTACGTTTCCGTTTGGAGTAGCATCTTTAATGGAAACTACAATTTTATCACCTACAGAGGCATAACGACGTTTCGTTCCTCCTAAAACACGGATAGTCAAAACTTCTTTTGCTCCTGTGTTATCTGCTACTCTTAATCTTGATTCTTGTTGTACCATAATTATTTAGCTCTTTCAATGATTTCAACTAATCTCCAACATTTCAATTTACTCATAGGTCTTGTTTCCATGATCTTTACAGTATCTCCAATGTTACAGTCGTTTGTTTCGTCGTGTGCAACGTATTTTTTAGTTTTTAACACGAACTTACCGTATAATGGGTGTTTTACTCTTCTAGTTTCAGAAACAACAATAGATTTTGTCATTTTGTTGCTAGTAACAACCCCAATTCTCTCTTTTCTTAAATTTCTTTTTTCCATCTTTCAGCAGTGTACAATTATTGTAACTTTTTAGTCAATTCAGTAGTAACTCTTGCAACAGATCTTCTTAAAGCTCTTAGTTGTAACGGATTCTCAATAGGAGAAATCGCATGAGCATTTTTTAGGTCAGCGTATGTTTTCTTTAACTGGCTAAGTTTTTCTTGTAACTCAGTTGCTGATAGACTTATAATTTCTGATTGTTTCATAATAAATTTTGATTATGCTTCAAAGTCTCTAGCGACAACAAACTTAGTTTTAACTGGAAGTTTTTGTGCTGCTAAACGTAAAGCTTCTTTTGCAACTGATAGTGGAACACCACCAACTTCAAACATTATTTTTCCAGGTTTAACAACTGCAGCCCAATATTCGACCGCACCTTTACCTTTACCCATACGCACCTCTAAAGGTTTTTTAGTGATTGGTTTGTCTGGAAATATTTAAATCCATAATTGTCCCTCTCTTTTCATAAAACGAGTAGCAGCAATACGTGCAGCTTCTATTTGACGTGAAGTTAAGAACATTCCTTTTTCGTGTACAGATTTAATACCAAACATTCCATTAGAAAGTTCATGTCCTCTTCCAGAGTTCCCTTTCATTTTACCTTTTTGTACCTTACGGTATTTTGTTCTTTTAGGCTGTAACATTTTTCTTTAATTTAAAAATTACTTTCTTTTACGAGCGTCTGGTTTTCCACCTTTATTAAAGTTAGATTTCCCACGAGGAGAATCTCCACCTTTTCCGCCAGATTGTTTCTTGTCCATTCCAGCAAGCGGAGAAAGATCTCTCTTTCCGTAAACTTCACCTTTCATGATCCACACTTTGATACCCATTCTACCATAAGTAGTATGTGCTTCAGCTAATGCATAATCAATATCGGCTCTGAAAGTTGATAAAGGAACTCTTCCTTCTTTGAAACCTTCTGAACGTGCCATCTCAGCACCATTCAAACGACCAGAAATCAGAACTTTGATACCTTCAGCGTTCATACGCATAGAAGCAGCAATAGCCATTTTGATTGCACGTCTGTAAGAAATACGGCTTTCGATTTGACGACAGATGCTTGTAGCAACTAGATACGCGTCAAGTTCAGGTCTTTTAATTTCAAAGATGTTGATTTGAACCTCTTTGTCAGTAATTTTCTTAAGTTCTTCTTTCAACTTGTCTACCTCTTGTCCACCTTTTCCGATAATGATACCAGGTCTAGCAGTAGTGATAGTAACGGTTACAAGTTTCAAAGTTCTCTCGATGATTACTTTAGATACACTAGCTTTTGATAAACGAGCATGGATATACTTTCTGATTTTGTGATCTTCGGCAAGTTTATCACCATAATCATTTCCACCATACCAGTTTGAGTCCCATCCTCTGATGATACCAAGTCTATTTCCAATTGGATTTGTCTTTTGTCCCATCTTGTATTAAATTGCTTGTGTGTTATTAATAGATCCAAGCACGATTGTTACGTGATTAGAACGTTTTCTAATTCTGTGTGCGCGACCTTGTGGAGCTGGACGAAGTCTTTTCAACATCATTCCACCATCTACTCTAATCTCCTTAACAAATAAACCTGCTTCTTCTAGACTAGCTTCACTATTTTTTTGCTCCCAGTTGTTGATCGCTGATAATAATAGTTTTTCTAATTTTCTTGAAGCTTCTTTAGAACTGAATCTTAAGATGTTAAGTGCTCTTTCTACCTTCTGACCTCTTACCAAGTCCGCTACTAAGCGCATTTTTCTAGGTGAAGTAGGGCAGTTATTCAATTTCGCGAAAGCAATAGACTTATTAGCCTCTTTTCTCGCATCTGCTGTTTCTCTTTTACGAACTCCCATTGCTTCTTATTTTTTACCTTTATTTTTTGCTCCAGCATGACCTCTAAAAGATCTAGTTGGTGAAAATTCTCCTAATTTGTGACCTACCATGTTTTCTGTTACGTAAACTGGTACAAATTGACGACCGTTATGAACTGCGATAGTTTGCCCAACGAAGTCTGGAGTAATCATAGAAGCTCTAGACCAAGTCTTTACTACTCCTTTATTTCCACCAGCGATGTTTTCTTGAACTTTCTTGTCTAACTTATAATGAACGAAAGGTCCTTTTTTTAATGAACGTGCCATATCTTATTATTTCTTTCTACGTTCTACGATATACTTGTTACTCGGGTTTTTCTTAGAACGAGTTCTATAACCTTTTGCTGGTATTCCATTTCTTGAACGTGGATGTCCACCAGAAGAACGACCTTCACCACCACCCATTGGGTGATCGACAGGGTTCATTGCTACAGGTCTTGTTCTAGGTCTTCTACCTAACCATCTTGTTCTACCTGCTTTACCAGATACAACTAATTGGTGGTCTGAATTAGAAACAGCTCCAATTGTAGCAGAACAAGTTAACAAGATCAATCTTGTTTCACCTGAAGGCATTTTAATTGTAGCATATTTTCCATCTCTTGCCATCAATTGAGCAAATGTTCCAGCAGAACGAGCGATTACAGCTCCTTGTCCTGGTCTCAATTCGATACAAGAAATTACAGTTCCAAGTGGAACTCTACTTAAAGGTAATGTATTTCCAATTTCTGGTTGAGATTCTGGTCCAGAAACTAATTTCTGACCTACTTTCAATCCATTTTGTGCAATTACATAAGTTTTTTCACCATCAGCATAAGCTAATAAAGCGATAAACGCAGTACGATTTGGATCATATTCGATTGATTTAACCGTAGCAGGAATTCCTTCTTTTGTACGTTTAAAATCAATAATACGATATCTCTGCTTGTGACCACCACCCGTATAACGCATGGTCATCTTTCCTTGACTATTTCTACCTCCAGAGTTTTTTATCGGCGCTATCAAAGAGCGTTCCGGCTTATCAGTTGTAATGGCGTCATAACCATTCACAACTCTAAATCGCTGACCTGGGGTAATAGGTTTTAATTTTCTTACTGACATTTTTCTATCTTAGATATTGTTGTAAAAATCAATTGTTTCTCCTTCTTGTACTTGAACAATTGCTTTTTTGATTGCATTCGTCTTTCCAGTGATTAAACCACTTTTAGTGTATTTTGTAGTTCTATCCGGTCTTACGTTCATCGTGTTAACACTCAAAATAGTTACTCCATAAGCAGCTTCAATAGCTTTCTTAATCTCAACTTTATTTGCTTTTTTGTTAACAACGAATCCGAAGCGATTTAAAACTTCACTTTCTTTGGTTACTTTTTCCGTTACTATAGGTTTAATAATGATGCTCATATCCTATTATTTACTTAAATTTTCTTCAATTATCTCCAAAGAACTCTCTAAAAGAACTAAGTTACTAGCATTTAAAATAGCGTAAGTGCTTAATTCTAAGCTACTTACCACGTTAGATGCCTTTAAATTGCGTGACGACAAATATACGTTTTTATTCGTATCGCCCAACACAAATAGAGATTTTTTATTTTCTAACTCTAAAGCTTTCAAAACATTAATGAAATTTTTAGTGTTTGGAGTTTCAAAACTAAAGTCTTCAAGAACGATAATATTGGACTCTTTTGCTTTCATTGAGAAAGCTGATTTTCTTGCCAAACGTTTCAAGTTTTTATTCAATTTAAATGAATAACTTCTTGGTCTAGGTCCGAAAACAGTTCCTCCACCTTTAAACAATGGATTCTTTGCACTACCCGCACGAGCAGTACCAGTTCCTTTTTGCTTTTTAATCTTACGTGTACTTCCCGCAACTTCAGCTCTTTCTTTAGCTTTGTGCGTCCCTTGTCTTTGATTAGCTAAATATTGCTTAACATCAAGGTATACAGCGTGATTATTTGGTTCAATTGCGAATACTGAATCAGAAAGTTGAACTTTTCTTCCAGTATCTTTTCCGTTGAAATCTAATACTTTTACTTCCATTACTTGTGAATGATTACATAAGAGTTGTTATGACCAGGAACACATCCTTTAATAACAAGTAGGTTCTTATCAGCCACTACTTTTAAAACTCTAAGGTTTTGAACTTTTACATTATCTCCTCCCATTCTTCCAGCCATACGCATTCCTTTGAATACTCTAGATGGATAAGAAGAA
>OCOY01000126.1_pt1 | contig 7965 bp, 5 predicted proteins | sample 1494131 | NCBI WGS metagenome assembly OCOY01 (sample SAMEA3275523, study PRJEB22092) | marine metagenome | biome: ENVO:00000039; feature: ENVO:00002042; material: ENVO:00002010 | collected 2014-06-21T17:05:00+00 | depth 1 m | reverse complement strand
ACATGGGCGGCAACGCATCAGGGCGGCTGTTTTCTGCGCCTCAGCCGCGTGGGCGTACCCGATCTTTTGCCTCCAGGCCATGTCTTTACGCTGGGGCGCGCCAATCTGCTGCGCGAAGGCTTGGATGTGACGCTGATCGCCAATGGCACTTTGACCCATCGCGCGCTGCGCGCAGCCGACTTGCTGGCCAAGCAAGGCATCTTTGCGCGGGTGTTGAATATGGCCTCTGTGCGCCCGATTGACACCAAGGCGATCATCGCCGCTGCGCAAGAGACCGGCGCTATTTTAACCTGTGAAGAACACACACTCTTTGGCGGCTTGGGCAGCGCTGTGGCCGAGGTTGTGGTAGATCACAGCCCAGTTCCGATGAAACGTCTGGGGGTTCCAGGCATTTTTGCCCCCACAGGGCCAGCGAATTTTCTGCTGGACGAATTTGGCATGTCGGTAGAGGCTATTGCAAAAAGCGCAGTCGAGTTGATACAGCGAAAGGCCTGAGCATGGCACAGCGGGTGATCTTGGCGATTGACGAAGGCACAACCAATTCCAAGGTGGTGCTGGTCGATGCTGGCGGCAAAATCGTTGCCAGCGGCTCTGCACCGGTGCCGATCACCCATCCGCAATCGGGCTGGGTTCAGCAAGATGCCGAAGAGATTTGGGCTGCAACCAGCCATGCCATCGCCAGCTGTCTGCGCCAAGCGCCCGAAGTTCAAATCGTTGCAATCGGCATTTCCAACCAACGCGAGTCGATCCTAATCTGGGATCGCAAAACCGGTCAACCCTTGGGCCCTGTGGTGACATGGCAATGCAGGCGCACCGCTGCGGCTTGCGACGCGCTGCGCGACGCAGGCCATGAGGCAGGCGTTATCGCCAAGACCGGCCTGCCCTTGGACCCGATGTTTCCGCCCACCAAGGCGGCTTGGCTGATGCAACACCACGGCCAAGCTGCCAAAGACATCTGCATCGGCACGGTTGACAGTTGGCTGATCTGGAAGCTTTCAGGTGGCAAGGTACATGCTACCGATTGCTCGAATGCAGCGCGCACGCAACTGTTCAACCTTGCCAAAGGCAGATGGGATCCAGAACTTTGCCAGCTGTTTGGGGTCAAGATCGACTGCCTGCCAAAGGTCTGTGATTCCTCGCATATATTCGGAGAAACCTTTGGCCTAAGCGTCTTGGGCGACGGCATTCCTATCGCCTCGGCGATCGGAGATTCGCATGCAGCGCTGTTTGGCCATGGGGCTTTTGCCAGCGGTGACGGCAAGATCACTTTTGGCACGGGGTCGTCGGTGATGACCACGATTGCACAATTCACCCCACCACCACAGGGCATCACAACCACCATCGCATGGTCGATCCAAGGCCAGCCGACCTTTGCCTTTGAAGGTAATATCCTTGTCAGCGCCGCGATCTTTCCTTGGACGGCAAAGCTGCTGGGGCTGGCGGGTGTCGAGGCGCTGCTGGATCTGGCGCAAAGCGTGGCGGATGCAGGCGGCGTCAGTCTGGTGCCGGCGCATGTCGGTCTTGGCGCGCCACATTGGGATAGCCATGCGCGTGGCCTGATCAGCGGTCTGTCCTTTACCACGCAGCCGGCCCATATCGCGCGGGCAGCCGCCGATAGCCTTGCGCATCAGACCGCCGATATCTACGATTTTATAACCGAAGCGGGGTCGGATCTGGGGCGGATTTTCGTCGATGGTGGCCCAAGCACCAACCCATTCTTGATGCAGCTTGTCGCCGATACGCTTTCGCATGCCGTGACCCCCTGCCGCAACAGCGAAGCCTCGGCGATTGGTGCTGCACATCTTGCCGGCCTTGCAACCGGCTTTTGGCCTGACCTCGGGGCTTTGACCGCTTTGGCCGCGCATGGCGCCCCCTATCAGCCCCATCTGCCAGAGCCGCTGCGGGATCCCTTAAGACGGGTTTGGCGTGAAGCCGTTGCGCGCGCAACGCTTCACCTATAGTGAATATATATTCACACAGCCTCGAAGGTGCCCAGCATGTCTCGCCTGAATGAACTTAGAATGATCGCGCGCGTCGCTCAGATGTACCATGTCGAAAATCAGCGGCAGGCCGATATCGCCAAGCATCTGCGGATGTCACAGGCTACTGTGTCGCGGATGCTAAAGCGCGCGCAAGACGAAGGCATGGTGCGCACGACAGTGGTCTCGCCGTCGGGAACCTATGCCGAGCTGGAGGCGGGGCTTCGCGCGCGCTATGGCATCGCCGAGGCGATTGTTGTGGAATGTTCAGAAGACCGCGAAGGCGCGATCATGGCGCGTATCGGTGAGGCCGCGGCACATTTTCTAGAAGTGACGCTGCAACCGGGCGAGGTGATTGGCGTCTCAAGCTGGTCCGAGACGATCTTAAAGATGGTAGACAACATTCACCCGATGAAGGCCGGCAAGGCAAAGCAGGTGGTGCAAACGCTGGGCGGCATGGGCGATCCTGCGGTGCAAATCCACGCAAATCAGCTGACGACGCGGCTTGCCAAGCTGACAGGCGCCGAGGCGCATCTGCTGACAGCCCCGGGCGTCGCGCAATCGCGCGAGGCCAAGCTGGTGCTGCTGAGTGACACCTATGTGCGCCAAACCATGGAGCTTTTCAGCAAGGTCACGCTGGCTGTTGTTGGCATTGGCGCGATGGAACCCTCGGGCATGCTGTCGCGCAGCGGCAATGTATTCACCTCGCGCGAGATTGCCGAAGTCACCAATGCAGGCGGCGTCGGCGACATTGGACTGCGTTTTTTTGACGCCGAGGGCAGGCCTGTCACAACCCCTATGGATGAACGCGTGATCGGCATGAGCCTTTCCGAGCTTGGCAAAACCAGCCGCGTCATGGCACTGGCCGGTGGGCCCAGCAAGACCTTTGCCATCAGGGGCGCGCTGCGCACTGGCGTGATTGATCTTTTGGTCACTGATAAATTTACAGCCGAGCGTCTGCTGACCCCCGACGCAAATTTTTCAACATAGGATTCAACGGAGGAGCAGACCTTATGGCGCGATTTGCAGATAAAACCGTGGTGATCACGGGCGGCAACAAGGGCATCGGCTTGGCGATTGCGACGCGGTTTGCGGCAGAGGGCGCAAGTCTAGTGATCGCCTCGGTCGAAGACCAAGTGCATGAGGCCGCCACCGCCTTGCAGGCCATGGGTGTCAAGGCCAAGGGCTTTGTCTGCGATGTCTCGAAAGCAGATCAGGTCAAAGCCCTATATGGCTTTGCCACCGCGAGCTTTGGGGGAGTCGATATCTCGATCCAAAACGCCGGCATCATCACCATCGCCAAGGTCGAAGATCTGACCGAACAGGAATGGGATGCGACGATGGATGTCAACACCAAGGGTGTGTTTTTGTGCTGCCAAGAGGCAATACGCGCGATGCGTGCCTCGGGCAAAGGCGGGCGGCTGATCAACACCGCTTCGGGGCAAGCCCGCGACGGCTTTATCTACACACCGCATTACGCGGCCTCGAAATTTGGCGTGATGGGCCTAACCCAAAGCCTTGCCAAAGAGGTCGCCTTAGACGGGATCACGGTCAACGCCATCTGCCCCGGCATCATCAAAACCGATATGTGGGATTATAACGACCGCGTGTGGGGCAAGATGTTGGGCGATTTCGCGCCCGGCGCGTTGATGGAAAGCTGGGTGCAAAACATCCCGATGCGTCGCGCCGGTGAAGGCAGCGATGTGGCGGGCCTGGTGGCATTTTTAGCCAGCGCTGACGCCAGCTATATCACCGGCCAAACCATCAACGTCGATGGTGGCCTGATTATGTCTTAGCACGGCTAGACGGATCAACGCTGGGCCAGAAATGCGTCTAACCGCCATTGCCAAAAAACCCTGTTGTGGTGGGAATTGCCGGCGTGGGCGCTGCAACAGCAGCGGCTTTAGGCCGCGGCGCAGCGACAGCCAATGGCTTTGCCTTTGGCAACACAATAGCAGCAGCTGTTTTAAGCTTCTCAACCGCCTGATTTGACGCAAGCAGTTCGGCCCGAAGCCCGTCCATCTTAGCAGATGCGGCCTTAAGCTTTGCAGTAAAATCAGCATCCGAGATATCATGAGACAGCGCGGCCTCACGCAAAACCTGCAAAGCCGCCTTGGCCTCGGCCAAATCCGACTTCCCCTGTTTCCGATCGACTGATAGCGCGCCCAATTCAACCACAAGCGCAGATTTTGCCGATTGAAGTTCGGCAATAAGACTTGAAAGCTGCGCCTTTTCCAATTCGCTCGCAGCCAATAACCCAACTAGATCCGCATCTTTTTGGGCTATCCTGTCGCGCAAAAGATCTTGGTTCACTTTCAACTCAAGCTGCAAAGCATCAATGCGCGCCAAAGCTTCCAGATGATCCGCAACTGACTTTAACCGTTCCGTCTTAAGTGCCACAACCGCTTGCTTCTCGGCCAGGGCAAAGCCATTCGACGTCGCTTGAAGTGTGGAATATCGGCCATTGGCCTGTTGCAATTCAGACCTGAGCGTCGAGATTTGAATAGCCAGAGCGGCACGTTGATCTTCCAATTCTTTCGCATATTCATCGATCAGAATGAGCTTTTCAGTTAAATCAGCATTCTGCTGCAAGACCGCCTCAGATTTAATCTCGGATGCATTTAACGCAAAGCGCGCAGCTTCAAGATCAGACGTTGCAATTCCCAAGGCAGTTTGATTTTCCATCAAGTCAGCTGAAATCTTCAAATTTAAGGCTTCAAGTCCAGTTTTAGCCGCAAAAATATCAGAAATTCGAGCCAAAAGATCACTCTTCGCCTTTTCAGTCTCTGCCAATTGGCTCGAAACATCGCCAAACCGCAGCCCCCAGTCGGCAATTGAAGCATCACGATCAGCCTTAAGCGTATTAAAATCAGCTATGTAGCGTGCCGTTTCAATTTTGGCATTCTCCAGCACATGGGTCAGATTGCTGGCAGCTTCGCTCCGATCATGCTCCTGTTCGATCTTGGTTCGTGCAAGCAAATCAACCTGCAAAATCGCCTCTGCATGGGCCGCATTCAACTGCTTCTGAAAGCTGTCAGATCTTTTCTGTAAATCATTTTTTTCGGCCTTAAGGGCCTCGGCCTCAGAAGAAACCAAAGCTAATTGATCCTTCAAATTGATCGACTCGGCAATGGTTTCTTGCAATTTCACATCAGCAAGGTCTGACTTGGCCACCAACACATCAGCCTGCTCTTGCACCCTCAGAAGCCTATCTTTAGTTTCGTTAAGTTGGAGCAATGTATCAGAAGCCAAAGCACTCTCATGATCGCCGCTGAGGGAATTCTCATCTGCGATATGCTCAAAATCCAAAGTCGATTTGATAATTAATCCATCAACGACCAACCACCCAGGCCGGGCAACCCAGTCTAAAGACACACTCTCATCCAAAAAACTGGTGCCGAAAGACTCTGACGTTGCTGGCAAAAAACACGGGGCGCTAACTGGACTGCGCAGTTCACAAATGGCCTGAAACTTCACATCCGAAATGCTCTTAATATCAAGCGGCTGAATCTTATCAGCAATGCCATCCGAAATCTGACGCGCCAAGTCATCGGTGAAATCTAAGAACGTTGATTCAATAATATGGTTCATATTCCTAGAAAATTCGGCCAAATCATCCGCGGGCTCTGGGGTGCTAAGTGCGAATATTGCCGAAACAGTCGACGATTGATCTTTAGAAAGAATATTTGAAAAATCTTCTCCTTCGACGGAAGATGTCAAATCAATCGCGTCTAAATTCGCACCAGACAAGACAACTATAATCGTTTTCGATGCAGCAGGGTCAACTGCTCGAAGTTCGGCTTCAAAAGCCCGAAGGAGAGGTTCCTTCTGCGACCGCGCCACGGGCACTGAACGCGGCATTTTCCGACGCATCCCCTCCAGACCCGAGCCACCATTTGTCTGAATTAGCGCCCCAGATTCAAAATAACTTATTGATATATTGAACTTATTATTTTCTCCTGAAAAAAGACGAGCAAGATCATCTGCAACATCAAAAAGCAATTCCTCAGAAAAATCTATTGCGTCATGACTGCGATCAACAATGAAAGAAATGTCAAATTCCTGATCAACCAAATGTCGCGTAACGCTTAATCCACGGGCTACTTTTGGACTAAAAGGGAAAAGAACTTGAGCGCGCTGCACCGAACGGCCATTCGCTAACAGCTGCTGATCGACTGCAATTAATGGTAAATGTATGTCTTTATCAACGCCCAATGAGACGACTTCAAACCAATCTGGGGCGAATTTTACAATATCGCCCGCCCCAAGAAAGTCTCCAAGCCTTCTGGGATCACTCCAAACTTGCAGCCTCGGCCTGTCATTGAGTTCGTACCCGGCGCCACGATCAATGCTACCAAGACTGGCACTCATTGTGACATCTGCATTTTTTACCCAAGCACCCCTTCCTCCAACAAATTCAACCTTGATTGAACTCTCCGCCTTTTCAAGAATTTTCAATCCAACTCCAAAATCGACCTTGAGAGGCGATCCCTTTTCAATAAAATCGGGATCTAAATATGAAGGTAATGGGCTAAATTTTGGATATACCAACACCTCAGCAGAGAATGCAACGGCAGGCATCAATAGACCAGAAACGACAACTAATAGAGCGATTAATATATCCACTTCATCAACCCCGGACGCCCACAAATCTTCGAAATTTTACTCAACGCAGCCTCAAATCCAATGGCACTAAACCTAATTTTAAGTGGCTTTTTCGTCAAAAAGCTCGTTCCAACAATATCGATAGCTCGCCCCATGCGCATCGCAATTAGAACTTCCCGATTTATAGTATTTCCATATATTACTTTCAGACCTATCGATCCATTCATGGGATCAAATGCTAAGTCAAACGCGTCGCCATCAACAAGCATCTGAATTTTTTTATTTTTCAGAAAATAATTAGGACTAACCAGATCAATCCAAAGGGAGTCATCACTTTCTGATCTAATCGCGGCAAAACGCATCAGAGGAGCGTCATAAACGGCTTCTCCGATGACTGCGCTTGCACTGGTTGATATTTCACACCGTGACGCAAGATTATCTTCATAGACACGCCAATCGCCATTCTTTGAGACATTTCGACCTAATTCAGCGTCAGTCGGAACGATAAGCTTAATCTTTGTTGCCAAAAGGTCCTTCACAAGACCTTCTGAAAAATATCTACTTCCAGATCCAGATTTCGCAAGCGTGTAGTCAAAAAGAGCGTTTCGGTCAGAAACTGAAAATGTTGATGATGTATCAAATATTCTTGCACCACTCGCCATGGCCAGAACTACTCTAATATGCATTATTTCGCTGTATGAAAGGGAAAGGTATTTCTCTCTCTTGAACAGAACTTCATCACTATCAACAATAAGCTTTGAACTCGCAAAGTCACAGCTATATTTAAGCGGCTGCAGAAGCGTATCCAACGAACTAAACTTATATCCCGAACTTGAAACGCCTTGAGCGGAACGCTTTCTTGTCAGATAGAATTCTTCACCTAACTTGACTGATTTTACTATTTGTGACCAAAGCGAGGCCTCACTGATATCTGCACCCAGATTAAGTTCGAAGATATCAAATTTTTCTCGAAGACCCTGAGAGACAAACTCGACCGAACTGCCATCATCTCCATCAATAGAAAACCGAATATAGCTTTGACCAGTGGTGACACTAAGCAACAATCTGGGAGGCAGCGCCCCGCGTGAGCTATTTGGAATAAGAACCACAGAGCAATTTGCCCCACCTGCAACCTTACGAACTAAATAATCAAGTGCATCTGAAAAAGCAATTGAATTTGAAAACATCAAAAAGAAAAAAAATGGCAGCAAACACCTAAGAACTAATCGAGCGAAAGTGTATTTTTTCATTACGCATCGTTCCTAACGCTATCTGAAACTAAAAGATTTAACAAAAAAAGTCATTAATACGCCCCATAGACCCTGAATCTGCTTTTCACACAAAAGCCCAGCAAAAACCATCTAGTTTCAGCAAAACAGTC
>OCOY01000124.1_pt1 | contig 8046 bp, 5 predicted proteins | sample 1494131 | NCBI WGS metagenome assembly OCOY01 (sample SAMEA3275523, study PRJEB22092) | marine metagenome | biome: ENVO:00000039; feature: ENVO:00002042; material: ENVO:00002010 | collected 2014-06-21T17:05:00+00 | depth 1 m | reverse complement strand
CATTGCTCTGCTTCAAAAGGTTTTTTATCCTCTTTTAAAGTCTTAATTTTATTTAAAAAGAAATCGACATCGGCTTTTGAAAATCGGCTTACATATTCCTCAAATAAATTTTGATTATTCTCTTTCTTTAATTCATAAATAGAATACAATCCTTTTGACCAAATCATTTTATGATCAGCAAAATTATATTCCCAACTCCCAATCTTTGAAATTTCCTGTGCGTTTTCTAGTAATTTTTCACTTTTTTCTTGGTCAGCTTGTGCTTGTTTAATTTTAGAAACATCCCTTCCTATCGCATAAATAATTTTTCTTGAAGAATCAACACTTGTAGTCCATTGAATATAGACACTTTCCCCGTTTTTTTTAAGAAATCTGTTTTCGAAAAGTAAAGATGAAATTCCCTGGCTTAATTGTTTGAGTTCAGAAAGCGCTTTCGTAACATCGGAAGGGTGCACAAATGTAATTAAAGGAGCGCTCAACAATTCTTGTTTCGTATACCCTAGAATTTTAATAAATGCAGAATTTATTTCTTTAAAAAAACCATCAGTCCCTGCTAGACAAACTAAATCTAGAGATTCTTTGAAATAGAATTCAAAATTAGTTATTAATCTATCGTCCCTAAGTAAACGATTAATTTCTAATTCTTGCATTTGTGTTATTTTTAATAACTCCTCATATGTAGGTTTTCCGTCTTTCATAGTAGTTCTTAAAAATCATATAAAAGTTAAATATAAAAAAAATATCAAGAAAAATCTTCAATACAATAAAAACAAATACTGAAAAAAAATTGTAAGTGTGACATTTGTTACTGTGTATGCCTAATTGCGATTTTATCTTTGTTCAATAATCAGAAATAAAATTATGAAGAAAACAAATTTAATAGCACTATTAGGACTAATTTCTACCTCAGCTATTAGTTATAGTCAAGAAACGTTGCCTATTTCTAAAAGTGAGCTTTTGCAAAAAGTTTCCGATAAAAATTTACAGCTTAAAATCGCCAACCAAGATTTTAAATCGGCACAAGCAGATTATAGACAATCAAATGCTATTTTCTTACCAAATATTTCCGCTTCACATACGGCCATTTCTACTACAAATCCACTTATGGCTTTTGGGTCTAAATTGAATCAGGAAATCCTTACGGCTTCCGATTTTGATCCAAATTTATTAAATAATCCAAATCGTACACAAAATTTTGCTACTAAAATTGAGGTTTTACAACCTTTAATTAATGTTGATGGAATTTACGGAAGACAAGCGGCAAAAGCAAAAATGAATGCTTACGGACTACAAACCGAACGTACCAAAGAATATCTTGAGTTAGAGGTCAATAAATCGTACATGGAATTGCAATTGGGCTATAAAGCAGTAAACGTATTAGAAAAAGCGAATACTACAGCAGAAGCCAATTTGAAATTAATTGATAACTATTTCAAGCAAGGAATGTTGCAAAAAACCGATTTACTATCCGTTCAAGTACGTGTAAACGAGGTTAAAAATCAATTGCAATATGCAAAAAGTAATGTGCAAAACGCTTCTGATTATTTGGCTTTTTTATTGAATGAAGATCTTGGTGATAAAGTATACAAACCAACCGAAGAATTAGACAACACAATTACAATTGAAAATATAGATACTAAACTTTCTGAAAACAGAAAAGATATTCAAGCGATGGACCAATCTACTGAAGCGTATCAAAAAATGTTTCTTTCGAGTAAAATGAATTTTTTACCTCGATTAAATGCGTTTGGAAGTTATGAATTGTATGACGACAAATTGTTTGGCACGGCCGCCAAAGGTTATGTTGTGGGAGCACAATTATCATGGAATGTTTTTGATGGTATGAAATCAATAGGAAAAATGGAAAAAGCGAAAGCTGATTTTCAAAAATCAGAAATTGAAACACAGCAGTACAAGGCCAAAAGCCAATTGGAATTGAATAAAACCAATCGTCAGATAAAAGATGCTGAAAATAAGGTAAATCTTTCTAAGTTGGATTTAGAACAATCACAAGAAGCCTATAGAATAAGAAGCAACCGTTTTACTCAAGGGTTAGAAAAAACAACCGACTTATTACAAGCTGAAACTCAAATGTTCAAAAAAGAATTGGACTATTTACAAGCTGTTTTCGAATACAATTTCACGCAACAATATCTACAGTTCTTAACGAATTAAGGTAAAAAAACAAACACATAGAATCATAGAAAAAAAAGAATACAATAGAAATGATTTTTTCACATAGCTATGTGCAACTATCCTAAAGCGTAGCATCTTTTTTAAAGACTAGAAAATCTATGTCTCTATGTGGTTAGAAAAAAAAATAAAGAGCAAAAAAGAAAAATAAAATTGAACCACATAGAATCATAGAAAAAAAAGAATAGAATAGAAATGATTTATTCACATAGCTATGTTCAACTATACTAAAGCGTAGCATCTTTTTTAAGAATATAAAAACCATGTCTCTATGTGGTTAGAAAAAAAATTAGATTAAAAATTAAAGACAAAACCAATTAAATAGTACTCATGAAAAAAATATTTATACCAATCATAGCAATAGCTATTTCTACATTAATTTCTTGCAACGGAGAAAAAAAAGAAGCGGTTGCTGAATCTCCTGCAATTGCCGTTAAAGTAAGCGGAGCACCCGAAAATAACAACAGCCCGTTTGTAAGTGCAAGTGGAAAAATTGAAGCCGAAAATAGCGCTGATTTAAGTACCCGAATGATGGGTTATGTAACTAAAATTCATGTAATTGTGGGGCAAAGGGTGAATGCTGGACAAACTTTGGTAAGCATTAATAATTCTGATTTACTGGCAAAAAAAGCACAAGTAGACGCTAGCATTATGCAAGCAACTGCAGGGTACAACAACGCTAAAAAAGATTATGATCGTTTTTCAAATTTGTTCAAGCAACAATCTGCTTCCCAAAAAGAACTAGACGATATGACGGCACGTTACGAAATGGCTAAAGCCGGACTAGAAGGGGCAAAACAAATGAGAAATGAAGTTTTGGCGCAATTCAATTATTCGAATATTACAGCTCCGTTTTCAGGGGTGGTGACCAATACTTTTGTGAAAGAAGGTGATATGGCAAACCCAGGAATGCCATTGGTAAGTGTGGAAGGCGCTTCAAAACTGCAAGTGACTGCTATGGTTTCGGAAAACGACATCAATGCAATCAAAAAAGGAATGCTAGCAAAAGTTTTAGTAAAATCGTCTAATAAAAACCTAACAGGAAAAGTGAGTGAATTAAGTACCTCAGCAACAAATACTGGAGGACAATATTTAGTGAAAATCGATTTGGATAAAACTGATAGTTCTATTTTATCAGGCATGTTTGTTAATGTTCAATTCCCAATTGAGAATAAAGTAAGTACTACGTCAAACAATATGGTATTAGTTCCTGAAAATGCTTTGGTAAAACAAGGACAACTTACTGGACTATACACTATAGGAAACGAAAATGTAGCCATCTTAAGATGGTTGCGTATTGGTAAAACATTTGGTAACCAAATAGAAGTTTTGTCTGGATTAACTGCAAACGAACAATATATTGTTTCAGCCAAAGGGAAATTATATAATGGAGCGAAGGTTAGTATTCAGTAAATAAGTAATTAGTATTCAGTTTTAGGTTAAACCTGAAACTTTAAACTTTAAACAAAATAATTATGCAAGAAGGAATTTCAGGTAAAATCGCCAATTTTTTCATCAATTCAAAACTAACTATTTTAATGATGGTGGGTTTGATGATCATTGGAGTATATAGTTCTTTTCTTATTCCAAGAGAAGAAGAGCCACAAATTAATGTTCCCATGGCCGATATTATGGTGGGATATCCAGGTGCGAGTCCTACAGAAGTAGAAAGCCGTGTGGCTAAACCGCTAGAGAAAATTATATCGAATATTAAAGGGGTGGAGCATGTGCACACGATGGCTATGAATGGTCAAGCGATGCTTATTGTTCAGTTTTATGTAGGTCAAGATGTGGAGCGTTCGTATGTGAAATTGTACGACGAACTAGCAAAACACGAAGATATGTTCCCAAAAGGAGTGTATAAACCCATGGTAAAAACACGTTCTATTGATGATGTGCCTATGTTGGGGATAACACTTTGGAGCGAAAAAATGGACGATTTTCAATTGCGACAAATTGCTGAAGAAGTAACATCGGAAATTGAAAAAGTAAAGGATGTTGCCATTACTAAAGAAATTGGTGGTAGAAGCAGAACGCTAAAAGTAGTGCTTGATAAAGATAAAATGGCCGAAAACGGAATTGATCCGTTAGGAATTATGCAAATGATTCAAGCCAATAACGGTAGCTCTCAATCAGGAAGTTTTGTAAATAACGATCAAGAATATTTATTGACAACTGGCCAATTTTTGACTTCAGCGGATGATGTTGAAAATCTAGTGGTGGGTGTCAATAAAAACAGACCCGTTTACTTAAAACAAGTGGCTACCATTGCAGATGGCGCAGGTACCGCTAGAAACTATGTGTCTTTTGGTTACGGAAAAACCAATGCAAACTATAAAAAAGCACAGTCTGAATATCCTGCGGTTACGATATCTGTAGGTAAAGTGAAAGGCGCGGATGCCATGAAAATTTCGGAGAAAATCATTGAAAAAGTAGACCATTTAAAGTCGAATTTAATTCCGAATGACGTTCATGTCCAAATAACTCGTAATTATGGAGAAACGGCATCGGACAAAGTAGGCGAATTACTAATGCACTTAGGAATCGCAATTTTGGCGGTTACTATTTTAGTTATGCTTGCTATGGGATGGCGCGGTGGATTAGTTGTGTTTTTCTCGGTACCATTGACTTTTGCATTAACGTTGTTCAGTTATTATATGCTGGATTATACCTTGAATAGAATTACGCTTTTTGCCTTAGTTTTTGTGGTGGGAATTGTTGTTGATGATAGTATTATTATTGCGGAGAATATGCACAGGCATTTCAAGATGAAGCGATTACCCTTTAAACAGGCCGCAATTTACGCGATAAATGAAGTAGGAAATCCAACCATTTTAGCCACATTCACGGTTATTGCCGCTATATTACCTATGGCATTTGTATCTGGAATGATGGGACCTTATATGAGTCCGATGCCTATCGGAGCTTCGATTGCGATGATTTTATCACTGTTTGTTGCCTTGACTGTTACGCCTTATTTAGGATACCATTTATTGCAAGAAAAAGATACGCAAGAACATAAAGAGCACGAAGGACTAGAAACTAGTTTCATCTATAGAATCTACAGCAAACTAGAACGTCCTTTATTGGAAAGCAGCAAAAGAAGAAGACTACTTGTTGGGATTACTGTATTGCTGTTAATTGGCTCAGTGGGTATGTTTTTCACTAAATCAGTTTTGGTAAAAATGTTGCCCTTTGATAATAAAAACGAATTTCAGGTGGTCATTGATATGCCCGAAGGGACTACGCTAGAAAGAACGGCAGCAGTTACTAAAGAAATTGCGCAATATTTAACGACCATTCCAGAGGTAGTCGATTATCAAAACTACATTGGAACATCGGCGCCTATTACTTTTAACGGTTTAGTACGTCATTATGATTTACGTGGTGGAAGCAATATGGCCGACATTCAAGTGAATTTAATGCACAAAGAAGAGCGTAAATTACAAAGTCATGATATCGCAAAAATAGTACGTCCTGTAATTCAAAAAATTGCTGGTAAATATGGTGCTAATGTTAAGATTATTGAAGTTCCGCCAGGACCGCCAGTTTTGTCAACATTGGTTGCTGAAGTATATGGTCCAAACTACAAAGACCAGATTAAAGTGGCGCAACAAGTTAAAGATATTTTGCATAAAACGGAAGGAATTGTAGATATTGACTGGACTGTAGAAGACAATCAAGTAGAATACAAACTCGAAGTAGATAAAGAAAAAGCAATGTTGAACGGAATTGCACCACAACAAATAGTGGGGAATTTGACTTATCTATTGAAAGAGTATCCTATTTCTAATTTGTATGCCGAAAATTCGAATGACAATGTAGGGATTGTTCTTTCGCTAGACGATAAAGACAAAACCAGCTTACAAGACATTCAGAATTTAAAAATAAAAGGAAGTCAAGGGAATATGATTCCGGTAAGTGATTTGGTTACAGTTGTTCGAGGAACTTTGCAAAAAACCATTTATAGAAAAGATCAAAAACGTGTGGTTTATGTCACTGCTGATATGGCTGGCGCACTAGAAAGTCCAGTCTATGCTATTCTAGGAATGACGGAGAAATTAGATAAAATGAATATTCCAAAAGGTTATAAAATCAACGAATTGTACATGGAACAACCTACGGACGAAAGTGATTTCACTGTAAAATGGGATGGAGAATGGCAAATTACTCTGGAAGTATTCCGTGATTTAGGTGTTGCCTTTATGGTAGCCATCGTAATCATCTATATGTTGATTGTAGGTTGGTTTCAGAATTTCAAAACACCAATCGTAATGATGCTTGCGATTCCGCTTTCGTTAATCGGGATTGTGTTTGGTCACTGGTTACTGGGTGCTTATTTTACAGCAACTTCATTTATTGGTATGATTGCCTTAGCAGGAGTTATGGTGCGAAACTCGGTTTTACTGATTGACTTTATAGAAATCCGATTGAATGATGGTATTGATTTAAAACAGGCCATTATCGAGGCTGGAGCAGTGAGAACCTCCCCTATTCTATTGACAACTGGTGCCGTTGTAATTGGAGCATCCATCATCTTATTTGATCCGTTGTTTCAAGGATTGGCGATTTCATTAGTATTTGGAGCCATTGTTTCGACGATTCTTACTTTGATTGTGGTACCAATTATTTATTACATCACCGAAAGAAAAAAATGGGAAAAATAAAAAAATGGTTTCAAGTTTCAGGTTTCAAGTCCTAAAACAGAAAACCCGAAACCTGAAACTAAAAAAAAAAAAAATGAAACTACTTATAATAACTTCTATAGCAGCATTTGACGATGATGTCAAAAAAATGCTAAAAAAAGCGTCCGTAAAAACATTTACATACAAAGCCGTTACGGGATTTAAAGAACTATCTGAAGAGTCTATTGAAAGTAATTGGTTTGGAAGCGAAATGAATGAAAACAAATCCATTTTGTACTATGCATTTGTACAAAAAGACAAGGTAGACCTGTTTTTTAATCTCGTAAATGAATTTAATCGAATACAAGAAAGTCTATCCAATATACACGTTGCTGTATTAAATATTGAAAAATCGAATTAATAACTCTTAAATTAGAGGAGAAGATTGCTTCGTTCCTCGCAATGACATTATGAAAAATAAAGTATTTAGAATTACAGTAGGCTCTTTTATCTTAATCAGTTTAGTATTGTCCATCTATATAAATCAAAACTGGTTGTGGTTTACCGCTTTTATAGGGGTAAATTTAATTCAATCTGCCCTTACTAAATGGTGTTTATTAGAAACCATATTAACTAAAATAGGATTGAAAGATTAAACATTCTTCTATTTTTTCTTACTACAAAGAGGATGTTTTCAAAAGCGTCCTCTTTTTGATTTTAAGTAATTATAAGGATTACTATTCACACTATATTAATCGAACTCTTTTTAGCAAAAATTTTCAAATATCGATTACCTTTCAATAAAAACACATACAAAGTATACTTTTTTAACAAATTAGTCAATTGAGAAAAATATAAATGTTGCTTTCAAATAAACCCTTTACAATAGAAAATCACTTATTGAGGTGTCAATAACAAATCTTAAAAACTAATTTTGTCAACTCGGCAAAAATGCACTTTTGATTTTTAATTATAAACAGTTATTAACTTCGTTCTTTAAATTGATAATTGTATTCAACGTTACTTTATGCCACTCCAACTATACTTAAACGCAGGTGAGCGAAAATAAGATTTATCTTCTTGGTAATCATCATATGTTTACAAGATAACTCACTTAATATCCTTATTCTAAATAATAATTCATTTCTTCAATAGTAACACAAGCGGTAATAAAAAGCGCAAAATGAAATCGTTTCTAATGAAGTTCTGCTTCGAATCAATATAATAT
>OCOY01000122.1_pt1 | contig 8157 bp, 6 predicted proteins | sample 1494131 | NCBI WGS metagenome assembly OCOY01 (sample SAMEA3275523, study PRJEB22092) | marine metagenome | biome: ENVO:00000039; feature: ENVO:00002042; material: ENVO:00002010 | collected 2014-06-21T17:05:00+00 | depth 1 m | reverse complement strand
ACAGATCTAAGAAATTAAACAGATTTTTAAAATTTCTCTAATTTCTCAAATCTGTGTTCCCGAACTATTTACTTCGCCTCTACAATCCAACCGAATTTATCTTCTGCTTTTTGAACTTTTATGGCATTCAGCGTATCATTTACCATATTTGAAACTGGATTTTCAGCTGGTAATTTTAAAGTGAAATCATCATTCCCGATTTCTTCAATCATGGCAATTCCAACAGCTGTTCCTACTCCGAAGCTTCTTCTAAAGTTCCATTTGCTGATGCTTCTTTGATTTCAGATAATTTGATAGGTCTTTCGGTTACTTCGAAACCTTTATCTTTTAATAAATCAATCACACTCATTCTTGTAATTCCTGCTAAAATAGAACCTGATAAATCTGGTGTAATGAATTTTCCATCAATTTTAAAGAAAATATTCATGGTTCCAACTTCTTGAATGTATTCAAAATCTTGTGCATCTAACCACAATACTTGATCATATCCTTTTGCTTTTGCTAGTTCAGTTGGACGAATGGCTGCTGCATAATTTCCTGCTGCTTTTGCTTCTCCTGTTCCACCGTTTACAGCACGAACATATTTATTTTCAGCAAAAAGTTTAATTTTTTTACTAAAAAATGGTCCAGCTGGTGAACCTAAAATTATAAACTTGTAACTATTTGCAGCACGCATTCCAATAAAAGGTTCATCTGCATACATAAAAGGTCTTAAATATAAGGCACTTCCTTCTTTTGTTGGAATCCAATCTTTTTCAATCGCAGCAAATTGTTTTAAGGCTTCCACAAACATATCTTCTGGAAATTGAGGCATTCCCATTCTGTCTGCACTAAAATTCAAACGTTTCGCATTTTGATCAGGACGAAACAACAATGGTGTTCCGTCTTGTCCTTTTGTAGCTTTCATACCTTCAAAAATAGCTTGTCCGTAATGTAAAGCCATGGCAGCTGGATGTGTTGGTATTAAATTTAAAGCTTCAATTCTTGGGTTTTGCCATTCACCATTAGTGAAATCACAAACAAACATATGATCGGTAAAGTTGAATCCCATAGTAACATTATCCAAATCAACTTGGGTAACTTTTGATTCTTTAACTTTATTTATTTTTATTTCGGATGTCATAAACTCTGTCATTTTTATATCGTTGTATTTGTATCAAATTGTTCTAAATAATCTCCCACTTTTCGCAAGAATGTTCCTCCTAAAAACCCATCAACAACTCTATGGTCGAATGATAATGAAAGATACATCATACTTCTAATGGCAATTTCATCACCTTTTTCAGTAGTTATAACTTCTGGACGTTTTTTGATAATTCCCAAAGCTAAAATGGCTACTTCTGGCTGGTTGATGATTGGTGTTCCCATTAAACTTCCAAAAGTTCCTACATTTGAAATTGTGAACGTACTTCCTTGAATTTGTTCGGGTTTAAGTTTATTATTTCTTGAAGCATCAGCTAATTGATTTACATCTTTTGCTAAAGCCAGTATATCTTTTTCATTGGCATTTTTAACTACTGGAACAATTAAATTTCCACTTGGTAATGCGGTTGCCATTCCGACATTAATATCTTTATGAACATAAATCTTTTTCTCATCTACAGAAACATTGATTAACGGAAAATCTTCAATCGCTTTGGCTACAGCTTGAACGAAAATGGGTGTAAAGGTTAGTTTCTCATTATGTTTTTCTTGAAACTTATCTTTATTCGCATTTCTCCAATCCACTAAATTCGTAACATCTACTTCAATGTACGAAGTTACGTGAGGCGAGGTTTGTTTAGAATAAACCATGTGATCCGAAATAATTTTGCGCATACGATCCATTTCAACAATACTATCTTTTCCTTCAACGTAATTGATTTTAGGTTTTGGATAAGATGAAATTGGTTGTTGATTATTTAAAGTAGGAATTGACTTTAAAGGATATTTACGATTCTTCAAGTAATTGAAAACATCACTTTTTTGAATTCGACCATCTGTTCCTGAACCTGGAATGCTTTGTACTTCTTCTAACGAAAGATTTTCCTTTTGAGCAATACTTATGATTAAAGGACTTAAAAAGTTGTCGGTTTTCGGTTGTCGGTTAACAGCTTTAGATTTCAGGTTTAAAGTTTCAGGTTTTGATTTTGAAACAACTTCTTCTTTTAAACCAGAATTATTTTCAACTTCCAACTTCTGACTTCCAGCTTCCGACTTTATCAAAGCTAAAACAGTTCCAACAGCAACTACATCGTCTTTTTGAAAACGAATTTCGGTAATTGTTCCTGAAACTGGTGAAGGCACTTCGCTATCCACTTTATCGGTAGCGACTTCTAAAATCGTTTCTTCTGCATCCACAAAATCTCCTACGCTTTTCAACCAAGAAATTATTGTTGCTTCTGATATACTTTCACCCATTTTGGGCATTTTGAATTCTATTGTCATTTTTTTAGTTGTAAGTTGTAAGTTGTAAGTTGTAAGTCACTGACTGTTCACTCTTCACTTATTACTAATTACTTATTTTTAAATTCTTCTAATGTTTTATAAAATACTTCCTGTGTTGGACGATTGGCTGATATTTCTCTTAAAGGTTCAACTGCTTTTAAACTTTCATAACATTCTGATGGAAGTTTTTGATATAAAGCAGTTCCTTTTGTTTTCCAATCAATCATTTCGTCTGAAACATCTTTTATGATTGTTGCTGGATTTCCAACGACCATTTTTCGATTGGGAATTTGCATTCCTGCTTTTACGAAAGCTAATGCTCCAATGATACATTCATCTCCGACATTTACGTCATCCATGATTACTGCGTTCATTCCGACCAAAGAATTTTTACCAATATTTGCCCCGTGAATTATGGCTCCATGACCAATATGTGCTCCAGCTTTCAAAACCATCGATTTTCCTGGGAACATGTGAATCGTGCAATTCTCTTGAACATTACAACCATCTTCAATAATGATTTCGCCCCAATCTCCACGAATGGCAGCGCCTGGACCAACATATACGTTTTTTCCAATAATGACATTACCCGTAACGGCCGCTTGCGGATGGATGAAACTACTTTCGTGTATTACTGGGATAAACCCTTTGAATTCGTATATCATTTTTTCTTTTTTAGAAGAAAGAGGCAAGAAGAAAGAAGAAAGATATGTTCATTAAATATTCATCTTTTTTCTTGCTTCTTGCTTCTATTCTCTTACTTAAATTTCTTCAACGTTTCTTTTGTAAAATCAGACAGAACTAATCTTCCGCTGATGGCTGCTCTTTCGGCTAAAAGGTTATCCCAATCTTCTGTTCCTCTCCAAAAAACTTTTTTCATTTCTTGCATAGCTTCTGGATTGTAAGTGCATAAATGTTCAGCAAATTTTTGAGTTTCTGCATCTAATTCTTCTATGCTATCATACACATTTGCGAATAATCCTTTTTGTTTTGCCCAATTTGCTTCGTAAAACGTATTGGCATCAATGGCTATTTGTGACATGGCTGAAACACCCATTTTTCTTTCGATAGCTGGTGCTACAACGAATGGTCCGATTCCAACGTTTAATTCGGATAATTTAATGGCTGCGAATTTTGTTGCCATGCAATAATCGGTTGCTGCTGCAATTCCAACTCCACCACCAACGGTTTTACCTTGCACTCTTCCGATGATGAATTTTGGACATTTACGCATCGCATTGATTACGTTGGCAAATCCTGAGAAAAATACTTTTCCTGTAGCTGCATCGTTTATAGAAATTAGTTCTTGAAAACTTGCTCCTGCACAAAAAGTTCTGTGTCCACCACTTTTTAGGATGATGACTTTTACTTCGTTGTTGTTTCCAACTTCTGTAATAGTATTGGCTAATTTTGCTAATATATCGCTTGGCAATGAGTTGTGTTCTGGATGAAAGAACTCGATTGTTGCGATGTTGTTTTGTATTTCGTGTTTTACGTATGCTTCCATAATTTCTTTTTGAACGCGGATGACACAGATTTTACTGATTATCGCGGAATTTCTTTTTTACTCAAAATTCTAGCCCAGATTGGAACGGCATCCTTTTCTTTTTTTCTTTAAAAAAGAAAAGATACAGTGGAAAGCTGGAAATAGCTCCTAATTATTATACATCAAATCGAATTGTTCGAAGTGATGGTTTAAATGTTTTCTTTCTAATAAATACGATGCGTATTTGTTGATTTCTCCGAAAACCATATTTTTTACTTTTGCTTCTGGATTTTCCTTAAAAAAAGTTTTATATGCCTGTCTGGCTTCAAAAAACTTAGCTTTTGCTGTTTCAAAATCGGGATGAACCAAAGCTTCAACTTCTCCTTTTTTCATGGTTGGAAAAGAAGTTCCCATTGGAAATTTATCGTAATTGTATAATGAATTATGTACTTTATCTAGAATTTTTTCGGGTGTTGCAACTTCAAAATCTTGAATTTCTCCTGACATGATTCTGTAACCTTGTTCTAAATGTTCTAATAAATGTTGAGGCGTTAAAATTCCCCATTTTGGTTTTGTGTTTTTAGTCAATTTGTTGATGCATTCTTCGATTTTTTGATCGGTCATTTCAACAAATGTTTCTTGTTTTTTCTGTACCATTGTTAAGATAGTTGCAACCGCTACTAATTCGTCTTCTGCATCAAAAACTTCCACAAACCATTTTACAATTCCGCTTGGATGTTCGGCTGAAGCGACATCTCTATCTACTTTTTGTTTGCAGGTTAAACGTACATAAACTGTATCGTTATGGTATAATGGACGTAAAAAACGACAATCTTCTAATCCGTAATTTGCGGCAACTGGTCCTTTATTTGGATACACGAATAAACCTGCTGCTGCCGAAATAATGAAGTAACCATGTGCTGTTCTTTTTTCAAAAATACTTCCATCAAGTGATGTGATGTCTGTATGAGCGTAAAAATGATCCCAAGTTAAATTGGCAAAATTGATGATATCTGTATCGGTGAACGTACGTTTATGAGTTTTCAACGACATACCTGGTTTAATATCTTCCCAATGGTATTTGAAAGGATGTTCTGGTGCTTCTTTATATTTGGCATTGGCTTGATAAATACCTATTATTTCTGTAATAGTTGTTGGTGAACCTTGAATTGCGCAACGTTGCATGTAATGTTTAATGCCTCTAACTCCACCCATTTCTTCACCACCACCAGCACGACCTGGACCACCGTGAACCAACATAGGTAATGGTGAACCGTGACCTGTACTCTGTTTTGCCATTTCACGATTTCCAACTAAAATTCGACCGTGATGCGAAGCTGCTCCGATTACATAATCTCTTGCAATGGCATCATCATAGGTAAAAATCGAAGAAACCAACGAACCTTTACCCATTTGCGATAAAGTGATAGCATCTTTTAAAGTTTTATAAGGCATAATCGTTGAAACTGGTCCGAAAGCTTCAATTTCGTGACAAGCTGTATTTGTAAATGGATTATTTTCTCGCATTAAAATCGGTTTCAAGAACGAACCTTTTTTAGCATCTGCTCCGATGGTTAGCACCTCATCAAAGTTTCCGTAAACCATTTGAGCTGTTTGAGCGATTTTGTTTACTTGGGTTTTTACACTTTCGACTTGGTTTTTGTTTACCAAAGCTCCCATTCGAACTTCTTTTAATCTTGGATCACCGATTGAGACTTTATCTAATTGTGATGCCAAAGCTTTTTGAACATCATCTATTAAGTCTTCTGGAACAATTATTCTTCGGATTGCTGTACATTTTTGTCCAACTTTAACCGTCATTTCATTTTTGACTTCTCTTACGAATAAATCAAATTCTGGTGTTCCTGGAACAGCATCTTTTCCTAAAATAGAACAGTTTAAAGAATCAGCTTCCATTGTGAATGGTACAGATTCTTCTATTAATCTTGGATAATTTTTTAATAATCTTCCTGTTTGTGCTGAACCTGTAAATGTTACAACATCTTGCGAATTGACAGTATCTAAAATCGATTTTGTCATTCCGGTTAACAATTGTAACGCTCCTTCTGGTAAAATTTTTGACGCTATGATTTCTCTAACTACTGCTTCTGTTAAGAAAGAAGTTTGTGGTGCTGGCAAAACTACTGCTGGCATTCCTGCCATCCAATTCACAGCACATTTTTCTAACATTCCCCAAACTGGGAAATTGAATGCGTTGATATGAACGGCAACTCCGTGTTTTGGAACCAAAATATGATGTGCCATAAAACGACCACCTTTTGATAAGTCGATTGGATCACCTTCTACATGAAAGGGTTGGTTTGGAAATAATTTTCGTAACGATGCATTAGCAAAAAGATTTCCGAATCCACCTTCAATGTCAATCCAACTATCTACTCGAGTTGCTCCTGTTCGATAACTTAATTCGTAAAAAGCTTCTTTCTTTTTGGTAAGATACATGGCTAATGATTTGATCATATTACCTCTTTCTTGAAAAGTCATTTTGCGTAGTGTTGAACCTCCTTTTGTTCTTCCGTATTCTAAAACGTTAGGAATATCTAATCCATCAGTTGTAGTAAATCCGATTATTTCTCCGGTTATAGCATCGAACATTGGAGTTCCTTCTCCTTGTCCTTCTATCCAACTTCCGTTTATGTAGTTTTGTAGTTTCATTTATGCTGAATTTAGTTCAGTATCTTTTATTTAATCGCGAATTAATTTTATTTTTTATTTGCCACAGATTTACTTCGTCTGTTCGTTATCACTCGGGTCACAGATTATCACGGATTTTTTAATTCTAAAATCTTAAATCTTAAACGCGTTCGATAATTGCTGCATAACCTTGTCCTACTCCGATGCACATGGTGATTAACGCGTATCTTTTTTGGGTTAATTGTAATTCTAAAGCTGCTGAATAGGTAATTCTTGCACCAGTTACTCCAAGTGGATGCCCGATTGCGATGGAACCACCGTTTGGATTTACTCTTGCGTCATCATCTTTTAATCCTAATTCGCGTAAGCAAGCTATACTTTGTGAAGCAAAGGCTTCGTTTAATTCTATGATGTCAATTTGGTCTAAAGTTAAGTTGGCTTTTGCTAAAGCTTTTTTAGTTGCTTCTACAGGTCCAATTCCCATTATTCTTGGCTCTACTCCAACTACTGCTGAACTTACTATTCGAGCAATAGGTTTTAAATTGTATTTTTCTACAGCTTCCGCTGATGCAATAATCGTTGCTGCTGCTCCATCGTTTAATCCAGATGAATTTCCTGCTGTTACGCTTCCATCTTTCTTAAATGCTCCACGTAATTTTCCTAATACTTCTAATGAAGAATTTGGTTTGATGAATTCGTCTTTAGAAAAAACTATTGGATCACCTTTTCTTTGTGGAATTTCTACAGCTACAATTTCTTTTGCTAAACGACCTGAATTTTGTGCTGCAGTAGCTTTCATTTGACTGTTGAAAGCGAATTTATCTTGATCTTCTCTTGAAATTGAATATTTTTCTACTAAATTTTCAGCTGTTTCTCCCATTCCTTCTGTTCCGAACATGTTATTCATTTTTGGATTTACAAAACGCCATCCGAAACTTGAATCATACATTTTTGAATCTGTTCCATAAGCTGAAGATGGTTTTGAAACCACTAATGGTCCACGTGTCATATTTTCAACACCACCAGCTATAAAAACGTGTCCGTCTCCTGCTTTTATAGCGCGATTAGCATGAATAATTGCTGATAAACCTGAACTACACAAACGATTTACGGTTTCTCCTGGAACGGTGTAAGGCAAACCTGCTAAAAGCAATGACATTCTCGCAACATTACGATTATCTTCTCCAGCTTGATTTGCACAACCCATGATTACATCGTCGTAAGCTTCTTTTGGTATGTTTGGATTGTTTTCAACTACAGTTTTGATTACCAATGCACCTAAATCGTCTGGACGAACTGGTGCTAAACTTCCTTGATAACTTCCTATTGGAGTTCGAACTCCGTCGATGATATAAGCTTCAGTCATTATATTTTAATTTTTGTTGAAACGAAAGCCATTTCAATTATTGGTTTATAATAATTTTCTTTTTCTTTAGGATACTTGCCGTTTGAATTCATGCTCAACGCCTTGCGCTTGCGTGAGGGCTTTGCCTTGGCCGATTTTGTGGACCGCACAGGTTTGGCCATGACCAGCATTCAGCAAGGCTTGGCAACCGCACAGGCACAAGGCCTGATCGACCGCGACCTGCACC
>OCOY01000118.1_pt1 | contig 8299 bp, 6 predicted proteins | sample 1494131 | NCBI WGS metagenome assembly OCOY01 (sample SAMEA3275523, study PRJEB22092) | marine metagenome | biome: ENVO:00000039; feature: ENVO:00002042; material: ENVO:00002010 | collected 2014-06-21T17:05:00+00 | depth 1 m | reverse complement strand
CCAAGGAAAAAGGCGTCACCGCTGAATCGCTGTTTGAAGCGTTGTTGGAAGCAGTTCCCGCAGGCTCGATGGGCTTAATGCTGCAGCCCTACTGGTCCTCTGGCACCAGTGTGCTTAGGCCCGAAGCCAAGGGAGCGATTGTCGGTTTTGGCGAAGCGCACACAAGGGCACATATTTATCGCGCCATGATTGAAGGCCTGACCTATGCCCTGCGCGAAGGCAAAGAACGGGTGGAAAAACGCAGCGGGAAAAAGCTCAAGCGTATCTTAGTCTCCGGCGGCGGCTCGCAGAGTGATCAAATAATGCAGATCACCGCCGATATTTTTGGCATGACCGTCGAGCGACCCCACACCTATGAAACGTCCGCACTGGGTGCCGCGATTGCTGCCGCTGTGGGCACCGGCACCTACGCCAATTTTAATGCTGCAGTCGCGGCCATGACCCACAGCGGAGGATCCTTTAGCCCCAGCGCAGATAACCAAAAGATCTACGATCAGCTCTACTCAGATGTTTACGCAGGGCTCTACAATCGCCTAAAACCGAGCTACCGTGCCATTAAAGCGATCACCGGTTATCCACGCTAAGTGGGATTGCTCAGCAGCGCTGCCAATGCCGAATGAAGCTCGGGTTGCGTAAATGTAAATCCCGAGGCGAGCAGTTTTGCCGGCACAACATTCTGACCGTGCAACAATAGCTCGTCGCCCATTTCACCAAAGAGCAGTTTCACGACAACGGCAGGCATGCGCAAAAACCCAGGGCGCTTGAGGACAGCCGCCAAAGTCGCACTAAAGTCAGCATTGGTCACAGGGTTTGGCGCAGTAGCGTTGACCGGCCCGGTGATATCCCTGTTTTCGATACAATGGTGAATCGCTGCGATCATATCGTCGATATGAATCCACGACATCCACTGCTCGCCACTGCCCATCGGGCCGCCCAGACCCAGCTTAAATGCAGGTAACATCCGCGCCAGCGCGCCCTGATCACCCAACACAATGCCAGTGCGCAGATAGCAGACTCGAGATCCCAAAGCGGCAAACTGCTGCGCACTCTGCTCCCACGTGTCACACAACTGATGAGAGAATCCATCGACAGGTGCGCCGCTCTCGTCGACCGGCGCGTTACCGCTGCCATAATAGCCAATCGCGGAACCGCTGATGACTTGTTCGGGCCGGTCTTGTCGCTGACTGAAATAGGCCACCAACCGCTCGGTCGTGCCAATGCGGCTGTCATAAAATTTTTGCTTGCGCCGCTGAGTCCAGCGACCATCGGCAAGCCCTTCTCCGGCCAAATTAAGCACAGTCTGCGGCGCCGCGAGACCGTCTAATTCACTTAGTCGCTCAATTGAGGTAACCGAGGCCGGAAGATGCCGCGCCGCCTGAGTTTTGTTGCGGGTGAGAACAGTCACTGACATGCCGCGATCAACTGCACTGCGACAGAAATGACGCCCGATAAAGCCGCTGCCGCCGGTCACTAAAATTGAACTCATGGAGCTAATACCTTATTGGTCTGAGGAGGAGTGGAACAGTGATTTTGACGAGCAGACAGCGTACAAAATACAACCCACGGTCGCAATGTTTCCTTTGCCCACAACAAGGAGTATTGCTAGAATTCCGACCTTCGAAATGCTTTTGCAGAGGATCATTTTTGTGCAAGAGCATCGTACCACTCTTAATTCACAGCAACCGTTAATAAACAGCAACCGTTAATTCACCACAACCGTTCTAGGCACAATTATGAGTCTTGCTAAAAAAGTGTTGGCCTCCAACAATGATCTTCCTATTCGCACCGAGCAACCCGTCCACAGCGGCAAAGTACGCTCGGTCTACTGGTTAACCGACGCTGACAGTCGCCGACTGATCGCTGAAAAGGGCTACAACGTCGCCGCCGATGCGCCGTTGGCCATCATGGTCATCAGCGATCGCATTTCAGCGTTTGAATGCATTTGGCACGCCGAGGGGGGTATGCAAGGCGTACCCGGCAAGGGCGCGGCACTGAATGCTATCTCCAACCACTGGTTTAAATTATTTCGCGAGCACAACTTAGCGGACAGCCACATCCTCGACGTGCCCCACCCGCTGGTTTGGATCGTGCAAAAAGCCAAGCCCGTGATGATCGAAGCGATTTGTCGTCAATACATCACCGGTTCCATGTGGCGCGCCTACGAAAAAGGCGAGCGCAATTTTTGTGGCATCGAGATACCCGACGGCCTGAAGCGCGACCAGCGACTGCCCGAGCTCCTTATTACGCCATCTACTAAAGGCATTCTGAAGGGTATCCCCGGCGTGCCAGAAGCAGACGACGTCAACGTTTCACGGGCCGATATTGAAAACAATTACGAGAGCTTTAAGTTCCGCTCTCTAAGCGATATCGACGTCTACGAAAAGCTCCTCAGCGAGGGATTTGCAGTAATTAGCGATGCGCTGGCGGCAATTGGCCAAGTGTTTGTCGATACCAAGTTCGAATTTGGCTACGTCACAGACAAGCAGGGTAACGAAAAACTGATTTATATGGACGAGGTGGGAACACCCGACTCATCGCGTATTTGGGATGGTGCGAGCTACGCGGAAGGTAAGATTATCGAAAATTCTAAGGAGGGATTCCGCCAGTTGTTGCTCAACCACTTCCCCGATCCCGATATTTTACTCAATAAAAACCGTATGGCTGAGCGCTCGGCGCTGGCGCGAGATAATGCGCTTCCAGAAGAAGTTATGATGGCAGTGTCGGACACTTATGTGGGTATTGCTGAGAAGATCACCGGCGAAAAACTGGTTTTGTCCGACGATCCGAAGGGTGAAATTATTGCGATTCTTCGCGATCAATACGGGCTTATCGACTAACGCTCGTTTTAGCTACGCTCAATTTACCCAGTTTTTCACTGGCGCTTGAACAGGCCAGCTTGGTTAAGCACTTACTTAACCAAGCTGGTCACTCACCGTGACACTAGCACTCAATAATATTCACCGGCACCTCTAACACATGGGTGGCCAAACCACCTCTCGATGTTTCTTTGTACCGCGCATGCATATCTTTGCCGGTTTTACGCATGGTTTTAATTACTTTATCCAACGACACAAAATGCGAACCATCACCGCGCAAGGCGATGCGCGCTGCGTGAATAGCCTTCACTGAACCCATTGCATTGCGCTCAATACAGGGCACTTGTACGAGCCCGCCAATCGGGTCGCAAGTCAGTCCAAGGTTGTGCTCCATTCCAATTTCAGCCGCATTTTCAACTTGAGATGGCGTGCCGCCCAGCACTTCTGCCAATGCACCCGCGGCCATCGAACAGGCAGAGCCCACTTCGCCCTGACAACCCACTTCAGCACCACTGATGGAGGCATTCTTTTTGTAGAGCATGCCGATAGCGGCAGCGGTCAGCAAAAACTTAACCACCCCGTCATCATTGGCACTGGGAATAAAGCGTGTGTAATAGTGCAACACAGCGGGAATAATCCCCGCAGCACCATTGGTCGGCGCAGTGACCACACGCCCGCCGGCAGCGTTTTCCTCATTCACAGCCAAGGCGTAAAGGGTCACCCAATCGAGCACTGACAGCGGATCGGCCATAGCCGCTTCCGGCTTGTGCAGCAATTTTTCATGCAGCTCTTTCGCACGGCGGCGAACGTTTAAGCCGCCGGGCAAAATGCCACCATTGGTGATGCCATTCTTCACACAGAGCTGCATCACCGACCAAAGATTAAGCAAGTCAGCGCGAATATCAGTTTCACTGCGCCAGGTCTTCTCATTCTCCATCATCAATTGAGAAATACTGAGATTGTGCTCGCTGCACAGCGCCAAAAGCTGATTGGCTGAGTCGAAGGGATAGGGCACTTGGCGACTATCTTCCACCAAGATATCCTTCCCCGCCGCCGTTTCATCAACCACAAAACCACCGCCCACTGAATAGTAGGTTTTGCAGCTAACCACTTCAGTGCCTTTAGCGTAGGCGGTGAATACCATGCCGTTAGAGTGAAACGGCAGCACCGTCTTGCGATACAACACAACATCCATGGCATCGTCGTAGGCAATGCTGTGAATGCCGCAGAGGTTGATCGACCCCCCCTCTCTAATGGCTTTGACGCGACTGGGGATCGAGGCAATATCGACCGACTCTGGCTGTTCTCCTTCAAGACCTAGCAACACCGCCTTGGGCGTGCCGTGGCCCTTGCCTGTTGCTCCCAGCGAGCCATACATCTCTGCCTTCACACGCACGACGGAGGTCAGTGCACCACTGTCGCGAAGGCTTTCGACAAACAGCCGCGCGGCCCGCATGGGCCCCACGGTGTGTGAGCTAGAAGGACCAATGCCTATCGTAAACAAGTCAAATGTGCTGATTGCCATAAAAGTTCGATCACCCTCAAGTGAATAGTCAGGAGCCATCAGTATAGCTGCGACTCATGGATTTAGCGGCGCAAAATGCAACGCTCATCGAGCCAACGTGCCTTGCCCATGCAGTTATTCCAAAAACTGGATTTTTGTTGCTGCACGGGTGTAAGCTGTTAAAAAATAATAATAAAAAGTAAATCCTTATGAAAACATATCAAATTGAAGACCCAACCCTTGGCACTATTTCCTATAGTGACCGCAAACGGTACCTTTGGCTGATATCGGTTTTAATGCCTGCTTTTCCGCTCATGGGCGTGTACTTTTTTTACCGCACAGGCATGGAATGGACCCTTGCGATTCCGCTGCTAACAAATTATTTTATCATGCCAGTGCTCGACTGGCTTATCGGCAGTGACGAAAATAACCCCCCTGAACAGCTTGTTCAGCAACTCGAAGACGATATTTATTACCGCGTGCTTACCTGTATTACTGTTCCCATGCACTTCGTCGTGTTAATTATTTTGGCCTCCGTGGTCGCCAACAATGACCTGAGCCCGCTGTCGATTTTAATCACCGCTATTGTGGCAGGCAGCTACAGCGGTTTGGGCATCAACACGGCCCATGAGTTGGGCCACAAACAAACGGCATTAGAGCAGTGGATGGCAAAACTCGCCCTCGCTGTGCCCGCCTACGGCCACTTTTGTGTAGAACATAATCGCGGTCACCACACCTTGGTCGCGACGCCCGACGATCCGGCGAGCTCGCGCATGGGTGAATCTATCTACGCCTTTATTTTCCGCGAAATTCCAGGAACTATGGTGCGCGGCTGGCAAATAGAAAAAGAGCGATTAGCCAAAAAAGGTCTGCCGGTTTGGTCAATCCACAGCGATATTATGCAGTCCTATTTCTTCAGTGCCGTTCTGCAAGGCAGCCTTATTTACCTGTTTGGCTGGATTATGCTGCCCTTTCTCGCCATTCATAATTTCTGGGCGTGGTTTCAATTAACCTCGGCAAACTATATCGAGCATTATGGTTTACTGCGCCAGCGTTTGGATAACGGTCGCTATGAGCGCTGTCAGCCGCACCACTCATGGAACGCTAACTACATTATGACCAATCTGGCGCTATTCCACTTGCAGCGTCATTCTGACCATCATGCCAATCCGACTCGCCGCTACCAAACTCTGCGCAATTTTAAAGATATTCCAGAGTTACCCAACGGGTACTACGGTATGTATCTGCTCGCCTATATTCCCTGGCTCTGGTACCGCGTAATGGATCAGCGGGTACTCGATCTTCCCCATATCAAGGGCGATCTCAGCAAGGTTAATATCAATCCCTCTAAGCGCGACGCGATTTATGCCCGCTACGGCAACGGGCAAGTTGCGGGTTAGGGACGCCCAGCCTGCACTGACGGCGCACACTAATCTGCGCCGTCGGCACTGGATTAGATTCCCATTTCCCGTTTAACCGCGCCAAAGGCATCCAGCGCAAACTCGAGATCATCTCGGCTGTGCGCCGCAGACATCTGTGTGCGAATACGCGCCTTGCCCTTCGCGACGACGGGAAACGAAAACGCCACCACATAAACACCTTTCTGCAACATATTCGCCGCAAACGCAGCCGCGAGCACTGCATCATTCAGCATAACCGGCACAATGGGGTGTTCGCCCGGTAACAGACTAAATCCAAGCTCGGCCAAGCCCTCGCGAAAGAACGCAGTATTGTCCATCAGTTGTTGTTGCAGTCGATTGGACTGGGCCACCAGATCCAGCGCTTTAATCGCGCCGGCAACCACCGGTGGTGCAACCGTGTTAGAAAACAGATAAGGGCGCGACCGCTGGCGCAGCAGCTCAACAACCTCTCGCCGGGCGCTGGTAAAACCACCGCTACCCCCGCCTAAGGCTTTGCCCAGGGTGCCAGTAACAATATCAACACGGTCCATGCAGGCGCGGTATTCGTGGGTGCCGCGTCCCTGCGCGCCAATAAACCCAGTGGCATGGCAGTCATCAAAATGGACAAGGGCATTATATTTATCCGCTAGATCGCAGATTTCGTCTAAACGGGCGATGGTGCCATCCATGGAAAATACGCCATCGGTTGTGATTAGCTTAAAGCGCGCACCCGCCTTATCCGCCGCTTGCAACTGCGCTTCCAAGTCAGCCATATCGCAGTTGCGATAACGATAGCGCTGGGCTTTCGAGAGCCGAATACCGTCGATAATACTGGCGTGATTGAGCTCGTCAGAGATCACTGCATCCTCGGCGCCGAGCAATGTTTCAAAGAGCCCGCCGTTGGCGTCAAAGCAGGATGGGTAGAGAATGGTGTCCTCACAGCCGAGCAATTGGCTGAGTTTCATTTCAAGCTCTTTGTGTAAACTCTGTGTTCCACAGATAAAGCGCACCGACGCAAGACCGTAGCCCCAATGATCGAGCCCCTTCTGCGCTGCCGCTTTAACCTCAGGATGCTGCGCCAGCCCCAAATAATTGTTGGCACACAGATTCAGCACCTCGGCGCCACTGCTCACTCCCACTCGCGCACCCTGCGCAGTGGTTATTTCACGCTCGTGTTTGTAGAGACCGGCTGCGACAATTGACGTTAGCTCGGCGTGCAGATGATCCTGAAATTTTCCGTACATAAGTAAGTCCCACTGTGACGTAAATTAATCCCAATTTAAAATAACTTTACTCGCCTCTCCGGCGTTCATCGCATCAAAGCCACGCTGAAAATCTGTGTAGTGAAGGCGGTGGGTGATCACTGAGGATATATCCAAGCCGCTCTCAATCATCACTGACATTTTGTACCAAGTCTCATACATTTCTCGCCCGTAGATACCCTTCAGTGTAAGCATATTGAAAATCACCACACTCCAATCAATGGCCATCTCTTCCGACGGAATACCCAGTATCGAGACCTTGCCACCGTGGCACATATTGGCCAACAGGTCGCGAAAAGCGGAGGGGTTTCCAGACATCTCTAGACCCACATCAAAACCCTCAGACATGCCTAATTTGCGCTGCACGTCGGCCAGTTTCTCTGTGCGAACATCTACGGTGCAGGTAGCGCCAAGCTTTTTGGCCCGCTCGAGACGCTGAGGGTTGATGTCGGTAATAACGACATTCCGCGCACCCGCGTGACGACACACCGCCGCGGCCATGGCGCCAATAGGGCCGGCGCCGGTGATCAGAACATCTTCCCCAAGCAAGTCATATTGCAGCGCCGTGTGCACAGCGTTGCCCAGCGGATCGAACAGCGCAGCGATATCGAGGTCAATGTCTGCATGGTGTTCCCAGACATTCGACATCGGCAAGGCAACGTACTCGGCAAAAGCACCGGAGCGATCAACGCCAATGCCACTGGTGTGGGCGCAGAGATGGCGGCGGCCTGCCATGCAGTTGCGGCAGCGGCCGCAGACTACATGGCCCTCGCCGGAGACTATCTGCCCTTTCTTGAAGGCATTCACATTGGAGCCAACATCAACAATTTCGCCGACAAATTCATGGCCAACAATCATCGGCACTGGAATAGTGGCCTGGGCCCATTTGTCCCAGTTATAAATGTGCATGTCAGTGCCACAAATTGCCGTGCGCTTTACTTTAATCAGCACATCATTAATACCGATTGTTGGCTCAGGCACATCTTCCAACCACAGCCCGACAGTAGAATTCCTTTTGACCAGTGCTTTCATGCTGTTATTTTCCTAATCTTTGTTTAAGATAGACAAACTTTTACTATAAGAGAAACTTGTCCAGTATCGTAGAAGTCTAATTTCCGATATGCAAGATTTATTTCTTATATAGTGTAACAATTCAGTCCGCTAACAGTTGGGTACTAGTCGAAACGAGAGACGACCAAATCGTACCGACGCAGTGAACTGGACAGATAACAGACAGGTGTAAAACCATGAGCAACCCTCCCGCCGACAGCAACGACCCGACGAGTCACGCACTCTGCAGCCGCGTGACCGAGCTGC
>OCOY01000115.1_pt1 | contig 8548 bp, 6 predicted proteins | sample 1494131 | NCBI WGS metagenome assembly OCOY01 (sample SAMEA3275523, study PRJEB22092) | marine metagenome | biome: ENVO:00000039; feature: ENVO:00002042; material: ENVO:00002010 | collected 2014-06-21T17:05:00+00 | depth 1 m | reverse complement strand
CTACGGACTTCACATCGAACATGATAGCTTCGAGTTCTTTGATTAGGTTTTCCATTGTACTTGCTCCTTAATTTCCACTGTAGGGTTGATAAGGGTGGCCGAAGCCACTCCTTTTAATATTGCGCCACCTTATGCTCTAACTCTTTAAGGGACGAACAGAAGTTGTCATCTTGATAAAGTGCCTGACCAAGGTCGTTTGTTAGCCAATACCCACCGCAAACGCTCTTACGGGTATCTATACCCTTTGCTTTAGCGGACGTTTTAATTTTCTGGTATTTAGTCATCGTCGTTCTCCATTTTCATTTCCTAGAATCACCTTACATAATTTCCTCGGTGGGGTCAACAATTATTTTTACTTTTCTCTAATTCCCACGGTGGTGTCTCTAATTCCCACGGTGGGGTCTCTAATTCCCTCGGTAGGGTCTCTAATTCCCACGGTGGGGTGCCATGCTGCACCGCAGAATTTGATGCTGCACCGCAGAAAAGTGTTCCTGATTCGTTCCAAAGGTGCGGATTCTACTAAAATCCCACCGATTCGTCAAGTGAAAATGTGGGTCAAGTGAAAAGATATATTTTAGCATATTGACACAGATTCTCCTTGTGCGAATCGGCAAATTATTGCAGCGGCTCGCATTGATTCGTTAGCGTTGATTCGATTTTGCCATATCGAGACTCTGCAACAACAACCCTTATTTTTTGCATATCTGCCATGATAAAAATGCATATCTTTTAGCGGTTGACTCACTTTGCGACGTTATATAGAAGTGACACAACGCAACCGAAAATAAGGAATCGGACTTATGACAACCGCAACTAAAACGACTCGCCCATTCACTATGACACTAAAAGCCGCAACCGAATCCGCTGGCAAGCTATCGACTCGGAATAGCAAAATGCCAGGTTCAACCTTTGCGACTGACGCCTTTGCTTGCAAGGTGGGCGACAAACTAGCCAAGGTGCAAGGTTCGGTTTGTCAATCTTGTTATGCTAGGAAAATTCAACGGTTGCGCCCTAGCGTTAACACGGGTTGGTCAAATAATCAGCGCCTAGCCGTTAACCTAATCGCAACCGCCCCGCACAAGTGGGTTGCCGCTATGGTGTTTCAAATTGAAAAGGCGGCTATAAAAACGGGTGAACCCTTCCACCGTTGGTTTGACTCGGGTGACTTGGACTCGGTTGATATGCTAGCGGCTATTTGCAAGGTTGCAAGCGCAACCCCTAGCGTGAAACATTGGCTACCGACTCGTGAAGCGGGAATCGTCAAGGCGTATCGCAAGCAAGGCGGTTCGATACCACGCAACCTTAGAATCCGCCTATCTGCTACCATGGTAAACGACTTGCCAGTAAATGCGGCCAAGCGCCTAGGCGTTAGCACTAGCACCGTCCACGGCAAAGGCGAGCCATATATCGGGCATCAATGCCCCGCCCCTGATCAGCAAGGCGCTTGCGGTGATTGTCGTCATTGTTGGACTAGCAACGTGAATGTGTCTTATCGCAAGCACTAAAAGAATCCTGCGACCGTGGGAAACTTAGGGGGTTCAATTTATTGCAATTGCCCCGCTTTTTCCTATTGACCGCAAACAACGAATCGCCTATATAGGTTATATAAACAAGCAAACAAGGAGTTAACCCAATGCTAGTTCTATTGATACTCACAACCGCCGCAACGGCCTATCTTATTTACAAGGATGAAACCCAATGAGCAACGAATCAACAACGGTATACTGCGCACGATGGACGGAATACGGAGGAGGGTGGAAAGAGTCTTCCGTCTCAATGCATGACCTAGAAGCCAAGGTTTTCGGACAAGCCTATGCACCTAGCCGAATCAATGTGTCGTTCACAACAAGGCAAGAGAGTCAAGGCGTTAGTTAGCCAAATGGGTAAGTGTTGCGCTATAACAACGGTGCAACACATTGCTCGAATCAATCGTTGGATGCATGGCGATTCGCCTTCCTAGGCCACTAAATATATTAATATGTCAACGATTCTTTTCGGAGGCTCTCCCATTACTAGAGGAAATAGAGATTGTCAAGCCTGCGCAGCAAGCTGCTTAAGGATTCTTTTACCCATGTGATACAAATGTCACACTAATGATTTATTTTATACTAGGGGGCTTGACATTCGTGGGACCCTCCAGATCATACGGGGGTGATTCGGTGGGGGTGGGTATCCACATATGAATCCAAAACAAAGATTTACTTTCGGTGTGACAAAAAAGCAACTATTACTTTCTGGCAATGTTCCAAGCACACGACACAATAAACGACAAAACAGGAGAATCAGGCTTAAGTGCCAAGAACTTTCTTTCGTTAGATTTCAATGACTTATAAAATAGTTGAAATATTTATGTTACAGATCGTAATTTGTATCCCTATAGTATAGTAGAGAGGTTGAGTAACTTAAGTTTTAACATAAGTCTTCACTACTAAGTATTATTACTAGTAAGTGAATATACTATAGTATATACTTAAGTTACTCCCTCAATCAGTTTCCCAATAGCTCAACCAAGATGTATGATTACAATATTGTATATTCTGAGTTACATGATCTTGCCGATGAGCTTGAGGGAGAATCTGTCTTACCCACTTAAGTTAGACTTACGATGGAGCTAACCGATCATTTGATCTATTTCCACTTTAGTTGTAAATCAATCTTATATTGTCGTTACTAATAGTAGCCCGTAGGGCAAAGAATTAGCAGCAAGCTGCAAAAGGAGCCTTTAGATATGGCTGAGAAGATTCCATATAGCAAAAACGTAGAGAAGCACATCCTTGATTGTATTCAAGGTGGTATTGCTATCCGTCAGATGCTGGCTTCTATGCAACACCTACAGGATGCACCTAAGTCTCTGTCTACTATGTACAAGACTTATGGGTCGTTTATTGAGAGTGAACGAGCTAAGATTAACGGTATGGTAGGTAAGAAAGTTATTGACCAAGCTCTTGAGGGAGACTTCAAGTCCCAAGAGTTGTTCCTTCGTTCTAAGGGTGGTTGGTCGCCAACACACACAGTCAACGAAGTCGAGCAAGAGACTGATCCAGATTTAGACGAGAGTGCAGCCGACACACTCATGGCCTTACTAGGATACAATAATGATGACAACCCGACGACAGAGGAAGATAACGGCTGAAGCCCTACGTGGCTTAGAGCCAGCTAAGGTTAAGAAGTTATTTGATGAGCTAGGTCCAATTAAGACTGAAGAGCTTAAGCATGACTGGAACTTCTGGGCTAGAGACAATCAACTAGCTCCTGAAGACAAAGACTGGAATACTTGGTTCATCAACGCTGGTCGTGGTTTTGGTAAGACCCGTTCAGGTGTTGAGTGGGTACGAGAGAATGTCAAGAATGGTGTTAAGCGTATTGCTGCTGTAGCATCTACTAACTCAGATATTGAACGAGTTATGGTTAAAGGTGAATCTGGTTTCCTCTCTGTATGCTGGAAGGGTGATAAGACCTACGCAGGTAAGAAGATGGGTTTCCCTGAATGGTCGCCAACTAAGAGGACACTCACTTGGGAGAATGGTGCGCAGGTACAGTTCTTCTCAGCAGAGGAACCTGAACGTCTCCGTGGTCCCCAGTTTGAATTAGCTTGGTGTGACGAGACTGCTGCTTGGAATAAGGACATGGACACTTGGTCTATGCTTCAGTTCTGTATGCGTCTTGGTAAGCATCCCCGCATTATGGTTACTACTACACCTAAGCCAACTAAACTTATTAGACAAATCCTTAAAGACCCTAAGACTGTCGTTACTACAGGGTCTACCTTTGATAACTCTGCTAACCTAGCTGACACATACCTTACCGCTGTTAAAGAACAGTATGAGGGTACGAGGCTTGGTAGGCAAGAACTTTATGCTGAAGTCCTCGAAGAAGCTCAAGGAGCCTTGTGGACAACAGCTATGCTAGATGATGCTTCAATTAAGCATGAAGCTGTCCCTGACCTAACCCGTATTGTTGTTGCACTTGACCCTGCTGTTACCTCTAACGCTGAGAGTGACATGACAGGTATTGTAGTTGCAGGTATTGACATCAACGGTATTTCTTATGTCCTTGGTGATTATACCGATAGATTATCACCACAAGGTTGGGCAATGAAGGCAATCGAACTTTACCACCACTACCAAGCTGATCGTATCGTAGCTGAGGTTAACCAAGGTGGTGATATGGTTAGGACAACAATTCATGGTGAAGATGAAACAGTATCTTACAAAGCTGTACGTGCGTCTCGTGGTAAGTATGCCCGTGCAGAGCCTATCTCAGCTTTATACGAGCGTGGATTGGTTAAGCATGTATCTAATCCCCCTGATGGTGCATCTCTAAACGAATTAGAAACTCAAATGCGAACATGGGAACCTTTAGGTCGAGTAGGTTCTCCAGATAGACTTGATGCTCTTGTATGGGCAATTACAGACCTCTCACTTAACGGATATAGCAAACCCAAACTGACCCTCGCTTATTCAAGTGCTAAGGGACTTTCACGATAATAATTTACTGGAACCCATAGTCATGGTTAAGAAGCTCTCTGAGGCCGCAGCTAAGTCAACTCTTGGCGTAGCAGGTGATAATACACATAACGGTCAAATCCGTGCAGATGAGTTTCTGCCTGAGCTTCGTGGCAAAAAGGCAATCCGTAAATACCGTGAGATGAGGGACAATGATAGTACCGTTGGTGCTGTCATGTATTCCGTTGAGCAAATCCTTCGTGATGTTGAACTTGACGTAAAGCCATCTAACGATAGTGCTGAAGCACAGTCTGAAGCTGATTTCGTTAAGAGTATCCTTGATGACATGGACCATACGCTTGACGACCACATTGCTGAGGCTATTGGTTATTTGTCGTATGGCTTCGGTTGGTTTGAGGTTATGTACAAGCGGCGTGTTGGCCCTACCGAAAGATCACCTAAGAAACACTCTAAGTTCACTGATGGTCGTATTGGTGTCCGTAAGATTGCTTCTCGTGCGCCTTGGACTATCAACAAGTTTGATGTTGACCAGAAGACAGGTGATGTCTTAGGTATCGAACAAGAAGTGGGGTTCATGGGTGGTAAGAACTATATCCCTACTAACAAGTCTTTGTACTATCGTACTACAAGTCTTAATGGCGACCCTTCTGGGCGTTCTATTCTGCGTAACGCTTATACCTCTTATGAGTATCTTAATAATCTTCAGGCTATTGAAGCTATTGCAGTAGAACGTGAGCTTGCTGGTATCCCAGTTGCTCGTATCCCTGCTGAGTATCTCTCAGGTGATGCTTCCGCTGCACAGTCAGGTTTCGTTCACAACCTACAGCAAATCCTTCGTGACGTTAAGTTCAACGAGCAGGGTTACATCATCCTGCCTTCTGACACCTACCCAGATAAAGATGGTGCGCCAACCAATGTCCGTCTTGTTGACATTGAGCTTATGGCTTCCAACGGTAAGCGTAACATCGACATCAACCCAATCGTTAGTAGGTATCAGCATGACATTGCTCGTTCTGTTCTTTCTGAGTTCCTTCTTCTTGGCACATCTGGCGGCTCTTACGCCTTGTCCAAGTCGAAGACAGACCTGTTCCTCCGTGCGCTTGAGAGTTACATCCAAGCAATCGTAGATGTTCTCAACAAACAGTTGGTTGAACGTCTGTGGCAGTTGAACGGTCTGAGTTATGACCTGATGCCGACTATTACTGCTGGTGATGTCGCTCCCCACGATCTCCGTGAGATTGCTTCGTTTCTTCGTAACCTTAATGGTGCAGGTATTGATGTGTCGTCTCACCCAGAGGTTATCAAAGACCTTATGGACATCGCAGAACTAGATTATGACCAAGATGCGGGTCAACCAAACACAAATACACAGGAAACTGAATAATCATGGCTACTCTCAATGATCGTGTGTTCGACAACGGTTTGACCGTACTGGACACAGAAGCAAACAAAATCGTAATTACCTCGCAAGAGGCTACAACATTCACTGAAGCTGACGTGACTTACGCCCTTGGCGATAGTACAAGCCTTAGCATCAGCGCACCACAGGATCGTACAGGTGGTGGTCGTGAGGTTGTCATCGCTGCTATCACTGACGGCTCGGTCACTGGCACTGGCACTGCAACACACTATGCGATTGTTGACACGATCAACTCCCGCCTTCTTGCCACAAGCACTTTGACAGCACCTCAGTCTGTCACATCAGGCAACACTTTCACGCTGTCTTCAGTCGCAATCGGTATCCCTGATCCAGTTTAAGGACGATAACAAATGGTCACTCTCGTAAACAGAGCCAAAGTCGCCACAGCCACAACTGGCACAGGCACAATCACTCTTGGTGCTGCTGAGAGTGGCTACCAAGCCTTTGCTGATGCTGGTGTCGTCAACTCTGACGTAGTCCGCTACACCATTGAGGATGGCGATGCTTGGGAGATTGGCACGGGGACGTATTCCGCTGGCACCCTGACAAGGGTTCTTGACGAAAGTTCCACTGGGTCTTTGCTCAATCTGACAGGCAACGCTGTCGTGTTCGTGTCCGCAACTGAAGCCGACTTACGGGAACAACGTGTCGGCACAATATCGGTATCTCAGGGTAGCGGTTACGAAAATGTTGACTTTGATCTAAGCACAGGCACGATCTTTAACCGCACCCTTTCGGCAGACACCTACGCTGATTTTGTAAACCCTCCCGCAAGTGGCGCAGGGTATGAGTTCTTGCTGAAGATCACTGGTGGTAACGCTGTTGTTGGATATGACCTAAGTGCTGCTTCTTATGATAGTACTAGCTTTAGTGTGGGTGGCCAAGAACTTACCCCGAATGGTCTTAGCTTTAGTCCAGATGGCTATAAGCTGTTTGTGGTGGGTAGTGGCACAGATAATGTTTACGAGTACGACCTCTGGGTAAGTTTTGAACTAAGCACTGCCTCTTATTCTGGCGTTAGTTTTAGTGTGGGTGGTCAAGACAGTACGCCAACTGGTATAGCCTTCAGTCTTGACGGCACAAAGATGTATATTGTTGGGTCAAAGAACGACAGGGTTCACCAGTACACACTCTCGACAAGTTTTGACCTAAGCACTGCCTCTTACGACAGTGTTAGCCTTCTTGTGCAGTCACAAGACAGCAGCCCTGCGGGTCTTAGCTTTAGTCCAGATGGCTATAAGATGTTTATGGTAGGAGCCTCAACGGACACCGTTTACGAGTACGACCTCTTTCCAAGTTTTGACCTAAGTAGTGCCGTTTACTCGAACAACAGCTTTAGTGTGGGTGGTCAGGCAACAAGCCCAACTGGCGTCAGCTTCAGCGCTGATGGCACAAAAATGTTTGTGATTGGTAATATCAATGACACCGTTTACCAGTACACACTCTCGTCAGGGTTTTCTCTAAGCACTGCCTCTTACGATGGCGTTAGCTTCAGTGTGGTGGGTCAGGATACCGTACCGCAGGGTATTATCTTCAGCGCAGATGGCGCAAAAATGTTTATGGTCGGTAGCACAACGGATACCGTTTACCAGTATACCACTGGGTCAAATTCTGTTGCTGGTCTTTTCCTCCCTGCGTCAGTCACATGGCTGGACGGCGTGGCCCCAACCAACTATCCGCCCGTAGGTTCTACTCTTGCGTTGCAGTTCTTCACGACCGATGGTGGCGTCACCTACTATGGTTCTAAACTTGGCTCTCCTGCACTAGCCACCGTGGCCACCACAGGCGCTTACAGTGACCTCTCAGGTTTGCCTACACTTGGCACTGCTGCTGCTACTGATGCGACTGCTTATGCCACTGCCGCTCAAGGTTCGCTTGCTGACAGCGCAGTGCAGCCTGCTGACAACATCTCGACGCTGACCAATGACGCTGGCTACATCACATCCGCTGATGGGGGCAATGCTGACTTGCTGGATGGTCAACACGGTGCTTACTACCTCGACTACACCAACTTCCTGAACACCCCTACGATCCCTGCCGCCTACACCAACACTGACGTAGACACCCACCTGAATACTGGGACGGCTGCTTCTGGTGAGGTGCTGTCGTGGAATGGTAGCGACTATGATTGGATTACGTCTGGCGGAGCGTTCTCTGTTGTCGGTACAAACAACCTTGCCGCTATTACAACCCTTCCCTCCATAACGACAGGCGCAAACAACTTTGTTGCTGGAAACTCTGCGAATAGTCTTAGCACAGGCTCCTCTAACGTAAGTTTTGCGGGCGGTCTTGGAAGTATCACTACGGGGACTGGCAACTTTGCTTATCGTGGGCTTTTTAATCTCACGACAGCCTCAAACAATATCGCTTTGGGGGCTGGCGCTGGTAACCAAATAACCACGTCGCCTGACAATATTATCATAGGCACAAACGCCCTGCGTGATGGTAATGGCGGCTCTGGCTACCATGTGGTTTTGGGTAACTTTGCTGGACAAAGTATTGCCGGAGGTGCGTTACGCAACGTAGCTATTGGTGAGGAGTCGGTAAAAAACTCAAACGGTGCTTACAATATTGGCATTGGTTACAATGCTACTAGCGGTGCAGGGGCTGGGACATTTACTGGTGCTCACAACATCGGAGCTGGCGAGTATCCACTTCTGTC
>OCOY01000114.1_pt1 | contig 8851 bp, 7 predicted proteins | sample 1494131 | NCBI WGS metagenome assembly OCOY01 (sample SAMEA3275523, study PRJEB22092) | marine metagenome | biome: ENVO:00000039; feature: ENVO:00002042; material: ENVO:00002010 | collected 2014-06-21T17:05:00+00 | depth 1 m | reverse complement strand
GTCTCAACAGCGTACGCTTCCTTCCACGGGTTCATACCCTCGGTGCGGCCGGCATAGATAACGCCAGTGCGATCGATCATGCGCACATTTTTCTTTTGCAGCCCCATGCTTACCAACAGATCGACACAGGCGATACTCGCCGCGCCTGCGCCAGAGACCACCAGTTTTACATCTTCAAACTTTTTGTCGACGATACGCAGTCCGTTGTAAATTGCAGCGGCAGCAACAATTGCCGTACCGTGTTGGTCGTCATGGAAAACGGGGATTTTCATGCGCTCGCGGAGCTTTTTCTCCACCATAAAACATTCCGGCGCTTTAATGTCCTCAAGATTAATCCCGCCAAAGGTAGGCTCGAGAGAAGCAATAATATCGACCAGCTTGTCCACATCGGTTTCATCAATCTCAATATCGAACACGTCGATATTGGCAAACTTTTTAAACAGAACAGCCTTGCCCTCCATCACCGGCTTTGAGGCCAGAGGCCCAATATTGCCCAGACCGAGTACCGCAGTACCGTTGGTAATTACCGCAACCAGGTTACCGCGCGCGGTCACTTCGGCTGCAGCGGTTGGGCGCTCTTCGATTAGCTGACAGGCGTAGGCGACGCCCGGTGAGTAGGCTAGAGAAAGATCGCGCTTGTTCGCCAGGGGCGTTGTTGGACGAATTTCAAGTTTTCCCGGGCGGGGATGGGTGTGATATTTCAGCGCGCTTTCTTTGAATGAGTCGGTCATGTGAGAGATTTTCCTGTAATGTAAGACGGGCAGGCGGGGTCAGTGCAAATGAGCACGCATTTTAACGTGCATAATCCTGAAATAGCTACGCGCAAACAGACAGTGCTTGTAATAGCGGGGATGTATTGAAAGAATACCGCAGCAATTTAATTGGGAGTCACCTATTGCACATCCACCGTCATGTCAGGCCCTCACGCCTTTTTTTCTATCTTAGCCTGCTTGTCTCGCTGATTATTTGGCCCCTTGGCAGCCTGGCCCAAACGGACAGTGCGCGGTCACTTTTTTCCGACAACAAAGCCAGTATTTTACAGATACGCATTATTGATATTACCTCCGGCAGCAAGAGTGCCATTGGCTCGGGTTTTGTCATTGAGAGCGATGGACTTATTGCCACGAATTATCACGTTGTGCAGCTGGCCGCGAGCGAACCCGGACAATACAGAATTGAATATAGCGCTGCCGATGACAGCACCGGCGATTTGCAGCTGGTTGATGTCGATGTAGTCAACGACCTAGCACTGCTGCAAACCCAAGATACCATGCCATCACCGCTGCCCTTGGCGATGGTTGAACCTGATATGGGTTCACCCTTGTTCGCTCTAGGCAATCCGCTGGATCTTGGCCTGACCGTGGTTCCCGGCACCTACAATGGCGTCAATCAGACCAGCTACCATCCCCGCGTACATTTCACAGGCTCCCTCAATGCCGGTATGAGTGGTGGCCCGACACTGAGCGAAACTGGGGAGGTTGTCGGAATCAATGTTTCCACCGCGGGCAATCAAGTCAGCTTTCTCGTGCCGGTGAAGGCGCTGCACAACCTGCGTGCCGAGCATCGCGCCAGAGGGCAAGGGGTAAGTGATTTCACGCAGCGTATCGGCGAGCAGCTAAAAGCCGATCAGGCAGACAAGTTCTCCCGCCTTTTCGCCCTTGAGTGGCCGACCATGTCACTGGGCAGCGCCCAAGTGATTGCCGAAATAGTGCCCTTCGCGAAATGTTGGGGTGGCTCAAATAGCGCATCCGAGAAAGCACAGTTTCGCAGTGCCGACCGCACCTGTCGAAGCGAGGACAATATCTATCTCAGCGGCGGCTTTAACACCGGCGTCATGGAGTATCAGTTTTTTTGGCTCGAAGCGGACAAGCTCAATCCAATGCAGTTTTATGCCTACTATGAGCGACTATTTGGTGACTTTGCGCCTGGCAATAAAGGCAGTGAAGAGGACCTGGGTGAGTATCGTTGCGATAGCCAATTCCTCGCCCTTGCCGAGAATCGCAACAGTGATAGCCGCAAAAGCAAAAACATCTTCTGTGTTCGCGCCTACAAAGACTTTCCCGACCTCTATGACGTCCTGTTTTTACACGGCACCGTCGATGCGTCGCGCGCAGCGTTTATCAGTCATTTCACCCTTGCCGGAGTGAGTCAGGACAACGCTAAACGCTTTGTGCAGCGATTTTTGGGAGTTGCCAAATGGCCGTCATAATTGAAGTGTTGGGATGGGGCGGCAAACGAAAGCAATTTTACCGTTTGGACGGGCCATCCATAGCCATTGGCCGCAGCTATCAAAATGACGTGGTGCTGGGAGATGCCCATGTTTCCGCCAATCATCTGCGCCTAGACCTTGTCAACGATGGCTGGCAAGTGACCGACCTGCAAAGCCTCAACGGCGTTGAAATTCTCAAGCGAGGTCATCTCGAGGCCACCGCTAACCCGTCTACTGAGGTGATTATTGGCAGCGGTGCGGAAATTAAAATTGGCCGCACCCGCTTGCGCATCGTCAACGAGCATCAGCCCGTTGATGAAGCCAAACGCCTGCATCGGCTAGAGGCAGGGCTCAACGGATTAAACCGCTGGTCGGTATGGTTGCCAATCGCCATCCTAGCCATCAGCGTCGATATTCTCTCCCTCTATCTCAGCAGTTTCGTTGAGTGGCAGTGGAAGAACATAGTCATGCCAGTCCTGCTAAGTCAGGCGATACTGATGCTCGTGGCCGGTGTTTTCGGCATTCTAGGACGATTTTTGCGGGAAGAGAGCCACTTCTTAGGTCATTACAGCTTGCTATTAATTGCCGGCGCACTGTTTTCCGTCGGAGAGGCACTCTTCAATGTGGCAGGTTACAATTTTAACGCCCCCATTTTTGACGTCCTCGTGATTCCGCTGTTCGGACTGCTCCTGCTGGGACTTCTGCTATCGGCAATGCTAGCGCTGGCATCCAATCTACTGCCGCGCCAGCGCTGGTCAACCTCTCTGGGTTTTGTGATCTTGCTATTAGTTGTTAGTATGGCTTCGCGATTGGCCGATTGGGGAGAGTTTTCAGCCTATCCAGATTATTTTTCGGGGCTTGAAGTTCCCTCGTTACATTTCACCGACGGCGCGACCCTCGATGACTACACAGGCAGTCTCGACGATCTCTTTACTGAGGCCGATCGCACCATGGAAGATCAAAAAGTACGCACTAAAAAAAATAATTAATCTCTGACGCGACCCACCGTCGCACGATGATCAAGGGGTATGGATCTTGGAAGCACTTGTAAGTTATCTGAATAGCATTATCTGGAGCTCGGCACTCATTTATCTGTGCCTCGGCACCGGCCTCTATTTCTCTCTGCGCACACGCTTTTTGCAGTTGCGGCATTTTCGCCACATGATCAAACTCATGTTTGAAGGGCGCAGTTCAGATGCTGGCGTATCGTCTTTTCAGGCTCTCGCCATCTCCCTTTCAGGCCGTGTTGGCACAGGCAATATTGCCGGCGTTGCCACAGCCATCGCCATTGGCGGGCCCGGTGCGGTGTTTTGGATGTGGACAGTAGCCTTCTTCGGCGCATCAACCGCCTACGTTGAAGCGACACTCGCGCAGATTTACAAAGAAAAAGATGACAACGGCAACTACCGAGGTGGTCCCGCCTACTACATCGAAAAAGCCATGAAACAAAAATGGTACGCGTGGACGTTCGCCGTCGCGACAATCGTCGCCATGGGCTTTTGTCTCCCCGGTATTCAATCAAACAGCATTGTCGCTGCCGTGGAAACTGCTTGGAGCGTGCCCGCCGAATTCACCGCAGGCTTTTTGGCGATTGGTCTAGCCCTGATTATTATCGGCGGCGTAAAGCGCATTGCCCACTTTGCCCAGGTTGCAGTGCCGCTGATGGCGCTGGGCTATATCGCCATCTCACTGGTGGTTGTGGTGATCAATATCGACATGGTGCCAGCCGTCTTCAAATTGATTGTCAGCAGTGCCTTTGGCCTCGACGCAGGTTATGGCGCCATTATTGGTCTGGCAGTGCAGTGGGGCGTTAAGCGCGGTGTTTACTCCAACGAAGCTGGACAGGGCAGTGGCCCGCACCCAGCGGCTGCGGCAGAAGTATCCCATCCGGTAAAGCAGGGACTGGTTCAGGCCTTTTCGGTGTATATCGATACACTGCTTATTTGTTCTGCCACCGCCTTCATGATCTTGCTCACCGGTATGTACAACGTCGAAAACGCAGACGGAGGCTTCCTCTATGAGGGAATGCCCAACGCTGTAGCAGGGCCAGCCTATGTGCAGGCAGCCTTCGACACCATTTTACCCGGCTTTGGCAGCAGTATTTTGGCCATCGCACTGCTGTTTTTTGCCTTTACCACCATCGTTGCTTACTACTACATTGCCGAGACCAATGTGATGTACATCAACCGCAAAGTGCATCGCCCATGGTTAGCCAATTTACTCAAATTGCTGGTATTGACCTCCGTTGTTTACGGCGGCATCAAAAGCGCTGATTTAGCCTGGGCATTGGGTGATGTCGGTGTAGGCATAATGGCCTGGCTCAATATTGTGGCAATTATTATTCTGCAAAAGCCAGCGATGTTGGCACTGAAAGATTACGAATCACAATTAGACGACGGGTTAGATCCAGTCTTTGATCCAGTTAAAGCGGGAATTGAAAACGCCGATTTTTGGGTTAAGAAGTAACGCGTAAAACGGTTGTAGCACCTCTCAACAAGCGCCTGTTCAGAAGCGCCTCTTCAGACTGTCTGGAGAGGCGTTTTTTTATGGCTGCAGGTTTCAGCCCGGCCAGCCACCAAGGGTTTTCCAGCGATTGACAATCTTGCAGAACAGTTCAGCGGTTTTGATCGCATCATACAGCGCACTGTGCGCGTCGCGATTATCAAAGTCTAACTCAGCCGCCATGCAAGCCTTAGCCAGAACCGTTTGCCCATAGGCGAGCCCCGCCAGTGTCGACGTGTCAAAGCAGGAAAAGGGGTGGAAAGGATTGCGTTTGATCTGATTGCGATTGACCGCAGCGTTAACAAAACCCAAATCAAAATGCGCGTTGTGAGCCACCATCACCGCACGAGTGCAGCCCGTAGCGCTAATTTCCTGACGGATCGGACGAAATATATCCCGCAGCGCCTCGCCTTCATCTTCCGGCATACGGTCGGGATCGTAGATATCGATACCCGTAAAGTCGAGAGCGGCGCGTTCAACTACAGCCCCCGGAAACGGATCGATATTTTTACTGTAACTCTCTTTGATTTGCAGGTGACCCTGCGCATCCATCTCTAAAACAACCGCAGCCATTTCCAGCAGCGCGTCGGTGCGAGAATTAAAACCACCTGTTTCAACGTCGACCACCACCGGTAGAAATCCGCGAAACCGCTGACCTATTTCACCTGTGGGTAAATTGTTATCACTCTCGACGTCAGAAGAAGGGTTCATGAGTCAGTCATTTTCCAGTTGAGGGTCGATCCTGCGCCGAGAGGAACGAGCTGCGTATCCTCAAACGGAATAGTGGCTGGCAATTGCCAAGGTTCTCGCACCAGCGTAATCGTGCTGGTATTGCGCGGCAGGCCGTAAAAATCAGCGCCATTAAAACTTGCAAAGGCCTCAAGCTTGTCCAGAGCGCCCGCATCATCGAACGTCTGAGCGTATAGCTCAATAGCCGCATGGTGGCTAAAACAACCGGCACAGCCACAGGCACTCTCTTTTTTATTCTGCGCGTGGGGCGCCGAGTCGGTGCCAAGAAAGAACTTTGGGTTACCGCTCGTTGCCGCCGCAATAAGCGCCTGTTGGTGAATATTGCGCTTCAAAATAGGCAGACAAAACAAGTGCGGGCGAATACCCCCAACCAGCATATGGTTGCGATTGTAGAGCAAATGCTGCGGTGTAATGGTTGCGGCGATATAACTGCTCGCAGCAGCGACATAGTCCGCCGCCTGCTTCGTTGTAATATGCTCCAAAACAATTTTTAAACGCGGAAACTGCTCGGCCAGCCAGATCAGGTGGCGCTCAATAAACACCGCTTCGCGATCAAAAATATCAATCTCAGCCGCCGTCACCTCACCGTGCAGCTGCAGTACCATACCAACCTCTTGCATAGTCTCCAGCACCGCAGAAATATTCTTCAGATCGGTCACGCCAGAGTCAGAGTTAGTGGTTGCCCCCGCGGGATAGTATTTGCAGCCATGAATAAATCCACAGGCCTTTGCCGCACGAATTTCATCGCAAGTCGTATTATCTGTGAGATACAAAACCATCAACGGCTGCCAAGACGAACCCGCTGGACGCTGCGCCAAAATGCGCTCGCGATAAGCGGACGCCTGCGCAACAGTCGTTGCCGGCGGCAGAAGATTCGGCATAATGATGCCGCGACCAAAACCCCGCGTCGCAGCGGGCACTGTCGATGCTAACGTCGCGTTGTCGCGAAGATGAAGGTGCCAGTCGTCGGGTTGGGTAAGCGTTATACGATTCATTGTAATGATGTCCACAGATTGCAGCATGAATGCTACCGGAAACAGTGGCGCCATAATAGGTTTTGTGGAAAAGTAAGCGAAAACAAATGAGCAGACCATGAATATAACGCTACTAACCAACCGCGACCTAGCGAGCCACGTAGCACTAAGTCAGCTTATTCACATCCTCAGCGACCACAGATTGACTGTTTTTCTCTCCGAAAAAGTAGGTGGCAATCAACAGTTACCCCAGCCATTGATAGACCTTGCCACCGTCGAGCGCGCGCAACTGGCAGACGGACGCCCCACGTTTGAAATGCTCGCACAACAAGCAGGCTGCACACTGCAAGGATTCACCGACCTCGGCAACAACGTCAACAGTCCCGCCGGTATCGCACGCATACAAGCGAGCCAGCCAGACCTAATTATCTCAGTGCGCTTTGGATTAATCATTCGACAAGACGTAATCGCCATACCCAAGCACGGTGTTATTAACCTGCATTCGGGCGTGTTGCCTGATTATCGGGGCGTGATGGCAACCTTTAGAGCCATGCTCAATCAAGAACCCGAGATCGGGTCAACCCTCCACTATATTCAAGACAGCGGGATAGATACCGGCGATATTATTTCAATCGCCTCCATACCCCTCGCCCGCGACAAATCCTACCTCGCCAACGTACTCAGCTTATACACCGGCGGCTGCCAGCAAATTCAACACGCCGTCGCCGCCATCAGTGCCGGACAGCCACTGCCCGCGCAGCCGCAGCAAGGCCCCGCCGGCTACTACAGCTTCCCCACCAGCAGCGACCTAGCGCAATTCTCCTCCCTCGGTCATCGCCTCTATGACCTCGCAGACGGCTCAGCCCAACCTCTCCCCATAACGTTTTAAGCCTGCAAGAACAGTTAGCACCTCACAAATCGTCACACCTCCACCACCGCTTTTAAGCCGCTAATGCGCAAAAACAGCCCACGCGCTTTTCCGGCGATATTTTTTCTCTGTGCTACCTTTATTAATACCTGCGAACCAAATAACCGAAGCGCTCATGTCGAAAATATTACAGGCCTTTCAAGAGCACGAAAAATCCATTAAGCGAATCTTCGCCCGCTACTGCCGTCGTGCAGAAGACATCGAAGATTACACCCAAGAAACGTTTCTCAAAGCCTTTGCCGCAGAAACCAAAACCGACATCCAAAATCCAAAAGCCTTTTTATTGCGCGTTGCACAAAATCTCGCCTTCAGTGAAATTAAACGAAAAGTGAACACCAACACAGATCACTATGAGGATTCTGGGGGTGAGGAAGTCTTACAGGATGAGCGTCAAGTTTCCATCGAAAACCAAATTGACGGCCAGCGCAAACTTGTCGTGGCAGCAAAAGTGATTGCCAGCTTACCGCCAGACTACCGACGCGCACTGCTCATGCGGAAAATGGAAAAACTGAAATTTAAACAAATAGCCACAAGGTTGAACGTCTCACTAAGCACCGTAGAAAAGCGCGTCGCCGCCGCGCTTGTCATGTGCAACAGCCTGCTGCGAGAACAGGGCTACGACCCTGAAGAGTTTGGCTCCGTGCTCAACCTGCCCGAGCCAACCAGCGAGCGACAACCGACTGAGCGAAAAAAGGAAGAGACCACTGAGAGTGAACAGTCATGACCACCGACAGTATTATTAGCTTTCCTGACATCAAAGAAATCGAATCGCAAGCAGCCCTGTGGGTTATGCGCGCCGATGAAAATGGCCTATCCGCCGCGCAAAAGAGCGAGTTTCAAGCCTGGCTCAACAGTGGCGAACAACATCGTGAAGCCTACGCCCGCCTCGCCGCCTTATGGGGTGGCCTCGATATTCTCGAAGAACTCAACGACCACGCCGCAACCGACAGCCACCAGCGCCCCCAAAAGCCAGCCATCGCCGCGCGATGGGCAGGCCTAAAAGCACTTGCCGGCACCCTGTTTGCAACACCCAAATTTATAACCGCAGCCGCCTCCATAGCCCTTGTCGGAATACTCGGCCTAACCTATCAGCTCATCAACAGCAGCGCGCAACTGCACCAAGGCACCTACACAACCGCCCTCGGAGAACGAAAAACCATACAACTGCCCGATGGCTCCGCCGTGCAACTCAACACCAACAGCCAAATAGACGTGTCCTACAGCAAAACCCAGCGCAAAATAGTCCTCAAATACGGCGAAGGCTATTTCGACGTCGCCCCCAACAAACAAAAACCCTTTGCAGTCTATGCCGGCAATGGCATCGTCACCGCCGTCGGCACCGCCTTCAGCGTCTTCCTGCGCGACGAAAAAATTGATGTCATGGTCGAAGAGGGCACCGTCGCACTCTCCTCTACACGCACCTCCACACGCACCTCCACAGGCGCAGCCACACGCACCCTCACCGAGCAAGGCACAACCCCGCAGCCA
>OCOY01000112.1_pt1 | contig 8912 bp, 7 predicted proteins | sample 1494131 | NCBI WGS metagenome assembly OCOY01 (sample SAMEA3275523, study PRJEB22092) | marine metagenome | biome: ENVO:00000039; feature: ENVO:00002042; material: ENVO:00002010 | collected 2014-06-21T17:05:00+00 | depth 1 m | reverse complement strand
AAAATGGCCGCATAAGTTCTACAGATGCACCCCGTTAAAAAGGGGGAGATTACCGGCGGATCAGTTGATGCATTCGAAGGGAGCGACCTTGATCTCAGGGCAAGTTTGTCAGTGCTGGACATTTATGTGTGACTGCCACCCAGATTTATCATTCTAAGAGATCTCACCGATCACGTCTCCTTCAATCAGCTAATGCCCAAAGTGGTGGGGAAGTAACCCTCGCATAAAACCGCTAGATCAGGCTAATACCAACTGAGCTACCTTCAAGTTCGTCGGTGCAATCTGTTTGTGTTCGGGGCTAAAGTGGTAAGCATATTAAAAAGCAGGCGCCTTGGCCCGTTGAGGTGCACTTCGCTTTGCCTCCATGGGCGGCGGCCACATCCGCGACAATTGACAGTCCAAGCCCACAACCACTGTCGTGTCCATGTTCTAGGCGAAAGAACCTATCAAAAATTCTGTCAATGTGGACGTGGGGTATTCCAGGCCCATCGTCTTTCACAGCAAGCTTGATGTGAGTTTGAGCGAATTGGAGGCTTACGTCGAGCTCGCCTTTGGCCCGCAAGCCATAAGCTGCAGCATTGTCTAGCAAGTTTACCAACATTTCTTCAATCATAACGGGATCGCAAGTTATTGCTCGCGGCATACCTTTCACTGCAAAAGATACCGAGACATCGCGGCTAAGCTGGATTTCGGCAAACAGGCGCACCCGTTTCGAGACAAGCGCGACCAAATCAATCGTCTCGAAATGACTGCGTAGGGTTCTGCCGCGCACGCGTTCCAACGACAGCAGTTGATTGGTCAGCCGGCCCGCCGCACGCGCGCTGGTTGCAACCTCGGCAATACGTTGACGTAGCACAGGTTCTGACGGCGCGGTCAGCGCAGCTTCGGCCTGCGATTGGATCGCAGCGACCGGGTTGCGCATCTGATGGGCAGCGTCCGAGATAAAGGCATCGCGGATCGAAAACGCCTGCGACAGACGGTGAAACAGCGAATTGGTGGTGTCAACGACCGAGCGCAGCTCTGGCGGCACCCAGCGCCGGATTGGCCGTAGATCATCTGCCGAGCGGAGGCTGATCGCCTCGCGCAGATCAATCAGCGGCTTTAGCCCAAGCTGGATGCCGAACCACAAAATTAGCGCCGCCGTGGCGATTAGCGTGCCCAGAAGCAACAGCGATTGACCCAAAAGCTGCGCGCTTAGATCGGCTCGTTGGGTGACATTTTGCCAAACCTCGACCGTGACCCAGCCGCCAAACTGCGGCTCGCTGATGAATTCACGCAGGGCAACCGCTCGCACGGGGACGCCCAAGGAAATAGAGTTGAAAAAATACGGCTTAGCGCCGGTCAAATCCGCATCACTGGGCAGAACCGGCGGGTTGGAATAGCCGGTCACAAAACTGCCACCAGGCCCGGTGATGCGGTAGAATACCGGATCGCCAAGGGCTTGGGTCAGTTCATCCAGCAAGTTTTCCGTCAGAATATCGCCTTCGCTTATCACCACATCGCGTGAAATCGTCAGGGCCACGACCAAAAGCGTATCATCATAAAGCCGTTGCGACAGCCTTTCCGCCGCCACATAGCGCGCCGCAGCAGCAACCGCGGCGACCATGAACAGCGGCACGATCAGCAACAAAAACAGCCGCGCACGCAGCGATAATCGGGTCATGACGCGCCATCGTCCAGCATATAGCCCAAGCCGCGCGCCGTGCGGATGTGAACCGATGTTGTATCAAGCTTGCGACGCAGACGCGAGATCAAGAGTTCGACCGCATTGGGTTCCACCTCGGCTCCGGTACCATAAAGCGCATCGGCGATGCGATCTTTTTCAATCAGCCGTCCCTTCTGAGCCAGCAGAACTTCGAACAGGGAAAGCTCGCGGCGCGGCAGGTCAATCACGCGCCCGTCTTGGAAAAGCTGGCGCTGTTCGCGATCGAAAACCAAATCGCCAACCATTTCCAGTGCGGGCGCAAATTGCGGTTGCTCCCGGATCAAGGCACGCAAGCGCGCAAAAAGCTCTGCCATCTCGAAGGGTTTCACCAGATAATCATCTGCGCCGGCATCCAGCCCCGCAACCCGGTCCGAGGTTTTGCCCATCGCCGTCAGCATCAAGACTGGCATGGCATCACCGCGCGCGCGCAGCGCTCTTATAATCTCGATCCCGGTCATATGCGGCAGATTCACGTCGATGATCGCCACATCGCCGCCGCCTGTGCGCAAGAACTCATCCCCCGCGCGGCCATCCTCCAGATGATCAACCGCATAGCCCTGATCACGCAGCGCATTCACGATGCCGCGGGCAAGGCTTTGGTTGTCTTCGATCAAAGTGATGCGCAAAGATGAATTCCATATTTCGACAGGTTTTCGACAGGGTTCGCTCGTATGGTCTCCATCAAGCCGGTTTGAGGAGGAGAAATCAAGCTGGCCGAGAGATACCCGCGTTGTTCGCGACAGGGCAACCGGTGAAGTGCAGAAATCTGGGAGGATAAAATGTCTGACATGCTTAACGTGACCCGCCGCAAGGCGATGGGTCTGGCGCTTGGGGCTGCCGCGGCCTTTGGTCTGGCCGGCCCCGCTGCTGCTGAGACGAATTTTGCTGGTAAAACCATTGAATGGATCATTCCGTTTTCGGCTGGTGGCGGTTCTGACACTTGGGCGCGCTTTAATGCGCCGCTGCTGCAAAAATATCTGCCGGGCAACCCAGTGGTGGTTGTGGTCAACGAACCCGGTGGCGGGTCGACCAAAGGCACCAACCTGTTTGCCGCGCGCGCCAAGCCCGATGGTCTGACCATCCTTGGCACCTCTGGCTCGACGCAGTTTCCCTATCTTCTGGGCGATCCGCGTGTGCGCTATGAATATAAAGACTGGAAAATCGCGATGGCAGCCCCAACAGGTGGAGTGGTCTATACCTCGCCGTCCTTGGGCCTGAAATCGCCAGAAGATATCGGTATGCTGGTCGGCAAGGATCTGGTCTATGCAAGCCAAGGCGCGACCTCGCTGGATCTGGTGCCGCTGTTGGGCTTTAAGGATATGGGCTTTAAAGTTCAGCACGTCTTTGGCTTTAAGGGGCGCGGCGATGGCCGCTTGGCCTTTGAACGTGGCGAGACCAATATCGATTACCAAACCTCTTCGGCCTATCTCAAGAACGTGCAGCCGATGGTTGACGCGGGCACGGCCGTGCCGCTGTTCAGCTGGGGCGTCTTGGACGAAGCCGGCAATATCGTGCGCGATCCGACTTTCCCAAATCTGCCGTCGTATGTAGAGGCCTATCAAACGCTGACCGGCAAGGCCCCCTCTGGCCCCTCGTTTGACGCCTATGTTGCCTTCTTTACGGCAGGCTTTCCTGCCCAAAAGATGGTGTTCTTGCCCAAAGATACGCCAGACGACATCGTGGCAACCTATCAAGCGGCCTTTGAGGCGATGAAATCAGATCCTAATTACGAAAAGGATGCAGCGTCGGTTTTGGGCACCTATCCGCAGGTCACCGGCAAACTGGCGCAGGCGCTTTTTGAAAAGGGCACGACGATTGCGCCCGAACTGCGTAGCCAAGTGGCCGGGATGCTGGCCGCCGATTACGGCGTCAAGCTGGGCGAGTAACCTTCGCAGCGGGTGATCCCTTTGGGGTCACCCAATTTTTCCCGCCTTCAAAATCTTAATTCGCCGTTTCACGGCTAACGCGGAGGCCGTCCCGTGGTCGATACCTTATTTTCTGCGCTGTCGGCGCTGATGACCTTTCAACATCTGCTCTATATGCTGATCGGGGTTTCGGTCGGGCTGGTGATCGGGGTGATCCCGGGCCTTGGCGGCATTGCGGGTCTGTCGCTGTTGATGCCGTTTTTATATGGGATGGACGAGGTGACGGCGCTGGCAATGCTGATCGGGCTTGTCGCGGTTATTCCAACCTCTGACACGTTTTCCTCGGTGCTGATGGGAATTCCAGGATCGTCAGCCAGTCAGGCGACGGTGCTAGACGGCTTTCCTTTGGCGCGGCAGGGTCAGGCGGCGCGAGCGCTTTCGGCGGCCTTTATTTCATCGATGTTCGGCGGGATTTTTGGCGCGATTATCCTGACGGGATTTGTGGTGATTGCGCGGCCCTTGATCCTTTCTTTTGGATCGGCCGAGCTGTTCATGCTGGCGCTGTTCGGCCTGTCGATGGTTGCGGTGCTGGCGGGGCGGTCTTTGGCCAAAGGGCTGGCGGCCTGCTGCCTTGGGCTGATCATCGGCTCGATGGGCGGGGCGCCAGCTACGGGCGAGTTCCGGCTGATTTTTGGCATGGATTATCTGTATGACGGCATCCCTTTGGTTGTCGTCGGCCTTGGCCTGTTTGCCATTCCCGAAATTGCTGACCTGCTGCGCAAAAACAGCGCGATTGCACAAAGCAACGCGCTGGGGTCGGGCTGGTTTCAGGGCTTTCGGGACTGGTGGACAAATATTTGGCTCTCGGTGCGCTGCGCGGGGATTGGCTGTATCATCGGAGCGATTCCGGGGCTGGGCGGGTCGGTTGTCGATTGGATCGCCTATGGCCATGCGGTGCAAACGGTCAAGACAGACCCACAGTTTGGCAAAGGTGATATTCGCGGTGTGATCGCGCCCGAAAGCGCCAATAACGCGATGCAAGGCGGTGCCTTGTTGCCAACGATGCTGTTTGGAATCCCCGGATCTGGTGCGATGGCGGTGTTTCTGGGCGGTATGGTTTTGCTGGGGATCGAGCCCGGCCCGTCGATGGTGGGCGCCGATCTGGATGTCACCTATTCGGTGATCTGGTCGCTGGCGCTGGCCAATGTGATGGGCGCGGGGATTTGTCTGCTGCTGGCGATACCAATCTCGCGGCTGACCCAGATTCCGTTCCAGCGTCTTGCGCCCTTTATGATCACGCTGATCTGTTTTGCGGCCTTTCAAGCCACGCGGTCGCTGGCCGATTTGGTGGCGATGATCGGGCTGGGTGTCTTGGGAGTTTTGCTGAAGCGGTTTGGCTGGCCGCGCCCTGCCTTGCTGATCGGTTATGTGCTGGCACCGCAGGCCGAGACCTATTTTTATCAGGCGCTGCAGTTCTATGATTGGGGCTTTGTCACGCGGCCCGGCGTGATCATCATTGGCATCATGACGCTGGCTTCGGTCTATTTCGGGCTGCGCAACCGTGTGGACGAAACCGGGAATGTTGTCATCGCGGCCGATGACGCGCCAGATGCGGCCAATCCGAAACTGCGCCAGCCGCAGGTGCTGTTTGCGCTGCTGGTGGCGGCACTGTTGGCCGTGGCTTTGGTGGATTCGCTTAAGCACAGCTTTTTGGGCCAGATCTTTCCGCTGTCGGTTTCGATTATCGGTCTGGCGATGTGTCTGGTGCTGACGCCGCAGCTTTGGCGCGGTGCGACAGGGCATCATGCGCATTACGACGGCGAATTGACCGGTGAGCATGTTGGTCAAGCTGGGATTGGCACGCTGTGGGGTGGTCTAGCTTGGATCGGCGGCTTGGTGGCGGGGACGGCAGGCTTTGGGTTTTATGCCGCGATGTTGGTGTTCTTTCCGCTGTTCCTGCAGGTGCGCGCCAAAGCAGGTTGGCTCGCCACCCTGATCATGACCACCAGTGCTGCGTTCTTCATCGCGGTGCTGGCTTGGGCGCTGTCGCTGAACTTTCCTGCGGGCTACCTGCAGGATTATGTTGATCTGCCGTGGCCGTTCCGATGAGCGTCAAAATAAGGCTTTTGTGTCTGCAGGGCGACGGCATTGGCCCCGAGATTATGCAGGCAACCCTTGCCGTATTGCAGGCGGCCGCGCGCCGCTTTGATCTGGACCTGCAGCTGACCCATGCCGATATCGGTTTTGCTGCATTGGCGCAGCAGGGCAGCACCATTCCGGCAAAGGTTATCGCGCAGGCGAAATCGGCAGATGGCGTTATTCTGGGACCGGTGTCGCATAACGCCTACCCGCCGGTATCCGAAGGCGGATTGAACCCATCGGGCGTGTTGCGCCGCGAGCTGGAGCTTTATGCCAACATCCGGCCCGCCCGCGCGCGCAAAGGCACCCCACGTCCCATTGCGGCACAGATCGATCTGATCATCGTGCGCGAAAATCTGGAAGGCTTTTACGCCGACCGCAATATGGCCTCGGGGTCCGGCGAGATTTTGGTTGAACCGGGGGTGGCGATTGCGCTGCGCAAGATCACCTCGCGCGGCAGCGCGCGCATTGCCGAGGCCGCCTTTGCGCTTGCCGCCAATCGGCCCCGCACGCGGGTGACCACCATTCACAAGGCCAATGTGCTGCGGATTTCTGACGGGCTCTTCTTGGCCGAGGTGCGCACAGTTGCATCCCGCTATCCGCAGGTTGTGCATGACGAAATGCTTGTCGATGCCGCCGCGGCCCATCTGGTGCGCGACCCTGCGCGATTTGATGTGGTGCTTGCGACAAATATGTTTGGCGACATCTTGTCGGACCTTGCCTGTGAAATCGCAGGCGGGCTGGGGCTGGGCGCCTCGCTGAACCTTGGCCCCGATTATGCCGTTGCCCAAGCGCAGCACGGATCTGCCCCGGATATTGCCGGACAAGATCGCGCCAATCCGTCGTCACTCATCGGCTCTGTCGCAATGCTGTTGCGCCATTTGGGCGCGCAAGCGGCGGCAGATGCGATTGAATGCGCGCTGGATGCCGCGCTCAGCACAGCCGTAACCCGCACGCCGGATCTTGGCGGCGCGTTGGGAACGCAGGCCTTTGCAAATTGGATTTCAACCTTCATCTTGGAGCACTGACATGCCGCAAACGGGCATTCCTTATCATTTCTTTCGTGGCGGCACCTCGCGCGGGCCATATTTTCGGCGCGAGGATTTGCCCGAAGACCGCGAGACTTTGGCACGGGTCTTGGTGGCCGTGCTTGGCTCGGGGCAAAAGCTGAATATCGACGGCATCGGCGGCGGTGCTGCGGTTACGACCAAGGTGGCGATGCTGTCGGTGTCGCAGACCGAAGGCTGCGACATCGACTATTTCTTTGCCCAAGTGGGGGTCGAGGATGGTTTGGTCGATTTCAAACCCACCTGTGGCAATATCCTGTCAGGTGTCGGGCCAGCGGCGATTGAGATGGGCCTGATTGCACCGCAAGGCGATGTCACCCGCGTCAGAATTCATTCGGTGAACACTGGCGCCAAGGTCGAGGCGGTTGTCAGCACGCCAGACGGGGCGGTGCGCTATGAGGGCACAGCCGCGATCGACGGGGTGCCGGGCACCTCTGCGCCGGTGTTTTTGAACTTTATGGATGTGGTCGGCTCGGCCACAGGCGCGCTTTTGCCCACCGGCAATCTGCGCGATGTGATTGATGGAATCGATGTCACCTGCATGGATGTGGCGATGCCCGTGGTGATCGCGAGGGCGCGGGATTTTGGCTTGACGGGCACCGAAACAGCGGCAGAGCTGGATGAAAACCGTGCGTTTTATGCGCGGATGGAACCGATCCGCCGCGCGGCGGGGGTCTTGATGGGGATGGGGGATGTCGCGCAATCGGTCACGCCCAAGTTTGCGCTTTTGTCGGAACCGCGCAACGGCGGCACCGTCACTGCGCGTTATTTCATGCCCAAGAACTGCCATCCGACAATGGCTGTCACCGGCGCGCAATGTCTTGCCTCGGCGGTCTTGACCCCCGGCACAGTGGCCGAGGGGCTATTTACCCCGCCCCAAGGTCAGCCCGCCCTAGTGCTGATCGAGCATCCTTCCGGGGTGATGGATGTAACGGTTGATTACAGCACTGGCGCGGCGGGGTTTCAGTTGCACTCGGCAGGACTGTTGCGCACGGCGCGGCTTTTGGCGCGGGGCGAGGTGATGGTGCCTGCCAGCGTTTGGGCGGGAAAATGAGGGTACATATCCTTGACGATTGGTCAGATACCCTGCGCGGGTTGCCGGCCTTTGACCGCCTTGCGGGGCATGAGGTGACAGTTTGGACAGATGCCGCCCAAGGTGCGGCTTTGGCCGAACGCTTGGCCGAGGCAGAGGCGATTGCATTGTTTCGCGAACGTAGCAGCATCACCGCCGATCTGCTGGCGCAACTTCCGAAATTGCAGATGATTTCGGGGCGCGGGGCGCATCCGCATGTCGATGTCGCGGCCTGCACGGCGGCGGGCGTGGTGTTTTGCAGCAACGCCCCTGCCGAGACGCCAAACCACGCCGCGGCAGAGCTGACTTGGGCGCTTGTCCTGGCGGCGATGCGCGATTTGCCGGTGCAGATGGCCAGCGCCAAAGCGGGCGGCTGGCAATCAGGCGTTGGCCGCAGCCTGCATGGCCGCACGATTGGGCTTTTGGGTTATGGCAAGATCGCACGGCTGGTGGCCAGCTATGCGCGGGCCTTTGGGATGCAGGTGATCATCTGGGCCTCCGAAGCGGGGCGCGCGCGGGCAAATGCTGCGGGTGAAACCGTGGCAGTCAGCCGCGCGGCGTTTTTCTGCGGCGCGGATGTGATCAGCCTGCACCTGCGGCTGACCCCGCAAACCGCAGGATGCGTGACGGCTGCTGATCTGGCGCAGATGCGGCCCCGCGCGGTTTTGGTCAACACATCGCGCGCAGGGCTGATCGCCAAGGGCGCCTTGCTTGCGGGTTTACAGGGGGGCCGGCCCAGCCTTGCGGCGCTGGATGTGTTTGACAAAGAACCTGCCCGCGATCCGCATGACCCCGTGCTGTCGCATCCGCGCGTGATCGCAACACCGCATATCGGCTTTGTCACCGAGGACGAGTTTGATCTGCAATTTGCCGACATCTTTGATCAGATCAACGCCTTTGCGGCGGGCGCGCCGATCCATATGATCAATCCTCAGGTCTGGTCCGCACCCGCATAAGCCGCGCTGCAATCGGCGCACCCAAGATTACCAGCACAATGCGGGTCAAATGGTGCAGCACGACAAAGCCCAGATCAGCCCCCGCCACCAATGACAGCACCGTCATCT
>OCOY01000108.1_pt1 | contig 9354 bp, 8 predicted proteins | sample 1494131 | NCBI WGS metagenome assembly OCOY01 (sample SAMEA3275523, study PRJEB22092) | marine metagenome | biome: ENVO:00000039; feature: ENVO:00002042; material: ENVO:00002010 | collected 2014-06-21T17:05:00+00 | depth 1 m | reverse complement strand
AAAAATATTTCGTTGAAGAAAAAATCGAACATTTTAATCCAAAATCAATGTTTTTTACTTTCTGATTATTTTCTAAATTGCAAAAAATATACCAAAATTTATTTTGAGAGAAAATCAATCCACAAATACCAAATAAAATGAAAAGAGAAAACATTCTTACCGGTTCACCTTGGGAAGACAAAATGGGTTATTGCCGAGCAGTACGCATTGGAAACATAATTGAGGTTTCAGGAACAGTAGCAATTGTAGATGGAGAAAAAGTAAAAGCGACGGACGCCTACGCGCAAACATTCAATATATTAGAACGAGTTGAAAAAGTACTGCAAGACCTCAATGCCAGTATGAAAGATGTGATTCGTACCCGCATTTTTACGACAGATATTAATTCATTTGAAGCTGTAGCTACTGCCCACGCAGCATTCTTTAAAGAAGTAAAACCTACTACTGGCTTTTATGAAATTAGCAAATTAGTATCGCCAGAATATCTTGTTGAAATAGAATTTACGGCTGTACTTTCATAAAAACAAGCGATATTTAAAAGGATTGTAATACTTTAGCAAAATAAAGAATTACAATCTTTCTCATACAATAATGAATTTAGAAAAAATTAAAATAACACTATTAAACAGTCTCAAATGGATTTTAATTTGTAGCGTGATCGGCTCATTATCGGGTTCAGCTTCAGCACTACTTTTAGTTTCGTTGGAATGGGCTGCGATCTATAGGGAGCAGCACAATTGGATTATTTGGCTTTTGCCAATTGGGGGTTTATTTATTGGTTTTATATATCATTATTATGGCGCATCGGTAGTAAAAGGGAATAATTTATTACTAGAGGAATACGACACTCCCCAAAAGATAATTCCACTAAAAATGGCACCATTTGTTCTTTTCGGTACGATTGCGACGCACCTTTTTGGTGGATCAGCAGGTCGAGAAGGAACAGCAGTCCAAATGGGTGGTGCTATCGCTGACCAGTTTACTAAAATCTTTAAATTAGACTCTTTAGAGAGAAAAACTTTAATTATTCTGGGAATCAGTGCCGGATTTGCCTCCGTTTTTGGCACGCCAATAGCTGGCGCTATATTCGCTTTGGAAGTGGTTTATTTTAGTAAAATCAGTTTCAAAAGTATTATTTTATCATTTCTGGTCGCTTTTTTTGCTTATTATACTGTAGCATTATGGAGCGTGGAGCACACCCATTATTCCATTCCTGAAATTCCAGTTTTTTCGATCGAAATTTTATTTTGGATTATTCCCATTAGTATTTTATTTGGACTTGCAGCCATGCTCTTTTCTAGGAGCACCCATTTTTGGGGAAGTTTATTTTCGAAAACTATACTATATCCACCACTTCGTCCTTTTTTAGGCGGACTGCTATTTGCGATTGCGATGTATTTTATTAGTACGACAAAATACATGGGATTGGGAGTTCCTATCATTGTAGAATCTTTTTCAAAACCCAGTGCATATTACGACTTTTTATTGAAAATTTTATTTACAGGATTCACATTAGGAGCAGGATTTAAGGGAGGTGAAGTAACGCCTCTTTTCTTCATAGGAGCAACATTGGGTAGCACTTTATCTCTTATTGTGCCACTTCCAATAGCACTTTTGGCTGGAATGGGTTTCGTGGCTGTTTTCTCAGGAGCAACACACACACCTATTGCTTGTACGCTCATGGGAATGGAGCTTTTTGGAATAGAAAGCGGCTTGTACATCTGTATTGCTAGCTTCGTTGCCTATTTATCTTCAGGTTCTATAGGTATCTATCATTCTCAAATAGTTAAAGGTCCGAAATTTCATTTGTATCAAAAATTCAGCAGAAACAAACTTGATAATTTCTAATTTCTAAAAAGCATGTTAAATAAGAAATGATTTAAAACTTTACATTAAAAAAATGTAAATTCGCAAACTATGAAAACACAAGACATTCAAGCGGTACAATTATTACTAGCAACGCCAAAAAAGATAGCTATTATCCCTCATAGAGGACCTGACGGTGATGCAATGGGATCTACTTTAGGACTATATCATTTTTTATTAAAAAGCAATCACCAGCCGGTTGTTATTGCTCCCAATGAATTTCCTGATTTTCTAGCCTGGCTTCCTGGTTCTGAAAATGTAAAAATATTTGAAAAAGACAAGGTAAATTGCACAAAAATTCTTGAAGAATCCGATGTCATATTTACACTGGATTTTAACGCATTACACCGCGTAGGATCAGAGATGGAACAAGTCTTGGAAACGATGAAAGCACCATTAATAATGATTGACCATCATCAAAAACCCGATGATTATGCAACTGTCACCTACTCTGACACCAGTTTTGGATCGACTTGTGAAATGCTGTACAACTTCATTGGCTTTTTAGATCAAAAAGCAACTATCGACAAAACTATTGGAACGTGCATTTATACAGGAATTTTAACAGATTCCGGTTCTTTTAGATTTCCTGGAACCACAGGAAACACCCATCGAATCGTAGCAGAACTAATCGATTTAGGGGTTGAAAATACCAAAATTCCCAATTTACTTTTTGAAAACAGCTCTTACAGTCGTTTACAATTATTAGGAAGAGCACTGCAAAACATGAAAGTATTGACGGAACATCAAACGACTTACACCACTCTTACGCAAGATGAATTGAATACTTTTGAACATGTTAAAGGAGATACAGAAGGCATTGTAAATTACGGATTAAGTATTAAAGGAGTTGTTTTTACTGCTATATTTATTGAAAATAAAGACGAAAAAATAATCAAAATATCATTTCGCTCTCAAGGAGACTTTGACGTTAATGAATTTGCTAGAGCACATTTCAATGGCGGAGGTCATCGCAATGCCGCTGGAGGGAAATCAGACATTTCTATGGAAGAAACAGTGAGTAAATTTGAAAATTTAGTAACAAAATTAAAGATATAGTCCGCTATGAAATACACTTATTTAATTGCAATTGCACTCTTTATTTCAGGACTAATTACAAGTTGTAAACAGCAGCAAGAACCAAGAAGACCTATTTCACATTCTTCTGGGACATTTATGAAAAAATCTGCCGCTAGAAATAAAAAACTAGTATCGAGCGAAGAAGATTTAATTAAGCTTTTAATGAAAAATAAGCCAACCGTTGAATTTATTGCTTCTTCGAAAGGGTATTGGTATTCCTATGAAATTAAAAATGAAATTGATACTATCACTCCAAAAAAAGGAGATATAGCCTACTTTGATTATGAGATTAAAGATCTAGATGGCAACATTATTTATTCTGAACTAGAGTTACGTCCCCAAGTGTATCATATCGACAAACAAGATATTATGATGGGGCTAAGAGATGGAATAAAACTGATGCATAAAAAGGAAAAAGTAAACTTTCTATTTCCTTCTCATATGGGATTTGGATACCATGGAGATAATAAAAAAATAGGGATTAATCAGCCTTTAATTTGTACCGTTACACTTCGTGATTTTTTATCGGAATCTGAAAGTAATAAACGATCCACTATGAAACTTGTAGTAAAAGATAGTACTGTAAAAAAAGTTTCTTCAAATAGTGTTGCGAAACCACAATCGCCACTAAAAAAAACAATGATAACACCTATAAAAATAAAAGATACCCTAAAATAATTTATTAATATCAAGATGAAAAAAAACATCCTATTTGTATTACTTGTACTAACAACATTCCTTTCCTGTAAAGATGAAGACAATAATCTTCCTGATGGTTTATATGCAAAAATAGAAACTAGTAAAGGGATAATAATCCTTTCCTTAGATTACAAAGAAGCTCCTATAACTGTTGCTAACTTTATTACTTTGGCCGAAGGAAAAAATAATTTTGTAACCAATGAACATTTAAAAGGGAGACCATTTTTTGACGGATTACGATTTCACCGTGTAATTAAAGACTTCATGATTCAAACCGGAGATCCACTAGGAACGGGCTCTGGAGATGCTGGTTATAAATTCAAAGACGAAATTAACAACCTGCACTTTGATAATGGTGGTGTCTTGGCTATGGCCAATAACGGACCTGCTACAAATAGTAGTCAGTTTTTTATTACTCATGTCGCTACACCCTGGCTAGAGGGAAAACATACTGTTTTTGGACATGTAGTTGAAAACGGAATGGAAGTTGTGAATAAAATAGAGCAAAATGACTCTATTAAAAAAATCACTATTATCCGAAATGGTGAGGTGGCAAAAAAATTCAACGCTGAAAAAACTTTTTATGATTATTTCTCAATCGAGTCTGAAAATCAAAAGAAAAAATTAGCAATCGAGGCTCAAAATAAAAAAGCATTTGATGAAAAATATAAAGATGTTCGAGAAGATAAAGTAAAATATTTCAACGCTTTAAAGAGTAAGGCTATTAAAACTTCAAGCGGATTAAAATATGTAATTACATCTAAATCAGGTGGTAAAAAACCAATAAAGGGAACAACACTGTACATTCACTACGCAGGATTCTTAGAAGAAGGACAACTTTTCGATACAAGTATGGAGAATGTAGCACAAACATATGGAACATTTGATCAAAACAGAGCCAATCAAAACGGATACCAACCCATTCCTTTTCAAGCAGGAAGAAAAGACGGCATGATTCCTGGTTTTATTGAAGGATTAGAAAAATTGTCTTTAGGTGATAAAGCAATACTGTTCATACCTTCTCATATAGCTTATGGGGCGGGTGGTGCCGGAGATGTGATCCCACCTTACACCGATATTATATTTGAAATTGAACTATTAGATCCTAGTAAAAAATAACAATTAGAAAGAGAAGTTAGACCTTAATTTAAAAAACATGAAATTAAAACTTTTAATTTTAGTATTCTTTGGCATTGTAAATGCTCAAGGACAAAGTACAAAGAAACCGATTCCAACAAAAAAAACTACTGTATCAATTACAAAAAACAGTGCTAAATCACCTATGATAATCGAAGGGATTTTTGCTACAATCGCAACAAATAAAGGAGATATTACCGTAGAATTAAATTACCAAAAAGCGCCTATCACAGTTGCTAATTTCATTTCACTTGCTGAAGGAAAAAATACATTTGTAACTGATGAAAAGTTAAAGGGAAAACCTTTTTTTGATGGACTAAAATTCCATAGAGTAATTAGTAATTTCATGATCCAAACCGGAGATCCCCAAGGAAGTGGAGCCGGCGGAACTGGATATGCATTTAAAGATGAATTTACCGATTTAAAATTCGAGAAAGGTGGTGTTTTAGCAATGGCTAATTCAGGTCCGGCAACTAATTCTAGTCAGTTTTTTATTACTCATAAGGATACACCTTGGCTCAACGGGAAACACACTATTTTTGGTCATGTAACGCAAGGAATGGAGATTGTTAATGCCATTGCACAAAATGATGTAATTACTAAAGTAACGATTACCCGAAAAGGAAAAGCTGCAAAATATTTTGATGCATCAAAGGTATTTGCAAATTATTATGAAAACAAAGAGGAGGACGCCAAAAAACTAGCGTTAATAGAAGCAGAAAAAACAAAAGCAAACAACGCAAAATATGCTAGTGTTATTGCTGATAAATTAACTTATTTTGCTAAAGCAAAAGCTACTGCCACAACAACTGCCTCTGGATTAACCTATGCTATCGTACAAAAAGGAACAGGAGTAAAACCAGTTGATGGATCTACTTTCTTTTTTCACTACGCTGGTTATTTTGAGGACGGAACTCTATTTGATAGTAGTTATGAAGAAGTAGCCAAAGCGTATGGGAAATTTGATGCTAATAGAGCTGCACAAAACGGATACCAAGCTTTCCCTTTCCAATGTGGAAGAAAAGAAGGTATGATACCTGGTTTTCTTGAAGGGTTAAACCTAATGTCTTATGGCGATAAAGCACTGCTTTTCATACCATCAAACTTAGCTTATGGAGCAAACGGTGCTGGTGGTGTTATTCCACCTAATGCCACTTTAATTTTCGAACTAGAAATGTTTGATAAGCAACCCACCAATTAAATATAAAAATCCATGATACTAAAAACCCGATACATCTAATTGTATCGGGTTTTTTATTGAACCTATTTTTGAAAAGTTTATTTTTTACCAAACTTCCAGTCAAACTCATCTTTTTGATTAATAATGGCACCAATTTCAAATTTCACCACCTCATCATATTCAGTTTGAAAAATAATCCAATTCTCTTCATTGAAATAATTTTCGAACGTATCAAATTCTTCTTGTGTAAATTTAGTAATTCCTTTTTGAGCTAATTCTTTTTTTACATCACTTATCTTTCTTCCGATAACTTTATTCCCGAACAAATCCAAATCAGGACTTGATGCCACCATATAACCCAATTTAAACTCTTCTTCTTGATAAAAAGTCAACCGTATTTTAAGTGCGTTATAAGCAAAAATAACATTGTCATCTTCGTCTTTGTAGTTTCTATCTGGTTTACCGTAAAGTGCAGAAACATCCTTTTGCTTCATACCGAAAATGAGTTTATCAATTCCGTTTTTTAAGTTTATTTTCATGTCAAAATATTTGACTGCAAAGTTCGCAAAGTTTTTGGCATAATCTACTACCTTTTTATGTAAAAATGCAAATCTAAAAATGCTATTGAGAGCATCCACTCTCAACAGTTCAATTTTGTATTTAAAATATTAAGTTAAAATACATTAGCGATGCTAGATATGGAAGATATTGTTTTTATATTTAACGATAATATCGTTTTTAGTAAATAGAAAAGCACATCAATTCTACTAATCCCTCATCCTTGGGAACCATATCAAAGACTGTTTTTCATTGATAAAAAACTATAATAAAATCAATCAAAAAGATATTTTATGACACTCCCCATCAAAGACAAAAAATTCATAACGTTGCTTTTTGCTACCACAATTGTTATTATTTTAGAAATTTTATCGCTAATAGGAATCCACATTCCTAGGCCGTATGAACCATTTATTTTTGCCTTTTTTATTATTGGAATTGGACACGAAGTATTAATTAATGGGGTTAAAGCTATTTTTAAACTTAAATTCAGTAGTATTAATTTACTGATGACAATTGCTGTGATCGCAGCTTTCTATTTGGGCGAATATCCCGAAGCAGCGGTAGTAATAGTGCTTTATGTTTTGGGAGAACGATTAGAAGACATAGGATTAGAAAATTCCAAATCGGCACTGGATGAATTAATTCGTCAAGTACCCAAAACAGCTTTTGTAAAAATAGCAAATCAAAACATCACGATAGACAAAATTGCCATTGGGACCATCATTCAAATCAAACCAGGAGAAATGATTCCCCTAGATGGTAGGATGCTTACAGGCCAAACAATGATTGATGAAACAACAATCACAGGGGAACCTTTACCTGTAGATAAGCATCCCGGCGATATAGTATTTGCAGGAACATTGAATAAAAATGGTTTCATAGAAGTAGAAACTACAAAACTATCTATAGATACTACTTTTTCTAAGATTATTAGACTGACGTTTGAGGCTAACGCGTCTAGGAGTGAAACTCAAAAATTTATCCAGAAATTTTCACAATTTTATACGCCCACAATAATTGGATTAGCCATTTTAGTTTTGGTTATTCCTGTGGTGGTCTTTCACCTCGATTTTGATCATTGGTTAAAACAAGCCATAACACTATTAGTAATTGCCTGTCCTTGCGCTTTAGTAATTTCAACACCGGTTGCGATATATGCCGCAATAGGTAATGCTTCCGCAAAAGGTGCTCTGGTAAAAGGAGGAAAATATATAGAAGGAATGGCCCAAATAAAAGCAATTGCTTTAGATAAAACTAGAACAATAACGTTTGGCCGTCCCATAGTCACCGATGTATTTCCATTAAACGGAACTACTCGGGAGGAATTATTGGCTTGTACAGCCGGAACAGAACTTTTATCCGAACATCCATTAGCACAAGCCATTGTTTCTGCAAGCAAAAAAGAGGGGTTTGAACCTCATCAAGCGGAAGGTTTACAAAGCTTCATGGGTAAAGGAGCGATTGCAAAATGTTTAGTGTGCGAAGATGAAACGGTATATGTCGGTAAACTTGATTTTATAAAGGAGTATCAAGAAGTCAATGACGAAGGCGAAAAAATAGTGCAACAATTAGCTTCAGAGGGGAAAACGAGCGTTGTCATAAGTTTTGGTACAGGAGTAGCTGGTATTATTGGATTAACTGATGAAATAAAACCAGATAGCATCAAGGCAATAAAACAATTACAAGCGATGAATATTGAACTGATAATGCTTACTGGTGATAGTAAAAAAGCCGCCTATTATGTAGCAAAACAAGTAGGAATTAACAAAGTGTATGGTGGTTTACTTCCCGAAGATAAATCAAATAAAATTAAAGAACTCAAATACCAGTTCGAGAGCGTAGCCATGGTAGGCGATGGAATAAATGATGCTCCGGCTTTGGCTCAAAGCACAATTGGTATTGCAATGGGGGCGGCAGGGAGCGATACCGCAATTGAAACAGCAAATATTGCTTTATTAAACGATAACCTATCCTTGATCCCCTTCTTAATAGCACTCAGTAAAAAAACACTTAACCGAATTAAAACCAATACCATAGGAGCTATAGCTGTGAAGCTTCTCTTTATAATATTAGCTTTTTTAGGCTACAGCAATTTAGTTTTTGCAATTGCTGCAGATGTGGGCGTCACTTTAATCGTGATCTTATTAAGCTTGAATTTGCTGAACTTTAAAAATATGGAAACCTAATTTCTATTTTTTAGACCCTACAACAAATTACAACTCCAACTTTTTAAGACCAGGTATTTTGACACACTATTAACCTCTTCAACAGATTGATTTCTAGCGACAAAGATGAAAAAAATCTTACTAAATCCAATTAAATTCACTAACTTTAAGACATATAGAAACTATCAAATTTCAGGTAATTCATTTTAATGTAAATTAATTATAAAACCAATTGACTATGAAAATTTCTTTTGAAAAAAAAATATTCCTTGGGTTTGTTATTAATGTTTTAGTTGTTATTGCATCTGGATTAATATTCATAAATAGACTCGATACTAGCAGAGACAAAACAATGGATCCTGTTTTTTATTGGGTTGAACTCCTACTATTTGCTCTCTCTATTGTATTATTAATCGTTGTTTATTTCATCATTAAAACGCAATTAAAGTCTAAAACCATTTCCCAGGATTTACTTAATGAAAACCGATTGCTTCTACAATCAATAGTTGATAATACCTCAAGCCCCATTTTTGTTAAGAAAATTAATGGAGAGTATTTACTAGTTAATAAGCAATTCACCACTTTATTAAAAAATCCAAAAGAACTAATTCTAGGAAAAACGGATCATGATTTTTTACCCGAAGAAGATGCCATTTCTAATCGAAA
>OCOY01000107.1_pt1 | contig 9357 bp, 7 predicted proteins | sample 1494131 | NCBI WGS metagenome assembly OCOY01 (sample SAMEA3275523, study PRJEB22092) | marine metagenome | biome: ENVO:00000039; feature: ENVO:00002042; material: ENVO:00002010 | collected 2014-06-21T17:05:00+00 | depth 1 m | reverse complement strand
AATACCCAAACTAAATCGACAAAGTGCCAGTATAAACCCACTTTCTCTACCATTTCATAACTCTTTCTTTTCTCATACGTTCCAAGAAGTACATTAAAAAATATAATGATATTTATAATTATTCCAGAGAAAACGTGAAATCCGTGAAATCCAGTAATAAAGAAAAAGAAGTCAGCAAATAATTTGCTTCCGTACTCATTTCTTGTAAGATTTGCCCCTTCAACAACATAAGAAGCTTGAGACAATCTTAACTCAGATTCTTGTCTAGTTAAAACTGTTTTGTGTTTTATCTTTGTTAGCTCGTGATTTATTTTAGGATCTTTAGCAATTGCCTCATCTCCTTCATAAATAACTTCCGTTCTAATCAACAAATCTGGATGCGCTTTAAACCCGGCTTGAACTTCAGCTACAGAATAAGAGGGCAACGTTGGTTCACTCATAAACCATTTCCCTTTATTCCCTACTAATTGCTCTCTACCTTCATTTAAATCAACAGCAAAATCTGCCAAAGCAACACGATGCCCTTCTTTATCAACAAACTGAAGTAAACTACCTCCTTTTGTTTCGATTGCACCATATTCTCCTTTAATAAAATTTTTCCATTCCCAAGCTTGAGATCCAACGAAGATAATACCACCGATAATGGTTAAAAACATGTAAATAATAACTTTGTTCTTTTTCATTTGATGACCTGCATCAACAGCCAAGACCATAGTCACTGACGAGAAAATTAAAATAAAAGTCATTAATGCCACATAATACATAGGTGCAGATACACCATGCATAAATGGAAAGTGCGTAAACACTTCATCGGCCAATGGCCAAGTCTCAATAAATTTAAATCGAGAAAAACCGTAAGCTGCTAAAAATCCAGAGAACGTTAAGGCATCTGATACGATAAAAAACCACATCATTAATTTACCATAACTTGCTCCCATTGGCTCATTGCCGCCTCCCCAAGTTTTTTCTTCACTATTTGCAGTAGTAACTGTCGCTTCCATAAAAGTTATTCGTTAAAAAGTTCCCAAATTTACGTTTTTTTCTTATTTAAAGAAATATAAAAATACAAATAAATAAAGCCAAAGGAAATCAAGAAAGTGCCAGTACATTGCACCTAGTTCTATTCCAAGAGTTTGAGTCGAATTGTATTTTTGTTTAAAATGATTATAAATTATAATTAGAAGAGAAATTAACCCTCCTGCTAAGTGAATTAAGTGAACAACCGTAACAATGTACAAAAACGTTGTCGTTATCGAACTCTCACTTCCTGTAAAATAATATCCGCTTTCTACTATTTGACCAAAGCCAACAAATTGCAAAATAACAAATAAAATCCCAAGTGCTAAAGTAGCTAAAAGAAACTTAGTTGTATTGCTTTTATTATCTTTTTGAATTGCTTTTTTTGCCAAATGAAAAGTAATACTGCATCCAATAATAGCTACAGTACTATAATAAAACGCCGTTGGTAGCTGAAAATCTTTTAACCAATCAACCCTTGACTTACTTACCACAAAAGCACTAGTAAGTCCTGCAAACATCATGGTCATACTCACCATGGCGAACAACAAAATCAACTTATATGATCTTGCGGTTCTTAACTGATCCTCATTTGTTGTCATTGTAACCTCCATAACTATCTTAAAAATTTATCAAATATATAAACTAATTGCAACAATGTAATATAGGAAACACTTATTAACATGAGTGTCCTCGCTGCCTTTGCACTTCTTAACTTGTACAACTGAACTGCATAATAAAGCATCCAGATTCCTAATAAAAATACTATCGCTGCCGCAAAGGGCGTAATAAACAACTTCCCTGTATACCCTAAAGCTGGCAATAAAGAAGCTATTATAAGCCAGACCGAATACAATATGATTTGCAAAGCGGTTCCCTTATCTTTTTTCCCGGTAGGAAGCATAAAAAATCCTGCTTTTTCATAATCCTCATATAAAAACCAACCAATAGCCCAAAAATGTGGGAATTGCCAAAAAAACTGAATCAAAAATAAAGTCCCGGCTTCAATACCAAAATTACCCGTTGCCGCAACCCATCCCAACATAAAAGGAATAGCACCTGGAAATGCACCAACAAAAACAGATAACGAAGTCATTGTTTTCAAAGGAGTATAGACGCTCGTGTATAAAAAAATTGAAATCGCCCCAAACATGGCCGACTTCGGGTTTATAGCATACAGTAAGGAAACACCAACAATAGTTAATAAGCTAGCCACTATCAATGCTGTATTTGGAGACATTCTTCCTGCAGGAACAGGACGATTCATAGTTCTATCCATTAAGGCATCTAAATCTTTTTCAATCACTTGGTTAAAAGCGTTTGAAGCACCCACCATGCAATACCCCCCAATAATAAGCATTCCTAAAACAGACCATTGAAAAGGATTTGCAGCATCTATTCCTAAAAAATAACCCGCAATAGAAGAAAACAAGACACTTATAGCAAGTCCAGCCTTAGTGATTTCTTTAAAATCTAAAAAAATGGTTTTGAGAGAAAATGTGTTCTGTGTAGTGTTCAATCTGGTTGCTATTAAGTTTCTATAAAACTGCTGCAAAGGTACAAATTAGATTGGTAATTAATAACTTGATAAGCCTTTTTTTAATCGATAATGCAATACAACTTCACAGTACACCATTCTTAGGAATAATGTATTTCATCGTCAATAAAACACATTTCATCGATATAAATTTGATAAATAAGGTAATAAACACAATAATAAATGATACAGCACATTACATTTACATACCCACCCAAACGAAAAAAAATGAAAAAATTAACCCTAATCATTAGTCTAATCCTACTTGCCCTATTAATTGGATGCACAGACGACCTAACTCCTGTCAAAATTGAAAAAGCTACTTCTGATTCTATTCTTGAAAAGGCTTACCAAGAAATGCTTACTCAAAAAAGTGAGCCTAATGCAATTGACGTAGTAAAAAAGAATCCTAAAAAAATATATGTTCATTACATGCCTTGGTTTAAAAGCTTAGAGGAGGATGGCTACTGGGGCCAACATTGGACCATGACAAACAGAAACCCTAACAATATAGACGCACAAGGTAAAAGAGAAATTGCATCACACTACTACCCGTTAATAGGTCCATATTCATCAAATGACAAAGATCTACAAGAATACCACCTACTGTTAATGAAATTATCCGGCATCGACGGAGTGATATTTGATTGGTATGGTAGTAGAGACGTTTATGATTACAATTCCATAAAAAAAAGCACCGAATCATTTATTGAAAAAATAGAAGATGTTGGAATAGAATTCTCAATCATGTATGAAGATAAAGTTGCTGAAAATATTCAAACCCTAAGAATACCAAAAATAAATTTAAATGCCGCCGTTACGGATCTACAATATATCGAGAACACTTACTTTACGAGCAAAAACTACTTACGGATAGATAATTCAGAAATTTTATTTTTATTTGGCCCCAACTATATTAAAGACCCTTTGGATTGGGAATATATCAGTTCAAAACTAAACGTTACTCCTAAATTTATCAATCTTTGGAAAGCTAGCGACCGACTAGGCAGACTTTCAAGTGGCGAATTTAGCTGGATAGACAAGTACCATATGAATACTTTGCATAATTATTATGAGTATACCTTAGCCAACAACATTAAAACAATTGGAGGAATTTATCCTGGATTTAATGATTATTACTATGAAGGAGGATGGCGATCAGACCCAACGTCAGATTGGGAAATTCCGCACAATAACATACAAACACTTGAGGAAACATTAACTCTTACAGATGAATATCCTGTTGATTTCATACAATTAATCACATGGAATGACTTTGGCGAAGGAACAATGGTTGAACCCACTCTAGAGTTTGGCTATAGTTTTTTAGAAAAAATACAAAATTATACCGGCGTAACATATACTAAAAATGACCTCGAGATCCCTTATAAATTGTACGTTTTAAGAAAAAAATACAAAAACGACCCTAAAATGCAAATTATTTTAAAAAGAGTATATCAGTTAATTTTTACTTTAAATTTAGATCACGCGAAGGCAATAATTGAAGCCATTGAACAAAACTAGTAATCAAAATACCAGTTAAAAACATCTGTCCTTAACCCAATAGAAAACCAATTAGTACTTTGAGTAAAAGTGCTGATTGTGTTTTGTGTGGGATCAAAACTGCGATAAATATAACTAGCATAAAGCTTTAAATTAGTTGTAGGATTAATCAAATAGCCCGCCTGAACATCTGCTATAAAAACAGCAGTTTTATTTCCTTGACCTACCTTCACACCGCTATCAAAAGGACGGTTTTCATCATAATCTTTGTAAATATCACCTCCGTAATTAAACTTGTCAGTATTAGTATTAAAATCCAATCCGCGAGTACCTGTTGTAACTTTTGCATCGCCAAAAAATCTTCCTTTATGATAACGAGCAATTGCAATAAACTCTTTGAAATTACCACCCCATTGGTGACCAATACTTTGATTATTATGACCATAATTTGTAATTGGCACACTATGAGAATAGACATACGGCCTTACATGATTGTATTCTAACTGCAGCAACAAATTATCAATTTTAAAAGCATTATAATATTTAGCTCCTAACTGATAACCATACTTACTTTTCCAACTATTATCTCCTTTCTTAATATCTCCTAGAGAAAATTCATCTAATAAAAATTGGCCATAAAAATTAACCTGATTACTCCATTTGTACTTATAACTAAAGCCCAACAACGCATTTCCAGTTCTAGCAGAAGAGGCAAACTCTACTGATCGATAAAAGATAATAGGATTTACAAAACTCAAATCAAATCCTCTATCATTAGTATTAGTCCAAATCACCGATTCAAAAAGGCCAATATTTAATTTATTAGAGACATTCCAACTTAAATAATGATTAGCCATAAATTTGGTAGCATAGGTTCTTTCTAGAGTTACCTCCGGCCTCACATCTTTTAACCACATGTATGTGTTTGTATACTTAATTTTCCAAAAATTAGTATTTATTTTAAAATAAGGATAAGGACTGGCACCATCCCCTTCTAAAAGAGAGCGGTATCCGTCACCAATAAAATTCCTTCCGTATCCTAATTGTAAATCGATGTTTTTACTCGGAGCAAAAGTTATATTGGCTTCAGCCAAAGGAAAATCATAGGAATTTGTTTTAAAATCCTTTGCTATTCCTATACCTGGAATTATAGCTGGATTACCTCCCGCTGGAGCAATTGACTCAGCATATCTGTTAAAATAATCCGCAAATCGCCCCTGACTTTCAAAAACAGTTGTTGTAAAATTAAGCTGCTTTCCAATTCCTCCCCTAAAATTTAATGCACGGGTATTCACATAGGTGTAAGAAACATCACTCTGTGATGCTTTACCAACTTGCAAATCCACAATAGGATTTAAAGTAAACCAATACCCATCCCCTTGAATTTCGACCATATTCTCATTCCATAATTTTCTTGCCCACCAATTAGACGCCTTAAGTTTCAGGTTTTCATTAGCTTTTTTAATATCATAATATTTTGAAACCTCTTGATAGGTATAGGGCTTAGAAGCGGTATGATTATTACTGCCTACTTGATTCATAGCGGCATCAAATTGCGAATAATAACTATGTGAAAAAGGTATATTTAAATGACTCTGCAACTCTGGATTAGCAAATTTTTTATAAACAATACTATCCAATTCTGTACGCTTACTTGTACTACTTGGTTTTAGTTCTGCCTTAGCTAAGGCTTCTGACGTTATTGTTTCTGAACTTTTCAATGGAATTGAAATCGCAATATTATATCTAGAATACACTTCCTTTCCATTGAACGTTGACGGACTGATTTTTGGAAACTTACCAAAAACTCGTTTAGCCTCTTGAATTAATTCGTCATCGACAGCATTAACGTATATAACTTTAAAAAGCCCGTTTGTATCTACTTCGAAAAGCACCTTGACCGATCCGTGAAAATCGTTTTTTAACAAAGTTTCTGGAACTACAAAATTTTGAAAAACAAAATCCTGAACTTCATTATAGAAACAACGCTCTAAGGAGGCAGATTCCAAATTTTGGCAGTTAGGAAAAACCGGAAATCGCTCCGTACTTACTCCTGTTTGTGTGTTCGCATTATCACCAATTTGAGAATAAGCAATAACAGATATAAATGAAACGAATAAAGTTAAGCACTTTTTTCTCATATTAATTTTGATTGTAAATTTAGTATTCAACTTGTGTTCCTTCTCCATTTGCAATTACTTTGGCACCAGAAGTTCCAATTCGTTTTACCCCCAATCGAATCATTTCGACGGCCTCTTCGTAAGTACGAACTCCTCCTGCGGCTTTTACCGGTAAAGGAAAAGCATTTTCTAACATCATAGTAATCGTTGCCACAGTGGCTCCATTTGGCAAATTATCTTGGGTTACAAAAAACCCAGTTGACGATTTAACAAAAACGGAATTATAATCAACTTCCTTAAAATTAGAAATTACTATATTTTTTATTAGTGATGATAATTGAACTATTTGTTTATCATTTAGCGCAGCAACTTCTATTATCCACTTCACCACTTTACTGTTCTCTAGACCAAGTTGCGTACATTTTAAAATTTCGTTTTTTACTAGCTCAAGATCGCCAGCAATAAAAGCATTATAATTGCAAACAAAATCTAAATCATCAACTCCGTCTTTAATGGCTCGGCTAGCTTCACTTAACTTTTCTTCCGCACTTGCACTTCCTTCTGGGAAATCAATAACAGTTCCAACACCCACTTGAGACTTAGCATTAAAAATTATTTCTTTAGCTAGAGCGACCTTATCAGGCCTTATCATTACGAGCTTAAAATTTTCATCTATTGCTTCTTGTATGAATTGCTTAACCACAGCAATATTTTGTTCCTCGTCAATGCCCGCTTGACTTGCTGTTTTTAAATATGTCGAGTCCAAATATTGTCTAACATCCATGGCTGCTGATTTTTAGTTCATATTTAAATCTTCGGTTACAAAAATACATTTTATATTCAAATGAGTTGCTGATATACAATTAGTTTTTAACGACACAAACTAATAATATGCACCCTAAAAATAAAAATAAAAAATCCCACCAAAGTGGGATTTATATTGCGATTAAATACAATTTGGTTCTTTTATTTTATAATAAAGAAACATTACTATCGTTGCTAAACTCGATCCCGTTACATTGGCAAGAACATCAAAAACATCTGCGCTCCTAGTAGTGGTGAATAGCTCTTGAAATAGCTCAATTGTTATTCCAAAAAAGAATGATAACATAAACGAAATGAATAACGACTTCCATTTTTTAGAACTCTCTATTTGGACTTTAAAGAAAAGTACCCAAAGAACAGTGAATACAAAATGAAAAAAGATATGAATCAATTTATCAATGTATAAAACACTTATTTTAGGGATATTCCCTGAAGAAGTTAAGCATAAAAACAAAACAACTAGAGTCCACAAGAAGGCAATCCAAAAATAAATTTTTTTATGCACCAATTAATTCTTTGTAAGCTTCACTTGAAAGTAGCGAATCAAAATCTGCTGCATTTGAAACTTTTATTTTAATCATCCAGCCCGCTCCGTAAGGATCTGAATTTACCGTTTCAGGTGCGCTTTCTAATGCATCATTGAATTCGATAATTTCTCCACCTAAAGGAAGAAACAAATCAGAAACTGTTTTTACTGCTTCCACAGTACCAAAAACCTCATCTTTCTCAAGAGTTTGATCTAAAGTTTCCACTTCAACATAAACAATATCACCCAATTCTTTTTGAGCAAAATGTGTAATTCCAACTGTTGCAACATCTCCTTCTAAACTAACCCACTCGTGATCCTTAGTGTACTTTAAATTTGATGGTATACTCATATAAATACTATTTGATAATTGATAATTGATTTTTAGTACCGCAAATGTAACATTCTTCTAATGAATTTTGGTTTAGATTTAAAAAAATTAATTTCCAAAATTATATCTGAGGGTAAATCCAGACCGAATATTAGTTAACGGAAATGAAGTTGAAATTACAGCTTTCGAAAAAGAGTGGTCGTAATAGAAAATAGCAGTTAAATTCTTGCTGAAAGAATAATCAGCAGTTAGTTTCAATGACCAAATATTTTGACCTCCCGCCAATTGATTATTATCATAATCTAGATAACGTACAATGGTTTGATTATTTCGATATGAAAAATCAGCCTTCATATTAATATCCCCTTTTATTATTCCAGATGGATTATCGGCTAATCTCGAAGAAAAAATAACATCTTTAAATCGATATCCTAACCCCACTACATATTCAACTCCCTTTACCTCAGTTAATAAATTATTGTCAAAACTCATTGACAACGCTCTATCTTTTTTAATTTCAGTTAAGATTTTCAGTGAACTTTTTAATTCAAAATCCATTCGAATAAGCGGACTAAATTGCTCTACCAAGTTGATATTAGACATAATGGTTTTATTCAAATAATTGCCACTTGCATCTACTCCATTCGAGTCATTATCATAATCAAAATTAGATCGATATTGATTTATAGTGTACGAAGCTCTATAATTATGTTGAAGAGAGAATCGCTTGAAATTTCTTTTGAACAAATCATAACGCATTAATCCATTATATTTCACGGCCCAGTTTGGTATTGGAAAACTCCTGAAAATTCCTAATGATACACCTGAAGCACTAGTGCCAGAATAAGCTGCTAAAAAAGCTGGCAATAAAACCGCTTGATTATTTTTGCCAAATCCTAAAGGATAGCCATCCACATCTAGATTAGCTGGATTTGCAATATCAATTCCTTTTTGCAGTGCTAATCGGTTTGCAACTATTAATCTATTAGTTCTAAAGTCATCAAATGCCATAGAAGAAACTTCGTTACTTGTTGAGAATGACGTTTTGATTAGAACGGTTGAAATTGAAAAAAGTCCATACATATAAGGAGATCTTGAATTGTATTCTCCATTTGTTACATCGTACTGTTCTGAATAATTTTCAGAAAAGGATCTATCTGCATTCAAATCAATTTTCAAATCAGGAAACAAATCAACATTTGCGGTAGCTTTAAATATTTTATTACTTACTTGTGAAAAATTTTGGTTAAAATCCTCATAATTAGTCAACCATCCGTTTTTAGCAGCTTCAAAACGAACGTCATCTTGACTACCAAATATAAACCCTAAAGTAGGTCTAGAAGAACCAAAGAATCCAACACTTGGTGTATATCCTGGTAAAACCGTCCCACTGTTTTCAGTATAATTCAATTGAACATTTTTTACACTTGTTAGCACACCCATTAGTCCATCTACAAATTCGTTGTTTTGGGCTACTGGTTTCACTGCATTATTTACC
>OCOY01000106.1_pt1 | contig 9413 bp, 9 predicted proteins | sample 1494131 | NCBI WGS metagenome assembly OCOY01 (sample SAMEA3275523, study PRJEB22092) | marine metagenome | biome: ENVO:00000039; feature: ENVO:00002042; material: ENVO:00002010 | collected 2014-06-21T17:05:00+00 | depth 1 m | reverse complement strand
ATCAGCTCCAGCATCAAAGCCACCATAGATGGTGTCATTGCCAAGGCCCGCATCAATCGTGTCATTGCCGTTGCCGCCGTCGATCAGATCATTTATGCCATCCGCGCCATCAATCTGGTCGCCCTGCGCATCGGTAAATCCAGTGCCGCCAGGGCCCGAAGTGGTTGTTATCAGATCGGCGCCCGCAGTGCCGTCGACGCGGCCCTTAAACCCGTTGCCCAGCCGGTCTACCGCCATGCCGTCGCTGACATTTGTGACAAGCGTGTTCAGCGTCATCGAGGTGATGGGCTTGGCACTCAGCACCGCTTGTGCTGCCTCACCACCCGCAACCTCTGGTACAAGGTAAAGCTCGCCCGTGGTGGTCTGGGCGATCTTGATTTGCACGCTGGCGGTGGTGCCGTCAGCATAGGTCAGGGTCGCGGTGTAGACCGCGATACCATCCATCGTGAAGGTGATGCCATTGACGCTGAACTGATCGTTCACGGCGGTGTTATTGGTGTCGTAAAGCGTTCCCGGCGTGCCAACAGGTGACAGCGTCTGAATCTTTGTCGAAAGCGGTGCGCCGGTGCTGCCAAAGGTCAAGCCGACCAAAAGGTTGGCGTTTTCGGAAACGTTATTGCCTTCAGTCGGGTCAATCTGCGTTCCGCCAACGCCTAGAAAGAGGACATCAAAGGTCGTTGGCATAGCGTCATCCTTTTTGCTGCTCTGCGCCGCGCAGCTTCATTTCTCCCGATAGACCACGGCGCTTTTGCCAAGGTGCAAGCCTTTGGTGCGGACGGAACCGGCCGCCAGATTTGCTCTGGCACCCGTTTCGCCGCCACGCGCAGCTTTGCTTCTATCACCCTTATATAAACGAAGGGTTTCGGGCGATTTCGGCGCCAAAATGGGGTATTTTCAAGAAAATCCCTCAAACCCGCCACTTTACCGCCTCTTTCTGGATTGGCTGTAGGGGGGCGACCCTTGCGATTTTGGCTTGTATCTGTCGCTGCACAGCTATTCACATAGCGGGTGTTGGCTGTGCCACTTTGCATGGCCCAAGCCTTTGCTCCTGCTTCACGATAGGCCCTTGCCGATGACCCAGCCCAAACACAGCCGACGTATCACGGCCGCAGATGTTGCCATGCGCGCCGGTGTGTCACGCTCGGCGGTTTCGCGCGCCTTTACCGAAGGCGCCTATATTGACGCCGACAAGCGCGCCTTGGTGCTGCAAGCGGCGGCTGATCTGGGCTATCGGCCCAATGCCCTAGGTGCAGGCTTGCAGGGCGCGCGCTCGAACCTTGTGGCAATTTTTGTGGGCGAGATCGCGAATGATTACGACAACGAGGTGACGGCCGCCTTGGTGCGCGGGCTGAACGGCATTGGCAAATGGCCGATCGTTATCAGCGGCAGCGGTCAGGCTGCGCGGGAGGCTGTCAATAAGGTGCTAAGTTATCCGCTCGAGGCGATGATCCTGCGCGCGGGCAGTTTGGACGCCGATATCGTCAACAGCTGCGGCAAGCTCAATATTCCCGTGATTTCAAGCGGTCGTATCCTTGCGCTTGCTGGTGTGGATACGGTCTATTGCCGCAATGCCGAAGCCATGCAGCACGCGACCCAATTTTTGATCGACCGAGGGCGGCGGCGGTTTGGCTTTATTGGCGGGCCTGAAACCTATGCTGCGTCAGCCGCGCGACGGCTGGGCGTGACGCAAGGCTTGGCCGGCGCAGGGTTAAATTTGCAGGCCGAGGCTGCGGGCGATTACACGGTGCAAGGTGGCTATGAGGCGACAAAGCGGCTTGCGATCTTGACGCTGGATGCGCTGATCTGCGCCAATGATGCGATGGCCATTGGAGCGTTGAGCGCGCTACAAGAGCAGGGGCGTTTGGTGCCACGCGATGTCTCGGTGATCGGCTTTGACGACAGCGCGATGGCGGCTTGGCCGGCCTTCGCGCTGACAACGCTGCGCAATCCGGTGGCTGAACTGGTGACTGCGGTTCTAGAGCTTTTACAAAGGCGCAGCGCCAATCCGCAGAAGCCCGATGAGGTGATTTTCCTTGAAGCAAAGCTGGTGCTGCGCTCGAGCCATTAGCCACAGCCTCTGGCTGAATTTATGGTAAATAATATTCTTTTGGATATATATTTTTATAATTAAGAATACCGCATACGGCTTTTGTGCATCAAAATTACCCAAAATTAATTACATCATTCGCAGTGTTTTGCTTAATTAGTTAAATGAAAGTGACGGATTGGGCAGATTGAGACCTCTGCTTAATCGTTTGCGTGCAAGCTGTAAGAGTGGAGAGACGGCAGATGGCGAATAGTGCGGCGAGTGTTGGTGAGCATAGTCAGTTTATGCTTCAATTGATCAAACTGGTGGAATACGCCGAGAAACGCAATCTTGATGTCGCCGCCTTGGCTTTGGGCGCGGCAGCCGAAGTGATTGCGCCAACGCTGCACGCTACGGCATCGCCTAATGCAGAAACCTCAAACACCATCTATGTCGATTTTCGCGCGGGTGTTGGTCGGGTGGCCTGGTGAAGGACAAGATGTGCTGTCAGGTTTTAGAAGCTCTTGGATAAACTCAAGTAGCTTTACACCGCGTTCAGACCAATGAAACTGTCCGTCAGCCTTTAAATGCGCCAAGGTTGCTAGTCTTTTTACGCGCGATTGATCCTTTATCAAACTGGCAATAGCCGGCATCGCCGCTTCAATCGAGTTCACTGCAAGATACTCTTGATGTGCCACTAAGCCGCTGCCCGTCATGGCCTTTGGCAATCCCACAATCGCCAAACCGTTAAAGATATAATCAAGCGTTTTAAGTTTGAACCCGCCGCCCAAATCTTCCAAAACCAAAGCAACATTTGCGTCCTGCACCACCTCTGACAGCCGGTCAAAGCTGCCAAAAAACTCGACCTCTGGATAGGATTTGCGCAGCTGATCCAAGAAAGCCGGTGGCATCTTGCCTGCAATACGAAGCGGAAATCCACCTCCGTTGAGTTTTGAAAACTGACGATAGGCCTTAAGGATTTTTTCAAGATTAAGCCGTTTTGCGCCCCATTCAAACGAGCCAATCAGCACCGCTCTCGCCGCGCGTGGCGCATCTGAAATAGGCAAGATTTCCTCGTCTTTTGAATAGCCTGGCTTTAGGATGATCGAGCGTAGATTGGGGGCCAACTGGGCATAGCGCGCGCGGTCTTCCTCGGTAATTGCGCTTAGACCGGTCACCTTTTGCAGTAGGTCTAATTCCATCTGGCAGTATTTTTTCGCATCAAAACGTTGCAACCAGCGCCGCAAAACCCCTGAAATCTGCGCTGCGATCCTGGGCCGGATATCAGCCTCAACATTATGAGAAATGTAAAGTGCCGGTATTTTAAATTTGGTGATGATGGGTACAGCTTTGGCACAAACAGCTTCATTAATCAGCGCAAGATCAAAGGTGTTTTTAGTTAGAAGCTTTTCAAGATTTCGCTTGGCTCCAGGGCCATACGCCCTTGCCGCTCCGCGCGGATAGCGCGAAAATATCGAGCCTATATCTGTCATGAAATTCGGCTGCCATTCTTGCCCGCGCCATAAAACTGTCTCTGCTGGTAGAGAAGCAGGCAGGCCTGCGCCACAAAAGACCGTCACATTCACCAGTGGAAACGTGGACAAGCTTTCGATCAGACCTGCCGTATAGCGTAAATCACCAGTCTGCGCGGGATAGGGATATGCCTTTGTGATAAAAAGAATTTTTAGTGTCATTGTGAAATTGTGCCGTCTAAAATGACCTTGGAAAAGGCAGATAATGTATGCGACTGATAAAATCGCGGATCAATCTTCGCTAATGGTTCTTGGCCAAGGGATTTTGCAATTACTGCGGGGTTTTGCGTATCAACCGCCAGCCCTAAGTTATACTTTTCGATTAGAAATCCCATAAGTCCGCTGTTTTGGCCTAAAATCGGTTTTCCAGCCGCCGCCGCCCAGTACAGAACGCCTGAAGAGCCAATATGGTTTTGGTAGGGCGCAAGAATAACCTTTGCATTGCACACCTCTTGCGCCAATTCAGCCTCGGTGACAAAACGGTCGATCACCTCGACGACCATCGCAGGCGTGCTGTGGCGCAGCGCCTCAAGTTTGTGCCGAAAAGGCAGGCCGTCCTTAGAACTCAGTTTACCAACCAATCGAAGCGCGTTCGCTTGGTGAAAACCTGGCTCCATCATCGCCCAAGCCTCCAGCATTTGAAAAATGCCCTTGCGCGCGTCTAGGCTGCCAAAAAGCAAGTAATTCGCGCGCTGATCTTGTCGCAGGTCTGGAGTCATTCTGCGCAGATTTTGCAGATCTGGCATAGGATCAGGCAGATAATGCAAAAGCTGCTTTTTCCCTACCCACTTTGGTTGAGTAATAGATTCATCTAATGTAAACAATGATTTGACTGTGTTTCGACTTGCGAGCCTATAGCTGGCCCATCGCCGCAGATGGTCAAGATTACGGTTAAGCCCGAGCTTTTGACCAAAGGTATTGGGCGCGCGAAAAATCACTCCGGAAATCTGTCCCTTTCCTGAGCGGTCGCGGCGATCTAAGGCCGCCGCAGCGACCGCATGATCGAAAAACGGCAGAAAAACATCGCCTTGCATCTTTGCGCGGATTTCCAAAGCGGTGCGCCATTGCGCTTGTCCGCGAGTCCAAAGATTGCCTTTCGTAAGAGGCGCAAGCGCTTCTGCGGGCAGAATCTCGGGCGAAATTCCATGCCGTTTGCACGTGTCGCGAAGCCGCGCTGCCAATTGGGCATTTGTGACAAGATGAATAGTCGAAAGCCGTGGATCATTGGTTGCGGCGTCTAGAATTGCTTCGGCCCAAAAGGTTGAATGGCCATCAATCAAGGGTTCGAAATAGGTGAAACTGGTCATAGGTTTTGTTTCAAAGATGGGTGTTTCAGCCATGCAACGCAGAAGCTTAGGCAAAACGCCCATAAATAGGCAGTTGTGTCAGAGTTCAAAAAAGGAACTGTCAGAGCTGATTTGAAGAGCCAAAAGGGCAGCAGGGCATAACAAATTTGATCGAGTGGTTCCCCGTTTTGTGGTCTTTTGAACAACATTGGAGAGACAATTAAAGCCAGTGCGAGAAGGATGATACCGAAAATCCCAAATTTATCATAGCCTTCTACCCAAAGATTATGTGCATGAGGAATGAAAAAACTATCGCTGCGAAATTCACTTTGCACCATTTGCATCCACTCTGCTGTTGCCGAAATATGACGAAATCCGTGGCCAAAAAGTGGGGCCTGTTGGGCCTCTTGCAGGGTAAAGTCCCATAATCGTGTTCTTCCTGTGAAACTTGGATCCTTCCCAAAGAGGATTGCCACTGGTGCAAAGACCGAGTGTATCACAGGGAGACAAAGTGCCACGCTGCCGGCAAAACCGATGGCGAAGACTGGGGCAAAAATTGCGAGGGCTCCGAATATAAATGCACCAAGGCTTGAAAGTGTTGAGGACAAAAAGAGAGTTGTGATTTGAAGAATGAAAATTCCGATATCAATAAATTTGTAGCGGGTCAGCAGGCGGAAGAGTGCAAGGCAGGCTCCAAGGGCGGCTGTGGTGGATAAGAGATCTTTTTGTGGGAATAACCCCGTAAACATGATGCCGTAACCATCTGAAAAGTATGAGAACTCTACTTTTGCGATGAAAAGTGTAAGACCGATCAGATTTACGAAAGCAATTAAGTAGTAGAGGTTTAGCAAAAACAGTTCGGCATTTTTTCGATTGCTTGCCAAGATCGACATTGAGGCAACCACAGCATAAAAATTTAGCGTCCTGAGCAGTACCGCGCCATCCCCATCAAAAATAGGAACTCGCAGCCATAAATAGCCGATCAGCGGCAGCCAGAAGATTGAAATCGATTTTAGTGCGGCCTGTGAGATCCCTGTAACGCCCGCAAGCAGGATCGAAAGCAGCAGGATTGAAAAAGATGATACTCTAGCAAAATAGATATCAGCTGTTGATTGAACCATCATTTGTCCAGCTGAGAAGTTTTGACCTGTGCCGAGGATGAGTTTATTCAGGCAGGCAAGAATAACAACGGCAAGGCTTAAAACCAAAAACCGCGTCAGGCGACTTGAAGGGGGCATGTCGCCTGTCTGGGCCGTATTAGATTTTTGCCGCAAGGCTGGCTCTGACAGCAGGCGCCTTTTCTTATTGGGCCAAGCGGGTTCCATCATCTTTGGCGCCATGTGATCTGCTTCATGCGCAAGGAAATCATGGTCAGAGCCAGAACGAGGGCGCTGCTAAGTGCCAAAAGCAAGAGGTTGGCGCTTTGTGGCAGGGCTGTTACAGCCGCTTCTGCTCCGAAGGCAATCGCTGCCGTAATTGTAAGTCGTAAAACAATTTTTTGGAAGTCCAGCTCGCGTAAGCTTCGCGAGACCAGCCTGTTCTGGGTTTGTGCAATTGCCAGCATCGCCAGGGCTAGACTGCTTTGAATCAGCCCAAAAATCGTGACAAAACCCAAAAGGCCATGACCACTGACGAGCGCTAGCCCCCCCGCCGCCAGAGTGGCGCAGGTGCCAATTGCATAGGCGCGGGCCGCCAGTTTTTCCGGCCCAAGCGCATAATTTGCCCAATGAAATGGCGTGGTTATGCCGGTGAGGGCGGTGGCAAGCAGCAAAATCCGAAGGGCAGTCACCAGCTCTTGGGGCACAGCGCCAAGCCAGAGATGCAGCAGTTTGGGGGCAAAGGCAGTCGCGAAAATCATGATAGGGCCCAAAAGGGCGAGTTGCAGGGTAAAGCAGTCGCGCAGTAGGGGCGGGATGCGATCGGGCTCGGTGTCGCGCAGCTGTGCCAGCCCCGCAAGCAACCCGCGTAACGCTTCGCTGACCGCCTGGCTGATCACCGTTGGGATGCGCAAAGCCAGGCTAAAGACGGCCACGGCAGCCGTGTTCAAGGTGAGCCCCAGCAGCAAAATCGAGAGCGGTTGTAAGGCGCGATGCGAGAGATTTGTCAGAGCAAAAAGGCGGGCGGCGCTTGCCAGAACGGTAAGATTGGCTCTGGGTCCGCTGCGCAGCCGCAACGTTCGGGTCGCCCATAATGCGACGGAAACTTCGATCAGTGCGCCTGCGGTCAAGGCAAGTGCAAGCCCAAGTGGTTGGGATTGCGGCATGATCTTGATTAACCAAACTGCCAAGCCGGTCTGCGCCGCCACTCTGGCTATGGTCTTCAGATTGTACCAATATTGTTGGTGCTGCCCCAAGCGAATGCTGATCCGCCAGTTCGACGCCAATTGCAGCACCGCAGCCAAGGCCGCGAGGCTGGCCGCTGCAAAGCCTGGCGCGCCGATCAGCAGACAAAGACAACTTGCCGCGGCGCTCAACACCACCCCCACCGCGGCAAGCCTGAGAGCTGTGCGCAGCAGGGGCTGCGTGGCGGTTAGCCCATCACGCGCGATCCGAAAGGTCAAAGCCTCGGTCAGGCCCAGATCAAGGATCAGAACATTCATCAAAACCGCATTCAGCCACGCCCAATCCCCCACCAAGCCAAGCCCGCCCGTTCTTGCGAAATAGCCGATCAGCGCAAGATTGACCCCTGCATTCAGGCAAAAGCTTAACAGCACCACCCCGCGCGTTAGCTTCAGGTTTCGCCTGGTTGCTTGGTCTGCGGATGCAGTCATGGCAGGGCGCACACGGGGGTGGGGGGCATTTCTGGGTGTCCTTTGCCTAAGTGACTAAAATTTTTAGGATTGGGATTTCAAGCGGTGCGATCAATGCGCCACCTACGGTTTGGGTGGATGCCAGCGCGACGCTGCCTTGTGGTGTTATCGCGGTGATTTGGCTGATTGGTCCCTGCACGGGCAGAAAAAGTGTTTCTGCCGCGCGGCTGGTTTGACTGGTGCTTTGAAAGACAGGGCTGCTGGGGCTCAGCCGGTTCGGCTCCCATTGTGGGCAGCTGATCCAAAGTTTGGCTCCTGCCGAGACATCAAACCATATTGGATCCATAGGGTTATTGGCGCCACCGTCTTTTTGCGCACTGTTGCGGCTGGCGCGAACATAGCCGGTTGGGGTCACCACAGGATCACCGATAAGACTGCCAATCGCCGGATAGCCGCCATAGCCGGTGCGCAGGCTGACCGTGCCATCCGAGCGCACAAAGGCCGAGAGCACCCAGTCTCCGGTTGAATCAACCGTCGCCTGAAGCGCCAGCCGCGCGTTGGTGCTGCCCGCTGAATTGTCGAGCAAAAGCGCCCTGCCGCTGGTGACGCCCAACAACCCTGCGGCTGCCAGCGCGGTTGTATCCTCAACAACTGCCAGTGTCGCCTCTACCGCACCTGTCAGGTAAAGCCCGCTGGTGTCGATGGGTGCGGCCAAAACCTCAGCAAGATTGACCGTAAGCTGTTCCAGCAGCAAAGCGCCCGCAGGTGTAAAGCGTGCGGCATCGGCTTGCACCACAGCAAAGCTGCCGTCGCGGGCTTGGGTGCTGGCAGCTGAACTGCGCTGCACGGAAAAATCGGCGGTGTGGTAGCCGTTTGCAAAATCCCAAACGAATTTCGCAAAGCCCTCTGCCGTGTGATAGGGGCCAATCGGGCTGCGCAGCTGACTGGTTGATAAAAGGGCGAGGCTCATCACCACCCCACCATCAGGCCGGTGGCGGTTGTGCCACTGGCGTGGATGCGCGTGACTTCCATCGGATGCCAGCCGGGATAAAGTGTTGGCGTTGTTATGATTTCTCCCCCAAGCGTGGTCACGCGGACGGCCCCCGCGCTCTCGACATAAAGCATCTGGCTGACATCGCTGAGATCAGCGCCATCAGATGGCACGACAAGCGCAAGATGGGTCGGTGCCCCCAAACGCTGCTGGCTGCGGTCGCTAAACTGGTTTCTTGCGGACATGGCAAATAGACCTCTATTTCAGGAATGAACGGGACCAAGCCTAGGTTAACCAAGTTGACGTTGGGTTAGAGCAGCGCGCGCTGGGGCAGGGGGCGGGTGGGCCAAATCGCTGACTGCGCAGGCCTTGGCAAATACCGCTTCAAAGCGGTCGGTGATCGCTGCCAAATCAAACTGGGCTTCGGCATAGGCGCGTCCGGCGGCACCTGCCCGCCGAGCTGCGGCGGGGTCATCTCGATAGGCCAGTGCTGCGCCGACAAAGCCCGCGGTGTCCTCGGGATCGACGACCTGACCCGCGCCGCTGCGTCGCAAGATCTGGGCGGCAAGGTTGTGCTTTGGGGCGGCCAGCACAATTGGGCGACCCGCACAAAGATAGCTCAGGATCTTGGACGGCACCGAAAAACTGCCGGCATCGCGCTCAATCACCGCCAAAAGCACATCGCCGCTGGCCAGAACTTGGCCAAAGCTTTCAATCGGTTGCAGGCCAAGCAGGCGCAGCCTTTGCAGCTGCGTGGCGGACGTTTGCGCCGCCAAATCATCTGCACCGCTGCCGCTGGCAATCAGCAATAACTCTTCCTCTGGCCCCA
>OCOY01000105.1_pt1 | contig 9461 bp, 8 predicted proteins | sample 1494131 | NCBI WGS metagenome assembly OCOY01 (sample SAMEA3275523, study PRJEB22092) | marine metagenome | biome: ENVO:00000039; feature: ENVO:00002042; material: ENVO:00002010 | collected 2014-06-21T17:05:00+00 | depth 1 m | reverse complement strand
GTATTATTAATTATTGCAATTTCGATTTCAGTTGTTGCTTGTAACAAAACTGCAGAAGTTAAAGAAGTAAAAACAGCTTATGTAGATACTTCGGTATTAATGAAAGAATATACAGAAGCGAAAGATCTTGAAGCTAAATACAAAGCACAATCTGCTGAAAAAGGAAGACAATTGGAAGCGGAGATTAATCGTTTCAAGCAAGACGCCGCTAATTTTCAGTCTCAAGCACAAGCTAATGGACAAGAATGGGCTCAAAAAAGAGGAGCAGAATTACAAAAAAGAGAACAACAATTGAGTTATGCGCAACAAGCATTGTCTCAACAATTGCAACAAGATAGTAGCATTGAAATGGACTCATTAGTTTCTGGTGTAAAGAAATTCATCAAAGCATACGGAAAAGAAAAAGGATACAGCTACATTTATGGTACTGGTGATGCAGCTTCAGTATTGTATGCAGAAGAAAAATACGACATTACTAAGGACATTGTTAAGGCCTTAAACGAAAAATACAAATCAGCAGCTAAGTCTGATGAAAAAGTGGAAGAAAAAGCGGAGGCTAAAACCGAAACTAAAAAATAACATTATTTTTAATTTAATTGAAACCTTCATTCTTGTAAAGAGTGGAGGTTTTTTTTTGGTGTCAAATTTATTTTTAATCTTTAAAATTAGGTACATTTACTTTATATTCATTGCTCTCAATAGTACTATTTATCGCCTTAACTAAAGTGTTTTTTTTAATTTATACGCCTTATGCAAACCATTTCTGAAGCAGCTGCTTATACGCTGCAGTTTATCAATCAAACCCAGCGTTCCGTTTTTCTAACAGGAAAGGCAGGTACAGGTAAAACAACCTTGTTACGGGAAATAATTGCTACTACTCATAAGAACACTGTAGTTGTAGCACCCACGGGAATTGCAGCCTTAAATGCAGGAGGCGTTACCATTCATTCTATGTTTCAGTTGCCTTTTGGTGGTTTTATTCCTGCTTTTAATGTGGATTCTCAATTTACAGAAAGAGTAAAATTTGAATCAAAAGATACCTTACGTCGTCATTTTAAAATGAGCGGATTAAAGAAATCTGTGATTCGTAATATGGAATTGCTAGTCATTGATGAAGTGAGTATGCTTCGCGCGGATTTATTAGACGCTATGGATTACATGATGCAAACGGTTCGTAAAAAAGCCACACCTTTTGGAGGGGTTCAGGTTTTATATATAGGAGATTTATTACAATTGCCACCTGTAATTCGGGACGAGGAATGGCACACTTTACGCACCTATTACCAAGGAAAATTCTTTTTTCATTCGCATGTCGTGCAACAAAGTCCTCCGTTGTATATTGAATTGTCAACTATTTATCGTCAAACGGATACCGAATTTATTTCAGTCTTGAACAACTTAAGAAATAACCAGATAACCGCCGAAGATGTAGCGGTGTTAAATAAGTACGTTAAGCCCGACTTTGATCTAAAAGAAAATAGAGGTTATATCACTTTAACAACCCATAATGCAAAGGCTGATGCCATGAATGCACAAGCACTCGCAGACTTAAAAGGGGAGTTAATCACCTATAAACCAGATATTGTGGGCGATTTTCCGGAAAAAATCTATCCTATTGAGGCCGATTTGCAATTGAAAATTGGGGCCCAAGTGATGTTTGTAAAGAATGATTTGTCCTTTGAGAAAAACTATTTTAATGGAAAAATGGGGATTATCAAATCACTTTCGAGCCAAGAAATTAGAATTCACTTTCCCGAAGAAGATAAAACCATTGAAGTAGAAAAATACGAATGGCAAAATATCAGGTACACAGTTGATCCAGTCACAAAAGAAATTGAAGAGGAGGTTTTAGGGACGTTTGTGCACTATCCTATTAAATTAGCTTGGGCTATAACGGTTCATAAAAGTCAAGGATTGACATTTGACAAAGCAGCAATCGATGTATCGCAGGTTTTTATGCCGGGACAAGCGTATGTTGCATTATCACGTTTACGCTCCTTAGAGGGTCTTATTTTGCTTTCTCCATTACGGATGAATGGTATTTCAAATGATCAAGATGTAATGAATTATGCCTTGAATAAAGCGTCTGAAGAAGTATTGAAAAATTCCTTGCATTTTGAAACCAAGAATTTCATCCATAATTACTTGATAAATAGTTTTGATTGGACTGATCTCGCTCAAGAATGGCGGAACCATAAGTACAGTTACTCCGAAAAATCCGAAAGTTCCGAAAAATCCAAACATGCTATTTGGGCAACCAAACAAATGAATGCTATCGATGGCCTTTTGGATCCATCCAAAAAATTTATCCACCAGCTCAATAAAATATTCCATACCGAAACAGTGGATTTATTGCACGTTTTGCAAAGAATCCAAGCGGCCTTTGATTATTTCTTCAAACCCATGGACGATTTGGTTTTTGAAATTCTTTGGAAACTCGAAGAAGTCAAGCGCATCAAGAAAGTGAAAGCTTTTTATGATGAGTTAATCGTATTGGAAGAACTCCAAACCAAAGCTGTTTTGAGATTGATGAAAGCCAAATTATTGATTGAAACTGTAGTGGCCGGTGATACTATTTCGAAAGAAAAGCTAACATCTGACGAAATCAAGAGGTATATTCCAAGAAAAAAAGACGCGATTGAAAATCAATTCAAGAAAGTCCATGTGACATTAATTGAAGATGAAAAAGATCTACAACGCTATACAGCAAAGAAAAAAGGAGATAGTAAAGCACCTAAGAAGTCTACTGTGGAAGAAACCTATGAATTGTGGATTGCTAAAAATTCAATTCAGGACATTGCAAGTATCCGCAAATTAACACCACAAACGATAGAAAGTCATCTAGTGAAACTAATTCAGTCTAAAAAAGTCAACGTTCAAGATATTCTTCCAAATGATAAGATAACCGAATTGAACGAAGCGTTTAAACATTACAAAGAAGAATCGCTCACCGGAATGAAGGAACAGTTTGGTGATAGATATTCTTGGGACGAATTGAGAATGTTTAAAGCCAGTTTAAATTAAGAGTATTTTGGCTGTCAATAGGCTTAGTAATCCAATAAAAAAACCTCCAAAAACAGTTGTCTTTGGAGGTTTTTAAATGGTAAAATGTATTTTTTATAAAGATTCTATGAGCAACCAAGCTTCAGGATTGTCTTTTTCTTGAATTTCTTTTTTTGCTTTTTCCGCTTCTTCATAGGTAGCATAACTACCATAAAGAACTGGGAATAGTCCGTATTTGTTAATAGCTATACGTCTCGCTTTGTATCCTAAATTAGACAAGCGATTGAATATTTTGTTGGCATTTTTTTCTTCTCTAAAAGCGCCCGCAACAATATGATACGGTAGTTTTCTTTCTTTTACAGCGAGCGTTACTGCAGGTAAAGGACTTTTGATAAAGAAAGTTGCTTCTTGAATTTTGTTTTGTACTTGTTTTTGAACCGCCGTTTCAACTAAAACAGTTTGTGTGGCAATTTGATTTTGATACACTGAATATCCAACACTTCCTGTTAAGCCCAATCCTAACACAAAAATAGCGGCGTATTTTAAGAATGAATTTTCTTTTCTTTCTTCAGGTACTAATGAAACTATCTTTCCTTCTTCTAAGGCTTCTATTTTTTGTTCGAAGATTTCTCTTTTTACAACGGGTGAAACAAATGAACTTAAACCAAAAGAACTCGTTAAGTAATTCGTTTGATCCAAAGGCTTGAATATTAAATTACCATCGGCGTTCAAAGAAATCTCACCAATATTTTTCAATGAAAAACTACCATTTTGATCTAATGCTTTTTTCCAATTCATAACAGCATACTGAATAGCACTTACAGCATAGTCGTAGGATGTTTTTTCAGCTTGAGCAATATGATTGGCTAACAAGCCATCGTTATTTTTCAAATTAGCGTTGAATGAAATCATTTTTTTTGGAGGAAAAAATGAATTTGCACTTTCAACCCATTGAGCGGATTGAATTTCAGTCAAAAATGCACCGAAACCAGGAACGGTAACACATTGATAACGATATAAAAGCTGGGCGATGTAAGATTCGATGTTCATATTGACAAAGTTATACAATGAAAGTAGCTATCAAAATTTTATTCACAATTTTTATTAACAATTCAGATAATAATTTTATACTTTTCAGCAACAATTATTTAGCATGATAGAACAGGATTTATTTTATTTATTGGCTTTGCAAAGAGTAGAAGGCGTAGGCGATATTATGGCCAAAAAACTAATTACCCATTGCGGTAGTGCCGAAGCGGTTTTCCAAACCAAAACAGCTGCTTTAGCGGGAATAGATGGTGTGGGCTCGTCGCTGTTGAAAAACTTAAGGGAGAAATTGGTTTTTGAAAAAGCCACTCAAGAAATACAGTTTATTCAAGCTAACGCAATCAAGGTCGCCTATTTCCAAGACGAAGACTATCCTGAACGCTTGAAACAATGCATAGATGGGCCCCTTTTATTATTCAGTTCAGGGAATATTGATTTAAAAAACAGGAAAATAATCAGTATTGTGGGAACGCGCCAAATTACCTCCTATGGCACAGAGTTTTGTAGAAAACTAATAGAAGACTTGGCACCACTCGATCCTATAATCGTCAGCGGATTTGCTTATGGTGTAGATATCGTAGCGCATCAATTAGCGATAGAATACAATTTACAAACCATAGGGGTTGTTGCACATGGATTGAACCAAATATATCCTAAAACTCATAAAAAGTATGTGGCTAGAGTGGAGGAAAACGGAGGTTTCATGACAGAGTTTTGGAGTTCTTCGAATCCCGATAAGGAAAATTTCGTCCGTAGAAATAGAATCGTAGCAGGAATGTCTGAAGCAACCATTGTTATCGAATCTGCCGATAGAGGAGGCTCGCTGATTACGGCCAACATGGCAAACGATTACAACCGTGATGTTTTTGCCGTTCCAGGTCGTGTTACGGATAAATACAGTCAAGGGTGTAACAACCTGATAAAAACTCAAAAAGCAAATGTGCTTACTAGTGGTGCGGATTTGGTTTATATCTTGAATTGGGATATTCAAAAAGAAACAAAACCCGTGCAGAAACAATTGTTTGTTTCTTTGGACGATGACGAACAAAAAGTCTATGACTACCTTTTAAAAACTGGAAAAGAACTCATGGATATCATTGCGTTACGCTGTGATTTTCCTATTTACAGGATTTCAGGATTACTGCTGAATATGGAACTGAAAGGCGTGGTGCGGCCGTTGCCAGGGAAATTGTTTGAGGCGATATAAAATCAAAAAACCTTTCTAATTGTAACTAGAAAGGTTTTTTGATGCTATTTTTCAATTATTAAAAGGCTTCAAAGCCTAGTTTTTCTCTTACTCTTGATAATACACCATTTGCAACTGTTGTTGCTTTTTCAGCTCCTATTTTCAGTAAGGCATCTACTTCTGGAAGGTTATTCATGTAGTAGTTGTATTTTTCTCTTTCGGTTTTGAAGGTTTCGCATATCAGTTCAAATAAGGCTTGTTTGGCATGACCGTAACCATAATTACCACCTTCGTAATTAGTTCGCATTACCGCTAGTTGTTCTTCAGTAGCTAACAAGGAATAAATTGCAAAAGCATTACAAGTATCTGGATTTTTTGGATCTTCCAGAGGTGTGCTGTCGGTTTCAATGCTCATTACCTGCTTGCGTAACGCTTTGTCATCCAGGAATATATTAATAATATTATTGGCTGATTTGCTCATTTTTCCACCATTGGTTCCAGGAATCAACATACTGTCTTCTTGAATTTTCGCCTCTGGTAATACAAATGTTTCTCCCATTTGGTGATTGAAACGGGAAGCGACATCACGAGTAATTTCTAAATGTTGCAACTGGTCTTTTCCTACTGGTACTAATTGCGCATCGTACAATAAAATATCGGCAGCCATCAACATCGGGTAAGAGAATAAACCGGCGTTTACATCTTCTAGCCTGTCTGCTTTGTCCTTGAAAGAATGTGCTAATGTCAACCGTTGAAAAGGAAAAAAACAACTTAAATACCAAGACAATTCCGCTGTTTGTGGCACATCAGATTGTCTGTAGAAAACTACTTTAGTAACATCTAATCCACAAGCCAGCCAAGCAGCAGCGGTACTGTAAGTATTTGCTCTTAAAGTAGCTCCGTCTTTTATTTGTGTAATAGAGTGTAAGTCGGCAATGAAAAGGAAAGATTCGTTTTTAGGATCATTCGATAATTGAATTGCTGGAATGATTGCTCCCAGTAAATTGCCTAAATGTGGTGTTCCTGTACTCTGAACACCGGTAAGTATTTTTGCCATTGTATTTTTTTTCTGAACCGCAAAGGTTGCAAAGTTTTTCGTAACGTTTGCCCGGTTCTGTATTTTTATAGTATGAAATAGTTTCCAAATTTAATTCTTTTTAAGAATACTAACATAGGATTTCCTATTTTTGAACACATGAAAGGAATTAAAATTATTTTTTGGACACTCTGGCGAATTTGGTTCTATGTTCTTATGGCTATTCCCATATTGATTATGTTTCCTTTTTTAGTAGCTTCCATCCTTACTGAAAAGGGCTATCCGTATTTTTTTAAAATGGCTAGAATTTGGGCAAAATTCATCCTTTTTGGAATGGGTTTTTATTATAAAATTGATAGAAATCAAGAACTGGATACTCATAAAAGTTATATGATTGTTGCTAATCATACGTCAATGGTCGATATTATGTTGATGCTTGCCATCATTAAAAATCCATTTGTATTTGTGGGAAAACAAGAATTGGCTAGGATTCCCTTATTTGGATTTTTCTATAAACGAACGTGTATTTTAGTAGATCGAGGTTGTTCAAAAAGCCGCATGGAAGTATTCAATCAGGCTCAAAAAAGAATCAGTCGTGGATTAAGTGTATGTATTTTTCCTGAAGGGGGTGTACCCGATGATGAGTCTATCGTGTTAGATAGCTTTAAAGATGGTGCCTTCCGGTTGTCAATTGAACATCAAATTCCCATTGTTCCCATCACTTTTGGGGATAATAAAAGAAGGTTTTCCTATACTTTTTTCAGTGGAAGTCCGGGTTTGATGCGAACAAAAATACATCGTCAAATTGAAACTAAGGATCGAACTGGCGCAGCAGATAGAAAAGCAATTCGGGAAGAAGTTAGAGCTGTAATTTATTCCCAATTATTGGAATATGAAAAAAAGACGCTTTGAAAATAGTATATAAAAAAAAGAGTTGATGTAAATCAACTCTTTTTTAGTTTTATGCGTCAGCTAATTCTTTTATTCTAGCTTTAATTTTTTCTTCTAGTTCTTCAGCTAATTCTGGATTGTCTTTGATTAATGACTTAACTGCATCGCGACCTTGTCCTAATTTAGTATCACCGTAACTAAACCATGAACCTGCTTTTTTGATAATTTCAAATTCCACGGCTAAATCTAATATCTCTCCTGTTTTTGAAATTCCTTCGCCATACATGATATCAAACTCGGCAATTTTAAAAGGTGGAGCTACTTTGTTTTTCACCACTTTTACTTTGGTTCTATTACCAAGCACATTGTCGCCATCTTTAATTTGAGTTGAACGACGGATATCTAAACGTACTGAAGCGTAGAATTTCAAAGCATTTCCCCCAGTTGTAGTCTCTGGATTTCCAAACATTACACCAATTTTCTCTCTCAGTTGGTTTATGAAGAAAACGGTACAATTTGTTTTACTTATAGTTCCGGTTAATTTTCTCAAGGCTTGAGACATTAAACGAGCGTGAAGACCCATTTTTGAATCTCCCATTTCCCCTTCAATTTCACTCTTTGGAGTTAATGCAGCAACCGAGTCAATTACAACAATATCAATAGCCCCTGAGCGAATCAAGTTTTCAGCAATTTCTAATGCTTGTTCTCCGTTGTCTGGTTGAGATATAATTAAGTTTTCAATATCTACGCCTAATTTTTCAGCGTAATTTCTATCAAAAGCGTGTTCAGCGTCAATAAATGCAGCAATTCCTCCTGATTTTTGAGCCTCTGCAATAGCGTGCAGGGTCAAAGTAGTCTTTCCAGATGATTCCGGTCCGTATATTTCGATAATTCTTCCTCTTGGGTATCCACCAACCCCTAGTGCTAAATCGATTCCTAAAGACCCAGAAGAAATGCTTTCCACTTCAACAATGGCTTTATCCCCCATTTTCATTACAGTTCCTTTTCCGTAAGTTTTGTCTAGTTTGTCCAGCGTTAATTGTAGCGCTTTTAATTTGGCTTCTTTTTCTGTACTCATCTTCTCTTTTACCTTTTCTTTCATTTGTATTATTTTATCACTCTAAGAAATTTGGAGAACCCTTTAGATTGCTACAATTTTCATTTTTTTTAATTTTATGCTCGTAAAAATACTTCTTTTTTTAATTACAATTTTAACATTTAAGAAGTAAATATTTTTTTTACATGAACAATGCTTTTAACTCTGTTGCATCTTCTGGTTTTATTTTTCCCGCTAGAAGTAAACTCAGTTGTTTGCGTCTCAATGCTGCATCAAAACGTTGTTTTTCTAGTTCTGTTTCTGGGATGATTTGAGGAACTTCTACCGGTCTTCCCGTGTCATCAACAGCAACGAATGTATAAATGGCTTCATTGGCTTTGGTTTTATTTCCAGATTCACGGTCTTCTACCCAAATGTCAATAAAAATTTCCATAGAGCTTTTAAAAGATCTCGAAACCTTGGCTTCAACCGTAACCACACTTCCAAGTGGAATGGCTCTATTAAAAGCCACATGATTTACGGATGCTGTCACGACAATTCTCCTAGAATGTCTTCTAGCAGCAATACTTGCAGCACGGTCCATTCGAGCCAATAGCTCTCCACCAAAAAGATTGTTTAGGGGATTTGTTTCACTTGGTAAAACTAAATCAGTTAAAATTGTTAAGGATTCTGAAGGATGTTTTGGTGTCATATTTTGTATAAATGTAAGGAGTATTTTTAATTTTTAGTTCAACCAATATACCGCCATTATAGCCGGAATGAAATAAATAACTATAGTTCTAGCGCCGTCATAATCTTTGGCCAGTCGTTGTCCAAAAAGTAACATGATTAAAGTGACACAAGAAAAAACAGCACCATAAAAACCAAATACACGGCCATTATTTATCAATAATTCTATGCAACCTACAATGCATAAAATGCCCGAAATTAATTCCATGATTAAAATATTTAATAAAGCTAAAGGAACATGGTTTTTTAGTTGTGTTTTTGCAAAATGTCCTTTTAACCATTCTACATTATCTTTCCAATAAAATAGCTTGTCATAACCAGATTGAATAAAAGAAATAGCCAAAAAAATCAAAATTAAAATGGAAGCTGCGTTGTTCATATTGTTATTTTTTATGGATTAATCGAGTAAGTTTTATAGATAAATCAGTTAAGATGATTTTCGCATTTCCGTTGCGCTCCACATGATAAATCGCATCCGAAATTTCAGAGAAGATTTCGTTAATATTATTTCC
>OCOY01000101.1_pt1 | contig 9791 bp, 6 predicted proteins | sample 1494131 | NCBI WGS metagenome assembly OCOY01 (sample SAMEA3275523, study PRJEB22092) | marine metagenome | biome: ENVO:00000039; feature: ENVO:00002042; material: ENVO:00002010 | collected 2014-06-21T17:05:00+00 | depth 1 m | reverse complement strand
AAGGCCGTTGATTTTTTATCGGAGTTTTTAAACGTATACCCCGTACTGGCTTTGGTCCATCCGCCGGCAGTCCCAATATTGAGGACGCGTTGGGTATTTTTTTTCCAAAAAGGATAGCAAGTCATCGGGATGCTTCCTTGTTCTTTTTCGGTGATTTCGTATTCTGTGATACCTAGTTTTGTAATGTAATTTTGAATTTCGGCCTCGTACTCGCTTTTGGCTAATAAATCATGTGAAAACAAAGTGTACTCCAGCAAAGCTTCAGTGGTGGAAGTGGGTAAAACATACATGAATCGTGTGTTCCCTTTTTGCTCCACAGAAAAATCCATGAAGGTGGCTTGCTGTGGATTGAAAACCGCTTGTTTGCTCTTAATAAACCAACCTATAAAATGCTGTTGCAAAATGGGATATTGGGTTTGACTTTCTACGGCAGCCTTTCGATAAATACTATTGAATACTTTTTCTCCTGTGAAACTTTGGGTTTCAGTCGCCACGTAAACATGAGTTTTTAACTCATTGATATCGGTTACCTTTTCATTGAGAAAGTGGATATTTTCTTGTGTCGAAATCAAATCAAACACTTGGTTGTAAAAATCCAAGGCTTTCACTCGATTGTACCGATAGGGTTTTAAATCTAAGTCTCTCCTAAAATTTTCATTTGCAAATAAAGCCAAATCCCATTTTTTAGTAATGGATGGCTCCCAAGTAGATTGTTCTTCTTGCCAGAAACACCAGGTGCGATCATTGGTTTTCTTGGTGTTTTCATCAATAAGTAAAATAGATTTTTCCTTAAAATTACCCGATTGAATCATTTTATAAACAGTCATCAACGCTGCTAAACCCGAGCCTGCAAAAATGTAATCGTAGTTTTTCATGGTAGTGGAATCCAATTTTTTTTCAAAAATAGACAAATAAACTTAGATTTTGAATCGGAACGAATAACCTAATGCCAAGAAATAATCCGGTGACTTAGTAGACAAACCCATACCGCCTGAAATGTCCAATTGATGATTAGGATTAAACAAATAGGTTAAACCGGCGTCAAAGCGATGGTCGGGTTTTTCTAATTGCGGAATAAAACCATAGAGTTCTACGTATCCTCCTATTTTTTGAGTAATCGAATAACCCGTCGTTAGGGTATACACAAATGTAGGTTCTGTTGTTTCCCCATTCCATTCGGCCCCAAGATTATAACTCAACGACTGTTTTTCGCTGATGGTGTGTTGCATCGTAAAGCGAAATTCTGGCGTATAGTATTTTTGTTGAAAAGGTGCTGAAGCTAATTTTGGAATGGCAATATGTCCTATAAAAGAGGTCGTGGGGATAATCCCTTTTTCGTCTAAGAGTTTGGTTTTGAAACCAATTAAAACAGGATTAAATCCTGCATTATTTTCCATATTATTTTTGTCAATTACATATTCTGAAATCAATCGCAGTTCAAAATTAGCGTTAATCCCATAGCGAACCAATACGGCTGCTGCCTGAATTTCGCCCGAATTTGAATTGGTTTTTTCATGCGAAAATCCATTTTCTAACTGTAAATATCCAGACGGCGTAATAAATGGACACTCCGTTTGGTCCGGTCTATCCGTTTGTATGGAAGGAAAATCTTGAGAGTACCCCAACTGGCAAAACAACACCAATACGATAATTAAAATGTCTGTTTTTTTCATTTCTTTATTAGTTTAAATAAATTTTTAGACAAATCTAAATTTATTATTTGATAAAACAAAAAAACATAATTATATTTGCATCAAATAGTTGTCAAATGAGCAAGTCTTTAGAAGAAGTAAACCAGTCGGTTTCCACTCAAAATAAGAAATCAGTTTTCCGTAAAATATTAGCCTTTTTTGGCCCTGCCTACTTAATAAGTGTGGGGTATATGGACCCAGGAAACTGGGCGACTGACCTAGCTGGGGGAAGTCAGTTTGGGTACTCTTTGCTTTGGGTTTTATTGATGAGTAACATCATGGCGTTGCTTTTACAAAGTTTAAGCGCACGACTCGGAATTGTTACGCAACGCGATTTAGCACAAGCCTCTCGTGAAACCTACTCGCCTTTTATTAATTATATTTTATACTTCCTCGCCGAAATTGCTATTGCAGCTTGTGACCTTGCTGAAGTTTTAGGGATGGCAATTGGTATTAATTTACTATTCGACATCCCGCTGATCGAAGGAGTAATGATTACTGTTCTAGATACATTCCTTTTATTGTTTTTAATCAATAAAGGAATTCGGAAAATGGAAGCCTTTATCATTGCTTTGGTTCTAGTAATTGGTGTTTCCTTTATTTTTGAAATGATATTTGCACAACCTGAAATGGATAAAGTACTATTAGGACTAATTCCATCGATGCCTAACGAAACCGCTTTATACATTGCCATCGGAATCATTGGAGCGACCGTAATGCCCCATAATTTATACCTGCATTCCTCATTGGTGCAAACCCGAAAATTCGATAGAACTGATGCCGGTATTAAACAAGCATTGAAATACAATTTCATCGATTCAACCATTGCTTTAAACCTTGCTTTCTTTGTCAACGCCGCCATTTTAATTTTGGCTGCAGCCACATTTTATAAAGTGGGTATGCATGAAGTTGCCGAAATACAAGACGCGCACCGCTTTTTACAACCTTTATTAGGAACAAAATGGGCGCCTATTTTATTTGCTGTCGCGCTTATTGCTGCGGGACAAAGTTCAACAATAACCGGAACATTAGCAGGACAAATCATCATGGAAGGCTATTTGAATTTAAGAATCCAACCTTGGGTTCGTCGAATTATAACGCGATTAATAGCTATTGTTCCGGCCGTTATTGTGATTACTATTTTTGGTGAAGGCGTGACCGGAAAACTACTTATTTTTAGTCAAGTTATCTTGAGTTTACAACTCGGATTTGCGATTATCCCTTTAATCCATTTTGTGAGTGATAAGTCAAAAATGAAAGGATTTCATATTGGAAAATGGACCCAAATTGCCTCCTGGATTGTGGCCACAATTATTGTCGTACTGAACGGAAAACTGGTTTTAGATGAAATAACAGGTTGGCTCGAAACTTCAGACAACCCCATCGTTCTATGGCTAACTGTCGTTCCATTGGCCTTTAGTTTCTTGATTTTATTGCTATACATAGTGATCAAACCGTTTATTTCTAAGTCAAAAACAGCCTTTCACAATCATTCCCCACACAGTTTAAAACTTCGATTTTTACAGTCCGAGAGTTACACTAAAAAGAATATTGCAGTTTCAGTAGATTTCTCGAGTGCTGATGAGGTAGCTTTAAACAGTGCTTTTGAACTAGGGGGAGTAGCTGCTAATTACACATTAATTCATGTCGTAGAAACTGTTGGCGCCTTAATTTACGGAGAAAATATTGACGACCACGAAACCTTAGTAGACGAAAAATTATTGAATGAATACAAAGAAATGCTTACTGCAAAAGGGTTCAAAGTAGCTACACAACTAGGGTTTGGAAAACCAAACAAAGTCATTCCTGAAATAGTTAATCAAGGTAATTTTGATGTTTTAGTGATGGGAACCCATGGTCACACTGGATTTAAGGATTTAATTTTTGGCACCACCGTCGACAAATTAAGACACAAGATTTCGATACCGCTTTATATTGTAAAAAACTAATATTCATAGGAGCTCCTTCCCGCTATTCGCTCTATCTTTATCTTTTTTAGAACCTGAAATAAATTCAGTTTAAAAAAAGATAAAGGATGCCGCTACAATCGGGGCTAAAAAAAAGAACAATGACACTTTCAGAAGAAAATTATCTTAAAGCCATATACCATCTCACCGTAGTTTCAAATGCGGATGTGAGCACGAATGCTATTGCCGAAATGATGGAGACCAAAGCCTCATCTGTTACGGATATGCTTAAAAAGCTAGCCGAAAAAGACTTAGTTAACTATAAAAAATACCAAGGGGTTTCATTAACAGATCAAGGGAAACTAGCCGCCAAAATGATTGTTAGAAAACACCGCCTTTGGGAAGTTTTCTTAGTAGAGAAATTGGATTTTTCTTGGGACGAGGTACACGACATCGCTGAGCAATTAGAACACATCAAATCAGAAAAACTCATTAATAAACTAGACGATTTCTTGGGCAACCCAACCGAAGACCCACATGGCGATCCCATCCCAAACGCGCATGGAGAAATATTTAAAATTGAAAAACAATTGCTCTCGGAGCTTTTGGTGAACCAAAAAGGAATGTGTGTTGGAGTGAAAGATACCTCATCTGAATTTTTAAAATATCTCGATAAGCAAGAAATAGCTTTGGGATCTAAAATTGAAATTTTAAGCAAAGAGACTTTTGATTTATCGCTAAAAATTAAAGTAGACGGTAAACATTTGACTATTTCAAATAAAATTGCGAGTAACCTTTTTATAAAAACAAATTAGCACTTTTACAACAGCCTTAATTCCACCAATAGAAAAAAAATAAAATGAAAAAAAGCATCCTTTTACTAATCCTGACTTTCAGTTTGACCACTTTAGCTCAAAACAAGAATCTCAGTTATTTCAAAATTACTCAAAAGGAATGTCTCCCTAAAAAAGGATATCAGTTGGTTTTGAAAGAAGTCATTTCGGATTCGCGCTGTCCTGAAGGTGTCAATTGTATTTGGGCTGGAGAAATCAAATTGCTAATAGCAATATATCAAGACAAGCAGTTTGTTGGTGAACAAACCATCACTCTTTCTGATAAAAATTTTCAAGAAAATAAAAAATGGTTTACAATCTACTTGGCTTCTAGTAAAAGTGACATAGAAAGCATCGATGTTGTTCCCTATCCAAAAGAAGGTGTGAAAATCAATCCTAAAAAATATTATTTAAAAATTCGATACCATAAACCGCTTTAAACAAGGGAGGATTTATTTTTTATCGCTTTTAAAACCAATTAATTTTCTAATTTGCAGTTCGCTTTCCTCAAGAGCAACTTCCATCTTTTTATAAGAAGTAATATCTTTTATATTTGCCACAGCAGCGATAACATAATTGTTATCATCAATTATTGGTCGACCGCTAATGATTACTCTTTTTTTATCTCTAGTTTCTGAGTCTTCAATTACAATCTCAACATCATCTGTAGATTCTCCTTTTAAAGCCTTTTCTAATGGAAGGTTTTGCGCTGGGAAAATAGTGCGCTCATCAGGATAATACAAGTCATATTTTGCTGACCAATCTAAAGCCGTTGGAACTCCACCGTCTTGTTTAATTCCTATAATTTCCTCGGCCATATGATTGGATAATACAATTCGCTTATAAGTGTCCGTCACAATAATGCCCTCGCCAATATTTTCTAGAATTAATTTTAATTTTAACTCATTCAAACGCACTAATTTATCTGCTTCTATCTTTTCGTTTTCTAACTTTTTACTTAAAGAAATGTCTTTGATAAAACCAATAAAAATATATTTCCCTGCGATCGTTGCTTGAGAAACGGTTAACTCAATTTCAAATTCTTCTTTGTTTTTATTAAGAGCAGTGATTTCAACTGTTTTGTTGATGTAAGGTCCTTCTGCCGTTTCAAGAAAATGCTGAAAACCCTTCATATGACTTTCTTTATGCTGCTCTGGAACAATTAAATCTCGCATCTTTTTTCCTATTACTTCCTGAATCGACCATCCAAATATTTTCACAGCCTGAGGATTCCATCTTATAATATCCCCTTCGTCATTAATAACAATTAACGCATCTGGCGCTTCATTAAAAATGGTTTGCAATTGCCCTTCGCTTTCTTTTAGCTTTTGGTCGGCCATTTTTTTCTCAGTGACGTCCCGCATTATCGAACGATGACCCGTAATCTTATTTCCTTCCTTTAGTTGCATAACAGTTTGCTCAATCCATTTTTGTGCTCTATTTTTAGTTATAATAGGAAATGCAAGGGTAGTTTCGTCAATTTTGTTTTTAAACTGATTCAAATAAAATTCAGCTACCCGATCGCGCCATTCAGGAGACACGAGTTCTATTATATTAGTGCCTATGAGCTCAGCTTGGGTGAAGCCGGTTAATTTTTCACAAGACGGATTGACGTAAGTAAAATTTCCTTTGTAATCCGTTGTATGCACTAGATCGCTAGTGTTCTCTACTATTTCACGATATTTTTCTTCTCCTTTTCTCAGTGTTTCAATGGCTTCCGCTAATTGGGCTGTTCGTTCGATTACTTTATGTTCCAGTTCTTCATTCAATTTTTTAATTACATTTTCTGAATTTTTTCGTTCCGTGATATCGTGAATCACTAAAACTCCTCCTACCACTACTCCAGCGGAATTTTTCAAAGGTCTGGCAGTGGCCGTAACAAAAAGACCCGCTGTTTTTCTATAGTTTTGGATAAACATTTCTTGATTATCTACATCTTCTCCATTTAAGGCTTTAACTAATGGTAGTTCTTCCGTGCTGAAAATAGTTTTAGTATCGGCAGCATAAAAACCGTAAGTATCTGCCCATTTTTCAATTGGAAGATCAATAGCTCCAAGACCAATAATCTTTTCGCTAGCCGTGTTCCATAGCAAGAATTTTTTATTTTCATCCACTACTATCAATCCATCTCCCATGTTTTGAATGACGGATTGTAATAAGGTATTTTGTTTGTTTAATAATTCTTTGGAAAGAGCCACCTCATTGTCTCTTTTTTCTATGGTTTCTAGCAATTCATTGAGCCCAATGGACAAGGTACTAATTTCATCTTTCCCTTCAACTGCCATTCTAATTTTATAATCGGCTGTATCTTTTATTTGCTGGATGCCGGTGACTAAATTCAATAAAGGTTTAGAAATGTATTTTTTTATAAAAATGGCAATTAAAAATGCTAACCCTATCCCTACAACAAGAAGTATAAGCCCCATTCGCAAAACATCCATTTTGATTTTATTCAATTCTGACAGTTCAAAACGCATCAAAACCTGACCTATAACTTCATTTTCTTTTTTTATTTTACTGTATACAAACAGTTCATTGCCCTTAAACATAAAAGAATCCGATGGTCCTGTTGGAACTAAAAATTGATATTTTGGTTCTGTATTGTCCTTAATATAAGAAGCAAATACTTTCCCTTTTTTATCTAAAATGGTCGCATTTAAAATATCGTGTTGCACATTTAATTCGGCCAATATTTTATTGGCGGCAGCATTATCCAAAAAATCAAGAGCGGAAACACTATTGAAACCAACTACTTGCGCAATGGCTTTTGAACTTATCGCCTTGCGGTCTTTGAACCCTTTTATGTCGATCAAAACAAAAGCCGTGATGCAAATGACCAGCACAAATGCGGAGGTAAATACTTGCATAATAACGAGCTTGTTCTTTATAGATATGTGATTTAGATTAAACATATGATCATTGTTTTAGACATTTAAAACCTTCTTTTTTGTTTTCTAGCAATTAAAGCCTTTTTGCCTAACGGCACCTTTATTGCACAATTATAGCATGTTGCAACAAAAAGGAACTAATCCCTATTCCTGCCTTATTTATTGCTTTGAGATTGACCTCAAACTTTAATTTATTTTCCACTATGACAAAATTCATTTGAGCGCCTTTTCTTCCATACCCGGTCTGCTCGGTGACAATCAAAACTGGTTTTCCAGCGTATTCAGCCAGAATTGTTTCAATTGGTACGGAGCAATTGTAGGGCACAAACAATATGTTACAAAAACGGATATCTTTTAAATTCTTATATTCTTTAATCAACATTTTCTTGTTTTTCGCCATACTCTGCAACTCATTGGTTATGGGGCTGCCTTCTAAAACAGCGATGTTAAATGTTTGAGATTTAGAAAAATTTTTCCAAACCACATAGTCTACAAAACGATATAAAAAACTAGCCTTCAATTCATAGTCTTTACCACCCGTATTCTCTTGAGCAGTTGCCAGATTTCCTCCCATCAATACGATGACTACCGATAAAAAGAACAATTGATTTATAGTTTTCATACTTCTGTTTTTAAAACGGTTTCATTATGTGCTGTAAAGCAGTTTTTCTTGTATTCAAAACCTATAGACAAGTGCAAGACCCAGCTGAGTTCCCAGTTGACTAAAATGATATCCTTCATATGTCATTTGAGAATAACGACCGTTGAATGTAATTAAATTAAACTGCGATTTAACTTGAATAGGGTCATTTAAGAGCGTGGTACCAACCTCATTTTCTGCTTTAAATTTCCACTGAGGCACGACATTAAATAAATTGTTTACATTTAATGCTAAAGTCAGCTGATCTGATAGCGAATAATTAACTCCTAAGTCGGTAACTATTTTTGGAGTAAACTCTGTTCTTAAATTTGGATTTAATCCATTTTGCTTGAATGTCGTTGTCCCGAAGTAGGTGTTATTAAGAAAGAAATCGTATTTATTTATTTTGTAGTTACCACCCAAAACCCACTTTGTTTTAGGTCTTGAGCTAAACATTAACGCATTTAGGGTGGGGCTAAAATTATCGCTGCTTACAGTTGATATCCTTTTGTTTTCAAATACTATATTCCCAGATAAATTAAGTTCTATTTCTCCATTTCGAAACGGAATTTCTCCATAATTCATCACCACATCCAATCCAGATGTTCGAGAGTCAAACGAGTTTTCGAACCAGGATACTGTGCCAAATTGAGTATCTACTCTGTCCCCCAAGAGAATTCGGTCTTTGACAGTAATGGAGTAATAATCCACTGTGAAATTGATATTTTTAAATGGATTAGCACCAATACCCAAGGTCATGTTGGTCGATTTTTCAGCATCTAATTTGGGAATACCTAATATTCGAGACTGAACCGAAATATTACTTATCAAGCCATTCACTTTAATCCCTTCGCCAGGGACAAATGAATATTGCGATTTTTGAGAATAAATTTGATGCAAGGTAGGTGCTCTAAAACCAGTAGAAACGGAACCCCGTAGTATGACTTTATCATTAGGGAATTTATACCTTGAACTCATTTTCCAGACTGTTGCACCTCCAAAATCGCTATAGTCTTCATATCGAATCGTACCATTAATCATAAAATCTTGAGTAAAATCATAAGCCAAATCAAAGTATCCTCCAAAATTATAGCGATTCCACTTCCCTGAATTTTCGGGTCTATTGCCGGAAAACGAATCGGCCCCTTGTCCCTCCCAAGAAGCCTGATCACCCTCTTTAATCAAGAAAGTTTCTGTTCTAATTTCTGAACCAAAAGCAATACTAATTTTATCCGAAACCACCTTAGAAATATCTAAATTTCCCACAATATGTTGAAAAGAGGCTCCTCCGGGTTTAAAATTTATGGGACTATTTTCTTGGTAAACATTAGTCCCATTAAGATCTTTTACGCCTGATCTATTTTGAGAATTTTCTACAGTATAATTTTGAGAATTTCCGCCTATCGTAATACTAGCGTCACTATTCCATCCATTTCTTGTTGATTTATACCCAAGGGTTGCATTATAATCATTTAAATCCCCAGTAAATGTTGGTAAATACCCCTGATATGAAGAGGCGGTACCATCCCCAAAAAAGTCTTTTAAATAAGTGGGATACGTGGATGAAGTACTCCAGTTTAGAATAGTATTGTTTTCAAAAGGATTGCTAATCGATCTCCAATATGGGGTTCTATAATTGGCAAAGGAATTTACTTTTTTAAATACGTAGGCCGCATTGTAATAGAATTGCGTTTCATTTGACAAATTAAATCCGCCATTCACTATAAATTTTGCCGCACTTGTTTCTTGAGCACCATTGATATTTTTGGCATCTGGGTTGTTTTTTAGAAACGAATCTACCCTTTCTCTCCCTGAAGAATTTCCTTGATTTA
>OCOY01000099.1_pt1 | contig 9880 bp, 10 predicted proteins | sample 1494131 | NCBI WGS metagenome assembly OCOY01 (sample SAMEA3275523, study PRJEB22092) | marine metagenome | biome: ENVO:00000039; feature: ENVO:00002042; material: ENVO:00002010 | collected 2014-06-21T17:05:00+00 | depth 1 m | reverse complement strand
CGCAACATCGGGTCATTCAGCACCCCCCCCGCGGCTTCCGTGATCAGAATATCCTTGCACTGCCCCACCTCCCTCCCGGACTGATCGCGCGGCGTCACCATTTTCACAAATCTTGCCGCATCCGGCCCGGTGATTTCGACCTGACGCTCGACTGCGACATCGCAAAGGATCGCATCGTTCACAAGGTTCCAGAAATTCTGCTCGGGGTTTCCGAAATCGCGGGGGATATACATGTGGTTGTAAACCGAAAACCCCTTGGCCCCCCAACGCAGCGTGGCGTCAAAATAGGGGGACTTGCGAATTTGCGTTCCAAAACCGAAATCATCTGCCTGCGTCATGGTCTTTGCCCTTGTTTCCCGATGGCCCGTTGTGGCCGAATTCCGGTCAACATCTACAGTGAATTATCGGAAGAGCGCGGACTGAAAAGCGGCAAGGCAAAGCATGTTTAGACGGTTTTAGGGGGGCCGAACCGTCTGATCAGACCGCGAGGCCTAACTGCGATTTTTCGCAGCAAGTTTCGTCAGGTTTGGCCGGCTTGATTTGACCCGCCGTGTGGCGATGTAGGTCATATAGCGGTCAATCCCCAGCTCGGCAGCAAGCATTGTCTCCATCAAGGTTTGAAAGGCGGCCAGATTGGGGGTTATCGCCTCAAACACATAATCCATGCCGCCGCCCGTGGCGACGCAGTCGGTAATTTCGTCTAAGCTGCGGATAAAGGCCTCGAAGCGATCGAAGTCCGCCTTGCGATGATGGGTCAGCGAAAGCGTCACGACAACCTGGGTAAAATCAACAATCTGCTCAAGCGCGATATCAGCATGGTAGCCGCGAATAAATCCCGCCGCTTTCAGCCGATCCAAACGCGCCCAGCAGGCGGTTGCAGAAATATTCACAAGCTCGGAGAGCCTGGTTTTGCTGATTTGGCCATGGTGCTGAACCGCACTAAGAATGCGGATATCGGTGCCATCAAGTGCCATTTTCTTCATGGGTCCAAAACCTTCTTGCAGCTATGCAATCCCAAATTGCGCTTGCTGGTCATGTCTTTTCATAATCCAGTCGCGCGGCCTTGGCGAATGGCTTTGCGACATCCTATGCAACACCAGCGCATTGGTCAGAAGGGGGCGCCCTGAATGGCTGTGCCATGCGCAAGCGCGTAAAAAGAAAAAACCCCGTAACCAGTTAAGGTTACAGGGCTTTCATTGCGACAAGTGGTGCCCAGGAGAGGAAATCGAATAGCTGGAGTTTCCATGCAATTATCGTGGCTTAGCTGGAACCCCTTGAGGAAAATGGTCCCGAAAGCGGTCCAAGACTTGGAGCTCAAGCGTTATGAGCTCTGAGCCAAAGCAGACATCGGGGGACAGTGCAGCGAACGGCCAGTATTAACCTGGAGTGACCGATGCTGCAAACAACACGGGTGAGTGAAAAAGGCGGAAAACGGATAGTCTTTACAGCGTGGCTAAATCGGCATGCCAGTGGCAGAAGTCACTTGGCAACCTTTCTGCACTTCATTGCCAAAAAAGGATCTTGGATACGCAGGTGTACGACCGAGAGAGGCTGGACCGCGCGTTGCGTTCCCCCTCAGGCCGCGTCATATCTGGCGAAGACTTCAGTGATGCCATCTTTGCGGATCAAGTAAACGGCATAAGCCTCACGTTCGCTTTCAGGTCCCATGCCGGGGGAACCATAGGGCATTCCGGGCACAGACAGTCCAATCGCGTCAGGGCGATCGGCCAGAAGCCGACGGATATCAGCGGGCGGTACATGGCCTTCGATCACATAGCCGCCTACATGCGCCGTGTGGCAGGAAAACATTTCGGGAGGGACGCCGCTTGTCGCCTTGAAGGCCTGCAAAGCATCGAAGTCGAGCAGATCGACTTCGGCGACGAAACCCGCAGCTTCGAGAAACTCTATCCAGGCTGAACAGCAACCACAGTTGGGGTCTTTGACAACACGGATGGCCGTTGTGGTCGCCAAAGCGGTGCGTGGATGAAACCCAAGCCCTATTGTTGCGACTAGGCCAAGAATGGTGGCACGGCGTGTGATCAACAGTGGTGTCATGGGTCCTTGCTTTCGGGAGTTCCAGCCGTCTTGTGCCAGCGACGGTGCAGGTCGTCAATCACGATGGCATGGGCATGTTGAGCGTCATGTTCGGCAAGACGCGGGTGATCAGGGGACAAGTCCGGGTGTCAGCGTAGTCTCGATCAATAAAAAGACATCGTGATCCCGGCCAGCACCAGATAACGGCCACCTTTGGCAAAGGTGACGATCAGCACGAACCGCCAGAGTGGTTCGCGCAGGACGCCTGCAACCAATGTGAGCGGATCGCCTATTACAGGAACCCATGAGGCCAGCAGGCCCCAATAACCCCAACGAGCGTACCAACCTGTTGCTCGGTCCAGCTGCGATTGAGAGAACGGAAACCAACGGCGGTCCGCAAAGCGGATAAGGAACCGTCCCATGGCCCAATTCACAGTCGATCCGAGCACGTTACCCAAAGTCGCCATAGCTAAGAGCAACCAGACTGGATGGTCGGCAGCGAGGATCAGCGCAACGAACACCAATTCTGATTGGGCCGGGATCAACGTGGCCGCCGCAAAGGCCGCAAGAAACAAACCGACAGGCTCGATCATGCTCAGACCGCGCCGGGCCAGCGTCGATGCATGTCGTCGATTACAAATGCATGGGCATGTTGGGCACCGTGTTCGGCAAGATGCGGGTGATCAGGGGGCAAGTCTGGATGGTCATGCACCAACTCGCTTGCATCCTGCCCCGGCCAGATGCGCAGCACGGCGATCAGGCCAAGCGCGCCAACCCCGGCGAGGACGAGCGCAGCAGTCATCAGTCCTGCCCCGGCACCGATCCAACCTGCCAGCGGGTAAGTCACAAGCCAACAGGCATGCGACAGTGCGAATTGAGCGGCAAAGACGGCGCCACGGTCTTCTTCACGCGCAGAGCGGTTGATGATCCGGCCAATGGGGGTTTGCGTCAGGGAAAAGCCAAAACCAATAATGGCCCAAAGCGCGATTAGAGTGATCAGGCTGCCGACCAGTGGCACCAAAGCCACGCCCGCGACCATCAATGCGGCCCCGCTAATCATCACAGAGCGATCTGCCAAGCGGTCAAGAATGCGCGGCAGGAGGAAGGCAGCCAGCATGGATCCAGCCCCAAAACCCGCAAAGGCCAGTGCCACAAACTCTTCACCCAGCCCCAAGTGCGCCTGTACCAGAACCACGGTGTTTACGTAGACCATCGCGCCTGCGGTAGCGACAGCCGCCTCCATCACCATCAATCCGCGCAGGCGAGGGGTGAGGACGTAGATGCGGATGCCCTTGGTCACATCTGCCCAGAAATGACCCGGCTCTCCCTTAACCCGATCCGGCAGGGACGCGGTCACGACCAGTAACGCCGAGGCAATGAAGCCCAGCACCGTGCCCGCAAACAGAACGGGAAAGCTGACGACTGTCAGCAACGCCGCCGCGATAATCGGCGACGCAAGCTGTTCCATATCTTCGGCAAGACGCAAGAGAGACAGCGCGTTGGTATAGTCGTCTTCGTCCTTCAAGACATCCGGGATCACCGCCTGGAAAGCTGGGGTGAAGCCGGCTGAGGCGGCCTGAAGAAAGAAAATGAGCACATAGATCTGCCAGACCTGATCCACGAAAGGCAGGCAAGCAATCACTCCCGCGCGGATCAGGTCCAGCGTCACAAGGAACGCCCGACGCGGCAGGCGTTCGGCGATGGCTGCGGCGACAGGGGCTAGCGTGACATAAGCCACCATTTTGATTGCCAAGGCTGTGCCCAGAATGGCTCCAGCATTATCGCCTGCGAGCTGCCAGGCCAGAAGCCCAAGTGCTACGGTAGCAAGGCCGGTACCAACCAGTGCCACGATCTGAGCAGCAAAGAGATGGCGGAAGGTCGGGTTGCGCAGCGTCTTCAGCATCTCAAAGCAACTTGGTCAGGGCTTTGATCTCGGCCAGATCGTGATTGCCACCAGCCGTGACACAATGGTCGATGTGATCATGGATCAGCGCCCGCTTGGCCTCAGCCACCGCGCGTTCAACCGCATGCAGCTGCGTTGCCAGATCAATGCAAGGTCGCCCCTCATCGATCATGCCGATGACACGGCGCAAATGCCCTTCGGCGCGCTTTAGCCGCGTGGCGATGGCAGGGTGACTTGCATGTGTGTGAGGTTCTGTCATTTCAGCTCGATATCCCCCCATGGGGGATAAGGCAAGAAACAAGCGGGGATTGATACGCCTCTAAGCGCAATGCAAACACTTCCACTGCATGGTCACTTTCAACAAAATGTGGCTGATTATCGGGCCGTGTAAATCGTCGAGGACACACACATGAAGGCACCTTTACAGTATGCATGACACCGCGCCACTCGATTGCTTTTCGACCAATAAAGACCTCCAACCGTTCAGACGCGTTGCTATACCCAACAGCTTCCACGGCGGATCATGCATAGCTGCTCATCAAAGCTGTTCAGACAAACGCCAATCAAGAGCGGTTAGAGATTAACTGCGGATTTTGTGGCAGATCTTCACATTTTTGTCAGAAATCTTAGAAGGCTGGGCGGTTGACAGGTTGCGTCGCTTCGTTCATCGATCGGATATGAAAAAAACATACATCATAGCAAAAGCAATACAGGTACTTTCTTACCTTTTTGTTGTTTTTGCCTTGGTGTTCTTTCCACCAACTGCAACGCATGCGGCGTCTGGCGCGCACGCAGGGCAGGCCTCCTTATTCGTTGGTTCAGAGCCTGCCAATTTGGCAAGTCACGCGCACGCAACGCTGCCAACAGATTGCGGGACCAAAACAGATGCATCGGCGTTTGATTCGGCACTGGATGATTGTTGCGCGAGTTTGTGCGTGACTGTTATTCTACTTGGCAGTTTTTCATGGCCCCAGAGCGGGTCTGCTGTCATGAACCCTGTTTTGTTCGATCCATTGTTTGTGGCCGCAGACTCTGACGGCTTTTTGCGCCCCCCAAAACACCTGATCTGACACGCAGCTCCAAAGGCAGGGGCTACAATTTTGTACGCCAAGAGCGCGCAATGTCCTTTAGATCAGGTAGACTAGATGAAATCCCAACTTTTTAGCGGAGCTTGCGCTCTCGCTCTTGGTGCATGCACAGCAACACCAACGCCGCTTCCCGATACGACTGCGCTTAAAGTCATAAGCGCGCCTGACGCGAGCGCTCCTCTTCGCGCTCAAGATCCTTTTGCCGGATACACCTACCGCGCCCCAACAGGGCCGCGGCCCTGGCTTGAAGTGAATCAAGAACAGACAGAGGGTCAATGATGCGTATTCCAACACGAGCTTTGTTTTTCACAGCCCCCTTGTTGCTCGGTGCCTGCGTTGGTGCAGTTCCAAGTACCTACACAGATAAAAAGGCGGGTTTTGCAATAATCTCCGCACAAACCAGTGCTGCAATTGGGAAAGAAACAGTATTTGCACAAACGCAGGCCGAGAATGACGCCCTGAAACGTCAAGTCCAAGTTTTGCTAAAAGGCAAAGTCGTTGATGCCGAAACTGCTGTGCAGGTCGCTCTCTTCAACAACAAAGGCTTGCAAGCATCCTATGCGCTTGTTGGCATATCCGCAGCAGAGGCATGGCAACAATCTACGCCCGCAAATCCTATCGTATCTGTAGGTCTTTTAGGCATCGGGGCACCCGAGCTTGGCGCGTATCGGGCGATTGAAGGCGTTTTTCGGGCCAATGTTCTTGATGCGACAACCCGAAAACAGCGTATCGCTCTTGCGGATGCGTCTTTTCAGCAGGCCCAGCAGTCAGCCGTCGGCGCGACATTGGCCTTGGCCAATCAAACCCGCATCGCATGGATCAATGCAGTGTCTACCTTTGAAACCCTTGACTACCTCGAACAAGCCAAACGAACCTCAGACGCAGGATCTGAACTGGCAAGAAAGCTGGGTGAGACTGGTGCCCTGAATAAGGCTGGCCAAGCGCGCGAACAAGCTTTCAACGCTGAACTGGCAGGCCAAGTTGCAAAAGCGCGGCTGAATGCGACGCGTGCAAAGGAAGACCTTACAAGGCTTATGGGACTTTGGGGCAGCGATGTGACTTATAAAGTAGCGGATGCTTTGCCAGCCTTACCGAAAGCTGTGGGAAAAATCAGCGGCCTCGAGTCTAAAGCCTTGCGCAATCGCGTGGACTTGCGGATCGCTCAACTAGGATTAGAAGCACAGGCTGCGGCCTTTGGACTGACAGATCAGACACGCATTGTCAGCGACTTAGAACTCGTTGGTGGCATTGAGTCAGAGCGCGAAATCGGCCTTAGCGGCGATATCAACCAAAAGCTTGCACCGCCAAAGCTTGAAGTTGAGTTTGCAATCCCAATCTTTGATTCTGGCAAGGCCCGGATGCGCAAGGCCGAACTCTCTTATCTGCAAGCAGCCAATGCGCTTGCCGAAAAGGCTGTGAATGTTCGATCTGAAGTACGTGTGGCAGAAGCCTCGTATCATGCGTCCTATCTGATCGCGCGCCATTACCACGATGTCGTCGTGCCATTGCGTGTCACAGTCGAGGAAGAGGGCCTGCTGTCATACAATGGTATGATCACCAACACATTCGAGCTGTTGACCGACGTACGCGAGAAACTTGGGGCGCAGCTTGAGGCGGCAAACGCCAAACGCGATTTCTACCTCGCACAGGCTGACCTTAACGCGGCAATTTATGGCGGCAGCACAGGCAGCGTGGGCTCAGGCGACGGCCTGGCAATCGCTGCCGGAGGTGCAGGCCATTGACCCCCATTATGAAAGGATTTCCCATGTTTAATCGACGTCAATTGATCGGGGCCGGGGCGGCGGGGGCGGCGCTTGTGTCCACTCAGGCCTGGGGCAAAACCACAAATCTGGGTCTGCCTGAAGCTGCCCAAATGGACAGTGCGGCCACGCAGATCACGATGCGCCCCAATTCAGGACCGGATTACAACCCCGTGGTGACGCTTAATGGTTGGACCCTGCCGTACCGCATGAACGGCACTGTCAAAGAGTTTCACCTTATTGCCGAACCAGTAGAGCGTGAGCTTGCAGATGGCATGATTGCCCATCTTTGGGGCTATAACGGCCAATCGACGGGGCCCACAATTGAGGCCGTGGAAGGCGATCGCGTCCGCATCTATGTAACCAACCGCCTTCCCGAACATACCACAGTGCATTGGCACGGGCTGATCCTGCCTTCTGGCATGGATGGTGTTGGCGGGCTTTCGCACCCCGGCATCCCTCCTGGCAAGACCTATGTTTACGAGTTCGATTTGGTGAAATCCGGCACATTTATGTATCACCCTCACGCGGATGAGATGGTGCAAATGGCGATGGGCATGATGGGGTTTTTCATCGTCCACCCCAAGGACCCAAGTTTCATGCCTGTCGATCGTGATTTCCTCATCATGCTCAACGCCTTTGACATTGATCCGGGCACTTTCGTCCCCCGCATCATGACGATGACCGACTTTAACCTCTGGACGTGGAACAGCAGAATTTTCCCAGATATCGACCCTCTGGTTGTGAATCGTGGTGACAAAGTCCGGGTAAGGGTTGGCAATCTGACCATGACCAACCACCCGATTCATATGCATGGATACGATTTCAAGGTGACATGTACTGATGGGGGCTGGGTGCCCGAAAGTGCACAGTGGCCCGAGGTATCAATAGATATTCCGGTCGGTGCGATGCGTGCCTATGAATTTGTTGCAGACCATCTGGGCGATTGGGCGATCCACTGCCACAAATCCCACCACACAATGAATGCCATGGGACACGATGTGCCCACCTTTATCGGTGTCGATAAAAAACCGCTGACCCAAAAAATCCGGAAATTTCAGCCCGAATATATGCCAATGGGTACGGCTGGAATGGCCGATATGGGCGTTATGGAAATGCCGCTGCCCGATAACACCATCCCGATGATGACAGGCTGGGGGCCGCATGGCCCGATTGAAATGGGTGGCATGTTTTCTGTCGTAAAGGTCCGGGAGGGCATTGGCGCTGACGATTACGCTGACCCTGGTTGGTATGAAAATCCACCCGGCGAACAAGCCTATGAATGGACCGGCGCCCTGCCGGAATTCGCAACCAAAGCCAATCCAAAAACTCAAATCACCCCACGTCCAACGTCTTCGGACAAGGGCTAATCCATCGCCCAAGACTCAAATTGGCCAATCAACAAACAGGACCACAAGAATGAAACTTATACTTGCAACCACCCTGCTCACGCTAACGCTTTCTCCAGCTTTTGCAGGCGGCACACATGGCGGCGGCCATGGTGAAATGATGGAAGTCGGAATGCCCGCGAAAAAGTCAGGAAAAATGACAAAAGTCACCGTTTCACTGGTTGAAACCACTGATGGCGAAATGCTGTTTGAACCACGCGAGTTTGCGTTCAAAGCTGGCGAAACCGTTGAATTCACGATCAGAAATGATGGCGAGACAGACCATGAATTTGTCATGGACACCTTGGACAACAACGCGAAACACAAAGCCCTAATGGCCAAATTCCCAGAAATGGAACACGACGACCCAAACGCAATCCGCTTGCAGCCTGGAGAAGAGGGGACCATCGTTTGGAATTTTGCCAATGCAGGCAGCTTTGAATTCGCTTGCTTGATCCCTGGCCATTATGAGTCAGGGATGCATGGCGCGCTGACCGTAAACTGACTTTCAACACAATATCAAAAGGGTTAAAAATGAAGTTCCTCAAACCACTCTCACTAGGCACCTTCGCTTTGATCGCCTCGATGTCTTTTGCCGCCGCCGAGACCTATACCAAAGGCACCATCAAGAAGCTGGACGCAAAGGCAGGTAAAGTAACGATTATACACGAAGATTTGGTTGACCTTGAGATGCCTGCGATGACCATGGTGTTTCGCGCTGATGAAGCGCTGCTTGCAAATTTGACTGTGGGGCAGGATATTGAGTTTCTTGCCGCACGGGTGAATGGCAAGCTGACAGTGAAGGCGCTAAAGTAAGACGCTTGGGGGCGCAGGTGATGCCTGCGCTCTCCTCCCCTTCAAACGGAAATAATACCATGAAAAAACGCGCCCTTCTTGCTGGTACGATCGCAATTATCGTGGGGTTATGGTTCGTCTTGCAACCAAAAGACAGCAATCCTGTGGCAGCACAGAGCAACCCATTGCTCAACGGAGCCATGGTTGCCGTGGCTCTGCCTTCAAAATTTTCGGAGCAAGAGCAGATGGGCCTTCGCGCCTATGACGCGAAATGCGCGGCCTGTCACGGCGCGCATGCACAGGGCCAGGACGGCATTGCGCCTCCATTGGTCCATCGGATCTACGAGCCAAACCACCACGGCGATATGGCCTTTTTTATCGCCGCTCAAAATGGTGTTCGCGCGCATCACTGGGCATTTGGTGACATGCCGCCCGTGGAAGGGATAACCAAGGCTGATGTGATCGCAATCGTGGCTTATGTCCGCGCGCTTCAAAGTGAAAATGGAATAAACTGATCTCGAGTAACGAATACTTTTGCTTGTTTTCCGGCTCATTTGTTTGAAGCAGTGGCTCTTGATGACGTCAAATCGCTTTTGACTAATCCTGTGCTTGAAGCGAAATCATGCTCCTAACACAGAACTCAGCTTTCACGATCCGGCCTCAAGTCGTCATCTGAACTAAAAACACCTGTCAATAAGTTAGAGCGTAAAAACGACTGATGCAGTTGATAGTTTTGAAAAAAATACCCCCTTTTCCACCCGCCCGACCTCCAATGAAGGAAGCCGGACGGGGGGATGTTTTGGCAGTAAATGTCGCGTTTCTGGCTCGCTGCCTCACTCCCAGCTCGGCTCGAGATCAGGCAGCCTAATCTGATCCACGATGTCGCGCTTCTGGGTGTCGCTTATACCGCTG
>OCOY01000096.1_pt1 | contig 10453 bp, 24 predicted proteins | sample 1494131 | NCBI WGS metagenome assembly OCOY01 (sample SAMEA3275523, study PRJEB22092) | marine metagenome | biome: ENVO:00000039; feature: ENVO:00002042; material: ENVO:00002010 | collected 2014-06-21T17:05:00+00 | depth 1 m | reverse complement strand
TACAAAAAAGCCCCCCATTTCTGAGAGGCTCTTCCGATCATTAATCCAAACAAACTAACTAACTATTAATTTAACCACCCTGTCACAGCGTTAAAGAACATCAGACCGATGCCTAGAACGCAATAAAATGAGATGAGGTAGTATATATTTTCAGGTGATTTATTAAGCCAATTTTTCATAGTGGTATATTTTATCTTCTATTCTATTAATTACATAATCTGATAGTAGGTCTGTGATGTCTATTTTAGATCCTACCAATTTGATACTCTCTATATCTGTGACATCTCCTGAAGGTGGCTCAAAGTAATCACCATCTGATCCGTGATCAAAGTAGTACTCCACCTCTAGTGTAATGTCATCTATTACAATCTCTAAGTTTTTCATTGTCTTGTCTTTTATATAGGGGGCTTTGACACCCCCTGATTTTGTTTTTATCTCATTTGTGCTATCTGCACAATCATTTCACTTGTGATCTCTTTTACTAGATCAATTTCTACATTTTTGTTGTAGGCTAAATTTACAAAGGTCAAGCAATAATCGCTATCTGTGTCACATTTTTCAAATGCTCCCCAATTTTCCCAAGTGAAATCACTCATTAATACATCATTGACTGTCTGATTTTTAAATTTGAAAGTTGCCATAGTTTGTCTGTTTTAGTGTACTAGCTTTATTGCCTTTGTACCCTACAAATATACAGAAACCTTTTTGACTTATGCAAATAATTTAATAACTTTTTTTTAATTATTTTTAAAACCCTACATTATAGTGTACTTTCCATAGGATGGATTGCTCAGCATATTGTATGCCCCATATCTAAAACTGTCAATGCAGTGATCATTTTTAGCCACAGGTACATTGGTGAGCTTGCCTGTTTTATCCTCCTGCCATTTGTAATTCCTCATCTCTTGGATCAGGTTGTTAGATGATGAGGTGATGTGGATCTTATATCTCTTGAGTACATCTATACCTGCCTGTATTGAATTGGCTCCCTTCTTAGTTGGTCTGATAGGTACACCCATTCTCCTCAGTTCCTCTATAACCTCAGGTCTTGCACTATCTGCATAAATGATACCTTTCAGATCTATCTCTTTTAGATACTGTCCCATATCATATCCTGTCATCCCTGTCCTGTAGAGCAGCTCATTTGCATATAGATTGTGATCTTTTCTGTAGATCTCTACTAGAGTTGTGGGATCATTAAATCCAAAGTCCATACCTAGAGATAGAAACTCTGCATCCTCAGGTATCTGATTGATCTCACTGAAAGTGAATATAGTGGCTTTAGAGACACCTTTGAGTCCTAGTCCATAGATTTGCCAATACTGCTCATCAGTGTCCTTTAAACGCTCTATTTCAGTCTTTATCTTAGGATCTAGGAATGGATTGTCTTTGTATGTGGTGATATGGAAATCACAGTCAGCTCTAGTCAGTATCTGATCATAGATAAAATGATACTCATCTGATGGGTTGTAGTCAATTACTATCTTATCCTCAGTCCTAAAAATTAGCTGATTCCAAGACTCTAGATCTATCTCGTTACACTCATTGATATACAGGAGTTGTCTTTTCCTACCCCTTACCTTAGTCGGTATATCTAAGCTTATAAATTCTACTAGGTTTCCATTGAGTGTGTATTCAGAGTTTGACTTATTATGATCAGCCTCAGAGTACATATTATGAGTTCTAAGGATCTCAATGAAATCTCTCATCACAGTAGCCCTCAAAGCAGGGAAAGTTTTTCTACAGATAGTAATGGTCTTATCTGTATTCCTAGCACAGTAGTCAAATATGATCCATAGGAGTATGTTATATGTTTTACCTGATCTAGTACCTCCCTGATGGGCTATGATCTTGTGTGGATTATCTACTAGAGTTCTATATACCTTATTAGTCTTTATTTTCATCTATGATCTCTATTTCAATCTTAGTAGGGAATCCTCCCTCTATGTGATGCTCCTGTCTCTCTACATAGCCTCTATTCTTACCTTTTGTTTTTAGATAGAATAGGATCTCATTTGTTTTATTGCCTTTGATATTCTCAAATAGTTTACTCTCAGCAAAATCAATAAGACCCTCCTCTATATCCTGTACACTAGCTGCAAATTCCTCATCCTCTTTTTTCCAATGATAAAATGTCCTCCTAGATATTCCTGCAGCCTCACAGGCATCTGTTATACTTTTTGTATTGACTTTATATACCTCTAGAAATTTATCCTTATCTCTCATATTTGTGCAATTTGTGCAATTATTCTACTTATATAACTGTTATAATTAACAATTTTAAGTAAATCTCACAGTTTTCTTATCCTTATTGATAATGGCTCTATGAAAGTCCTCCTCATTGGATAGCTCATAAAGGTAGGTTAGGAATTTCTGTGACTCTTCAATGTCTCTCTTGTGCTTTTTGCCTAGTATCTCATCACTAGAGATGTGAGAGATCAGTAGCTTTGCACTTGAGATGGTTCTTTTAAGCTTGTTTTCAATTTTCATATGGTTTAATTTAAGGGGTTACTAATTCAGGATCTATGACTTCTATGTCATTGGTTTCTATTTGTCTCTTATACATCTCCTCTACTATGTTATATAGTATGTGTATATCCTCTCCTCTTAGAGCTTTTATATTCTCTAGGATTACTGAGGTCTTTTGGATCACTGATGTGTCCTTATTTGTGATCTTATTAAGCCACAGGGTGATGTTCTTATTGAATTGTCTGTATGAGTTAAAGTTTTTAAGAGCATACAGGACAGTAGCGTGATTGTAATGCTTTCCTCTAGATACAAAAAACTTCTCTATCTCTGAGAGTCTAAAGTTTAGAGTATTGTACATAAGGAATATCAATAGAGATCTAGCCTCTACATATTCTCTTTGTCTTGTGTTTTTGTATATATCTAATCCTGATAATTCTTTTATCTGATCTGCTATTATATCAGCTTGTTGTATCTTATCCATATTTGTAGTCTTATCTTAGTTTAAAGTGTCCCCTCTACATAGTACCCATTCAGGTCTAGTCCATCTATAAAGAAAGCCTCATAGGTTTTAATGGCTGCCTCAGTCTTTTGCTCCCCTGAAAAGTAGAAATCATCTGAGCAGTGATATATACCAATATCTAGGCTACCCTTTGCAATAGCAATAAAGGTGAAATCCTTTGGCTCTACATTAAATAGATTGCAGTAGAGATAGCATTGCATATCGTATGAGTATTTTTTTGCACTGTAGGGGAATGAGGCTAGATCCTGAGTTGTTTTTAAATCTACAATCCTTCCCTCACCTAATATATCAGCTTTACCTCTAAATGGCATCCCCATCACTAGATCAATGGCAGGCACTTCATACTGTGATTTGATCAGGTAGCTCTTAGCTGTCTCATTCTTATAGAAGGCATCAGCCATTCTCTCAGCATCTCTCTTTTCCTTTTTAGTAAATACCTTGCCGTGTTCCTCTTTAGCTAATTTATATGCTTTGGAGTTCTTACTCTCTACATCTACAAAAACTTGAGCTTCAAATACCTCAGGCTCTAGGATGCTAGTATGGAATAACCACCCATCTCTCAGAGGTTGTGTCTCAGGTGATCCATATTGAGTCACATACTTGTACGTCTTGGGGCTGCTGATTAGCATCTTAGCACTTGAGCTACTGAGAGCTGCTTTACTCAGGTATCCATAGTAGAAATCATCTGACATCATATTGTCTAGCAGCTCCTGCTTATCCCATTCTTTTCCATCTAATAACTTAATCTTATCCATCTTTTATAATTTACTGTTTATACTTATCTCACATCCATTGAATGGCATCTCATACCATATATTGCTTTCTTTTAGCAGTGCCTCTATTCTTAGAATATCTACCTCATCAAATATAAGCAATCTCTCTGCTATTTTAATCTCAGGCTTTTCGTATTTCATTGCCCTTTTCCTTACAGTAGGCTTTTTAAGTTTATGCTTATTAGCTATCTCCTGAGGTGTCATACCTGTTTTAAAATAATCATACTGTAAGTCTGTCATAATCCTAGCTTTTCTTTCATTCTAAATGCCTCTAGCTCTTTAGTCATTGAGTCTACTAGCTCATCTGCTTTCCTAGCTCTCTCTACAGCTCTAATCTTATCAGCTATTGCCTCAGAGACTATCCTGTCAAATGAGAATCTCTCATCCTCTAGCATCTGAATGTATCTGAGCTGTCTGAATAGAGCTTCCTCAAATGCTTTCAGCTCCTTTGACTCTGATGTCTTAGTCCATTTCATTATGAGAGATAATAACATCTCCATATCTGCATTATTTTGCAGCTCTAGTAAGTTTCTGTCTACCTTGTACATATCTGTCTAATGTAAAAAGGGGCAGTTTCCCACCCCTGATGTTTTTTAACTTCTCTTTACTACATCAGATAAATTATAGTTATCTATAATCTCCTGTTTCATAAATTTACCTGTATTCTCAAAAGTCTCCTCTATATCTCTACCATAGTGATCTTTTACAAATCTATATCCTATCAATTTCATTTCAATTATACGAGTTCCAATAAATTGACCTACCTCAAAATGAAAGTTTTTAGGTGCTAAATTACTTGTTGTAAAAATTTGTCTAAAGTTTCCTTGAGATACTACTGACCATATGTAGTACTTTATAGGATTTTTAAGGGTAAAATTTGAATCTTGCATAATTTTTGTCTGTTTTGATTGTTAAACTTAGACAAATATACATCTCTTTTTGACTTATGCAAAATATTTAGTAATTATTTTATGAAAAAACTTTCATCTATAAGTCTGCTACTGTCTCCCCAATACGGATCATCATTAGAATAGACCTCTCCAAATGTCTGAAAGTGACTTGTAAAGTTACCACCCCAATTAATATGAATTGACTTTTGATTACTATTCCATAAGCAATACTCTTCGCTAGGCTCTACATTACATACATCACTATGCAGTGTCTTAATTAGCTCTATTGAAAAGTAATCTATAGCAAAATCTAGCTTCATAGTAAGCTGATGCAGTGGATTTACCTCAGGTCTATTTTGATACCCTTGTTTATTCAGTCCTACATAGTTACTGTTTGCTAATACATTACAATCAAATGAATCATAAGCAAAGAAATCCTCACCATAGAGGGTATCGTGTTCTAAAAATGACACTACATCATAATCCTCATCCTTTAAAACAAATAATAATTTTAATATCTGAGAGTATAAAGTGAAATGACCTTTATTTTTATGATCAGCTATGTAATTATCAAATCCGATCAAAGGCTCCCAAGATGAGGTAATTACTTTAACATCATTTTTATCTGCAGCTACCTTAATACTCTCTAAAGATCTTGAGATTATCTCTTTTGGTATTGCATTGTTTGTATAGAATATACCTGCTTTTTTCATATACTATTCCCCTGTAAATTCTTTATCTTTTTTATGCTGTAATTCCTTTACATATTGGATCTCCCTCTCTATGTAATCCTTAGCCTTGTAGAGATCCTGTAGCTCTGTACCCTTCTTAGTGGCTCTAGCTATGTATTTGATCACATTGCCCTTGTTGAATCCTAGATTGTAGTCCTGAATGAAATCTATGACATCATATTCCCCTGTAGACTCATAGTGTAGTGCTGTACCCCTCATTTGTTTTGTATTTATGTTTTGATCTGTTTTATTTTCTATCCAATCCCACTCCCTCATCTTAATCTATCTTTAAAAATTCAGCCTCTCCATACTTTTGAAACCATTCTTTATTCTCATTGTACTTATCAATGACTGAATCCATCATCACAAGCTCATCAATGCTAGCAGAGCTGATCTTATTCACTATACTGTCAATCCTATTCAGGACATTTGTAGTAGTTTCAGGATCATTCTGATATACATCCTCATAATGTTTATTATAAGCTCTCTCAAGCTCTGTATTAGCTTTATTGACAGCTCCCTTTAAGCTCTGCCTGTAGACTGTAGTCCCTTTTAGAGTTTCATTTGACTCTATTAAGAGCTGTGATAATAATACTGATTTTAGGTAATTAATTTTTAAGTTCATTGTCTATAGATTTGTATTAATAATTGAAGCCTGATTTTCCTGCAGCAAGTACACTGATTTATTTTTCTTTGTGTTATTCCATAATGTAGTGGATGGGCAATACATATCTTTAGCCTCACCTAGATCCACATCATTCAGCCAAAATAAATAATTAGCCTTTGGATCATTTACAAAATAGAGCTTCACCACATCATCAGGCATCTCCATTAGCTTGTCATATTTAAAGACCTCAAGCATTTTAGTCTCATAGTATTTATTTCTGAATTTGATCTCCATCACGCAATCCTTACCTTTTGGGGTTTTACCTTTTGCATCATAGTGATCATATCCTCCTCCACACCACTCTAGATCCCATCCATCCAAATTAAGGACATTAATAATTGCCTGTTCTAGCTTGTGCTGTTTAGATATGCTCATTTTATTGATTTAGGAATAATTCATTTAGACTGTCTATCCAAGATTGAATTGTTCTAGGGTTACAAGTGCAGGGCTTGTAGTATTTATGTTTGTAGTACTTAGCGTGTAGCCTGCTCACCATCTCATACTCCTCTGATGTTATGGAGTTCTTTGGATCTTTTCTAAAAGCCTCCCAAGTCAGATAGTCTACTTTATTCATTATTTCTGATGCCATCTCTGCTGATTGTGATTTTATTAAGTTTGTTTTTTCTATCCTCACACCCACAGCTTTTAAATCCTAGTATCTTAATTACTATCAGATCTGTAAGCCATTTGATGCCTGTGTACTTAGTAATAATGCTCACTAAATCTCCTAGTTGCAGTCCTTGGGGTTTTATTTGCTCTTTGTTGATCATATTTATATCCTGTTATGGGGTGAATTTTCTCATCTATCAGCTCGTTTACTCTGCTTTTTTCCTTTGTTTTCATTCTGTAGTGCTTTTAATAATTGATACTTTGTCTTATTGTATGAGTGATTTATCTTGTGATATGGGATATTGGTTGCATTTGATAGCTTTGTGCGGTTCACACCTCCCTGTACTATGTCAAAAACTTTTCTGTCATAAAAATATAGTTTATCTAGCTCCTCCTGAAACCTATCATACAGGTGATCATAATCCATAAACTCATCAGCTTTAGGATGAGCAGTCATATCAGATATGTCCATTGTTATGATCTTAGACTCCTTTTTGTGTAGATCATAGTGCAGGTGCTTTAGAGTCCTGAATATGTAGTAATAATTAATCTCAGTATCATCATACATAATGTCATTGCCTTTTTTCACATACTTTGATATCCTGATATACATCTCCTGTACTAGATCCTCAGCAGTGTCAGAGTTCACTCCAAATGACTCCACTATATCACACCAATCCCTGTGCTTTTTAAATAATAACTCTAAGACTTCCATACTGTAATATGTATTCCAAATATTAAAGCCATTAAAGTGATCTGAGAGTAGAAATCCTCAGGATCTACTTTCTCTATGTCAGGCTCTAGGTTGGGATCATAATAAAGTATTCCGATTGATAGACCATATAGCGGTATGATCTGAAAGTTAAAATTAAGATTTGAAAAGCTAAGGTTCATTTTTTTGGGGTTTTAGAAGGGCATCTCCTTCTGTAGTAGCTTGGGGGGTGGTATCAGGTTCTGATGGTTTACCTCAAAGCCTACATTATTGAGAACACTCTTTAATTTTATAGGATTATCTAATGGTGTCGGTCTACCTCCTGTGTCTATATTCTTTACTTTCTTTATATGTATGTGAGTGTACATCCAATCTGATGGGTGACTTACATACCTGTGAATACTCATCATATTATCACATCTATTGACAAACTTTCCTCCACCTTCTACATCTGATGCCATTGGAGGTATAGGATGCTCAGCATATGGATGCCCCTGTGGATGTTTTTTCCTTAAAGCTTCTGTTGCTGCGTGTGTGTTTAGCCATATACTCACATTATTTCTTTTGCAAAAGATCCTCATTTCACTTGTCACCTCATAGTCATACTCGTGACCTGAGATCCCCTTAAGCACATTCCTGTCCTTTATAAGAGAATTATAAGGATCTATCATAAAGCCATCATAGCTCCAAGCATTTTTGACGTGTTGGGCTAGCTCCATCAATTCTTTTGCTGTATATAGTTTGTTTGTATCAATAAATTTGAATCTATCATTTACCCATTTAACTCTCTCATCAAATGAGTCAGAGTCTATTTTATTTAATGGCTTCCCCTCTAAGTACTCTACTAGCTTTCCTATAAGCTGATAAGGATCATTCTCAGAGCTGAATATCAGCCATTTTAAGTTATGTTTCATAGCATATAAGAGCATCAGGTACATCACTACTGATGTTTTACCTACGTTTGCGTGTCCTACTACTATTGTAAAATCACTAGGCTTGAATCTCATCCACTCATCTATCTGTGGCACTCCTAATTTAAGACCCTCTTTGATCTTACCTGATCTTACATCTCTTAATTTTCCTATCTGTTCCTCTAAATTTATAAGCATCTTGTCTGATTTTTGTCTGATTGTATTAAAAAAAGGGCTTCATAAGTTAATAATCAGCCCCTTTAGGTCTAGAATGGTAGATCTGCTGTCTCTCTATCAGGAGCAAAGTCAGCACCTGTGATATTCTCACCTGATGGAAGCTCATTGATCTTATCTACTCTCCAACAAGATAGGTTAGTAAAGTATTTACCCTCCCATTCTCTAGTCTTTACATTAAATTCTACTGTCACTAGATCTCCTATCTGATTGTATGTAGTGAATTTCTCTACCTGATCAGCATAGTCAATGCTCTTATACACATTGAAACTATATAGGTTGTTGTATTTTTCATTAGTGTCTATGACAAAGTCTAATAATTTAGCTCCATTGTCTAGTGTTTTAATGTCTGTAATTGCTGTAATTTTTCCGCTTACTTTATAACTCATAATTTCTATCTTTTAACTGTATATGTAATTTACTATTTTTTCTGCAAATGTGATCACCTGATCCTCTGTGGCTCCTGCCTTATCCTTGTAAAAGTTTACAGCACTTGAGATACTAGATTGTCTGATTATGTACTTTTGTACTGCATCATTCTTTTGACCTCCCTGAGCAGGTCTCTGAAATCCTCCCTGTGCAGGTGGTGGAGAAAATAGTTTAGCGTTGTGATAAGTCACCCCGTTGTATTGTTTTTCCTCTGAGGTGAATGTACACTCTTCACCTACTCCAAACTTAAAATTTCCTACAGCATTAAACTGATAGGTCATCCCATCTGCCATAGTTACTTTGAATCTGTTAAATGTCTTAGATCCGTTGCTCCACGATCCATCGGGAGTGATAGCGGTAATCTTACCTGTTTTCATATTCTAATTGATTAAGTGTTAATACTTCTATTTTAGCTTCTAATTCCTCTACCCTGCTCTCTAGAGCTTCTATTCTAAATTGGTGGAGTCTTTTTAAATCTTCTGTATAGGTCATAGCTACTCAGCGTTTATGATTGCTAATTCCTTTCTGTACATCTCTAGATCCATCTCAGTCTCATAGAGCTTTCTAGTGTGGTAATCCTCTGCCCATTCTAGATCTTTAATCTTTAAAGTTAGCAGGTCAATTCTGTCTGTCTTGTTCATTTGTGTGATTTTTAAGTGATTTATAATGTCAAAGATATACAATTTTCTGAATAACCAAACATTTTTAATAAAATATTTCACTTTATAGCAAAAAAAAGAGGCATATCAATTAAGATACACCTCCTTTCACATTCAAGAATCAAGACAATTATTAGACAGACAAGCAAATATCTATCTATGTGTTCATATTAGAAAATTTATTTGACTTTATTTTTATCTTTTTTTAGATCCTCTACTTTTTTCTTATATAGATCTATCATTTCTATTAGCTCATAGTCTGCAAATTTGACTGTTTTTCTACTCTCAGCTAGTAGCTCATCAGAGAGATCCTGTCCTAGATGCTTAGAGAATTTAAATTGCTCACCATATCTGTAGACATTGCATCCCATACATTGAACCTCTACATTCCTCTCATCCCATCTAGTAGAGTAAAACTTCCTGCTCATAAAATGACCTGCCTGCATAGCTCTCCAATGATCCTTTTTACCACAAGTCACACACTCAGATATTTCATTCTTAGCCCTTCTCATCCTGATATAGATTGAGAATATGGTGTCTAAGTTCTTTACTATTGTTTTTCTACTAGGTTTCCTAGCCATTGTCTTAGTCTTTTAGTGTCTAATATCCATCCTGATGTTGTAGGAGTAGCTTTCCTGTCTCTAGATCTAGGTCTTTTATTGCCTTGTAGATCATTCTACTCTTTTTTTTTACATCTAGCTTCTCAGCCTTAGTAGAGTCAGATCCTAGATTAGTGTATAATGTAGCATCCATCTCTAAGAGCTGATTAATCCTCTCTATGATGGTCTTATTGTATTCCTCTGCTATTCTTTTGATCTCTAAGTCCATAAAATTCTAAATTTTTAGCTA
>OCOY01000089.1_pt1 | contig 11506 bp, 9 predicted proteins | sample 1494131 | NCBI WGS metagenome assembly OCOY01 (sample SAMEA3275523, study PRJEB22092) | marine metagenome | biome: ENVO:00000039; feature: ENVO:00002042; material: ENVO:00002010 | collected 2014-06-21T17:05:00+00 | depth 1 m | reverse complement strand
CCATATACCGCATTCTCAAGCCCTCGCCACAGCACTCTCGGGAACAATTGGCTTAGGCAATATTGCGGACGTGGCGATTGCGATAAGTATCGGTGGGCCCGGCGCCATTTTTTGGATGTGGGTGACTGCCATTGTCGGAGTGGCGACTAAGTTTTACACGGCGTCCTTGTCGGTGATGTACCGCGGTTATGATTCCCAGGGTGTGCTTCACGGCGGTCCCATGTACGTCATTATGGAGGGTATGGGTAAGCGCTGGTACCCACTGGCGGCGCTGTTTGCCGTTGCCTGCATGGTCGGCGCGCTGCCAATTTTTCAGGCCAATCAGTTTATTCAGTTGTTGCGCGATGGCGTTGCGATTCCCGCCGGGCTTGCTACCGGCACCGACCACTTTTCTTTTGATCTTGCCGCCAGTGCTATTGTTGCGCTGTTAGTTGCACTGGTGATTGTGGGGCGTATCGAACGCATTGGCCGTTTGACCGTGCGTCTCGTACCGGCGATGGTTTTGCTCTATATGGGTATGACGATCACTATTCTCTGGTCTTACTGGCAAGAGATTCCGGCTGCGCTGTGGCTGATTGTGACAGATGCATTTACCGGTGATGCAGCTGCGGGCGGCTCGGTCGGTGCGGTGATTATGATTGGTGTCCGTCGCGGAGCGTTTTCTAATGAGGCCGGCCTCGGTACGGAATCGATGGCCCATGGCGCGGCTAAAACAGTGGAGCCAATACGGGAAGGTGTTGTGGCTATGGTTGGGCCGGTGGTAGACACGCTGGTTGTCTGTACATGCACGGCGCTGATTATTTTACTGACAGGTGTTTGGCAAACGCACCCCGGTGTTGAGGGTGTTACCTTAACCGCCCGAGCAATTGAGCAGGTTTTCCCGGTAGTGGGTATTTACTTACTGCTTATTATGGTGGGCTTATTAAGCTTTACCACAATGGTTAGTATGTGGTTTTACGGTGTGAAGTGTACCGGCTTTCTGCTGGGTGCTGAGCGCCAATATTACTACACGCCAGTCTATTTGGGGCTGATTATCGTGGGTGCTGTTGTGTCGATGGAAACAGTAAATGGGCTAATTTTGGGCGCCTTTGCGACGATGGCAATACCGACTATGCTCTCGACCTTTGTGCTGGCACCCAAGGTCAATCAGGCCGCTCGGGTGTATTTCGCGCAATTGCGCGCTGACGAGAAGTGAATCAGCGGCGGTTTACAGTAACTTTGTAATATCCGCCGCAATATCTTTGGGCTTTTTGATCGGGGCATAACGTTTGACAACGGTGCCGTTGCGGTCGACCAGAAACTTGGTGAAATTCCACTTTATATTGCTGTTAAACAATCCGCCTGCTTGGCTTTTTAAATAGCTGTAGAGGGCGTGTTGGTTGGCACCATTGACGTCAATCTTGCCCATAACCGGAAAGCTCAAGCCGTAGTTGAGCTGGCAAAATGATTGAATTTCAGCGTTGGAGCCGGGTTCTTGTCCGCCAAATTGGTTGCAGGGCAAGGCGAGTATAACTAATCCGCGCTCTTTAAATTCGTCATAGAGGCTTTGCATGCCGCTGTACTGGTCGGTAAATCCGCATTTGCTGGCGGTGTTGACGATCAGAATCACCTTCCCTTTGTAATCGCTGAGAGAGACCTCATCGCCTTTGTTGTCGAGTAAGTTAAAGTCATAGATGGACTGTGTTGACATAGGTATCACTAAAAGCAGTGCTCTGGCGCGGGGAATGTCCCTGCGCGCACTGCATCTCCGTAGGCAGAAATAGCTGATTGAATGGATGTGTTGTCTTCAAGAAAATTCTTCGAGAATCGTGGTAGGCGCTGAGAGATACCGAGCATATCGTGCAGTACTAAGACTTGCGCGTCGGTGTCAGGGCCAGCCCCAATACCAATAACGGGGATAGTCAGTGCTTGCGAGAGCGCGCGACCCAGCGATGAGGGAACGCATTCGACGACGATGAGTTCCGCCCCGGCCTTCTCCAGTGCCTTGGCTTCGCTAATCATCTGAGCGGCCGCTTGCTCCTCTTTCCCTTGAACTTTGTAGCCACCCAGCTTGTGCACCGACTGTGGTGTTAGGCCCACATGGCCACAGACGGGGATGCCGCGCTCGCAGAGTAGGCGGACTGTTTCAGCCAGCCATGCGCCGCCTTCGAGCTTGACCATGTGCGCGCCTGCTTGCATTAGTAATGCGGCATTTTCTAGCGCTTGGGTCTCTGTTGCGTACGACATAAAGGGCATATCGGCGATTAAAAGAGCGTTGCTGTTGCCGCGTTTGACCGCGGCTGTGTGATAAACCATATCCGCCACTGTGACTGGAATCGTGCTGTCGCGCCCCTGAATAACATTCCCCAGCGAGTCGCCGACCAAGACTACTTCAATGCCTGCGTTCTCAATCAGCTTTGCGAAGGTAAAGTCGTAGGCGGTGATAACGGCGAATTTGTCACCACTGGCCTTCATGTTGATCAGGCTGCTGGTTGTTATTGGTTTCATGTTTTTATTTGCGCCTCAATTGAAGAGTATTTGGGCTGAGGGTTCTATTCTACTGCATCGGTTGCGGATTGTAGTAGTGCCGTCCCGAGGTAATTTGCAGCATATAGTCAACCAGGTTGCGGTAGTCTCGATCGCCGCTGGCGAGGTTTATGGCAGCGGTGTTGACGATAAGCAGCGGAGTGTCGTCGTAGTAATAAAAAAACTGGGTGTAGGCATCGTTCAATTGTTGCAAGTACCTGTGTTCGATGCCGCGCTCAATGGCGTTACCACGCATTTGCACTCGCTCATAGAGGGTCTCTGTCGGCGCCTGCAGGTAGACCACGAGGTCTGGTTTTGGCAGCTCGGTAATGATTTTTTCGTAGACTGCCTGATACAGACGAAACTCGTTCTCATCTAAGGTAATTCGGGCAAATAGAGGATCTTTATCAATAAGAAAGTCGGAAACGCGAACCGGCTGAAAGATATCCCCTTGGCGCAGTGCTTCGAGTTTTCGAATGCGCTGAAACAGAAAGAACAATTGGGTTGGCAGGGCATTGCTGCGCCGGTCTTGATAAAAGCGCTCGAGAAAGGGGTTTTCTTCCGCGTCTTCGAGCAGGGTGTCGTAATTAAATGAGCTGGCGAGTCGTTTTGCTAAGGTGGTTTTACCAATGCCGATGGGGCCTTCGATAGCGATATATTTGGGAATAGAGACGGTCGACAGATCGAGATTAAATTCGCTTAGAACAGTTTGCCCCACAGTAGTCTCCGCTGTCACTGGCTATCACCTGAGTAAAATTGAGTGGAATTCAATGGTTAGTCGCGATCGGTTTTTACAATACCTTGCTGTGAGCAGTTTGCCAACAGTTGTCGAACGGTTTGACCATTTGGGAGTGATAAATCTGCCGCAATATCTGAGAGGGGAACCAAGACGAAGGCGCGTTCGTGCATTCTCGGGTGTGGGAGCGTGAGCCGTGCTGTATCCAGTGTCAGATTGTCGTAAAGCAGAATATCTAAGTCTAAGGTTCGCGGCCCCCAGTGCACAGTGCGTATGCGATTTTGCTGTTGTTCAATGGCCTGTAGCGTATCGAGTAACTCTTCTGGCTCCAAGGTTGTTCTCAGCTGCGCGGCGGCGTTGATAAAATCTGGTTGCTGTGGGCCGATAGGCGCTGTTTGATAGCGAGCGGAGACGGCCAGCAGCGCTATTTTCGGATGGTTTGCGAGGCTGGCGAGTGCGCGGTCGAGTTGTTGCTGCGGATCGTCGAGGTTACTGCCGAGTGCTATATAGGCGATCGCCATGGCTATTCTGAATCGGTGGTCTGGCGCTTGCTGTTGCGCCGGCGTCGCGAGCGCTTGTAGTTGCCGCTGGTTGCCGACGTCTCTTCCGCCATCTTCTCTTGAGACTGTTCATCAGCGCTCTGATAGGCTGTCCACCAAGCGCCCAAGCCATCGAGGTTTTCACCAGACTGTTCTCTGAGCAGCACAAAATCATAGGCGGCGCGGAAACGGGGATGTTCCATTAAACGCTGAACGCGATTGCCGCCGCGGCGCAGCATGTGCTGCTGGAGATCCCAAATTTCTCGCATGGGAATCGTGAAACGCTTGGGTATTGCGGTCACCTCAATTTGTCTGGCGGTCACTTCACCCGCGGCTTTACTTAGGGCGTAGGGCGGTGAGTTGCCATTTTTCTCGTAAGTTTTCGCCAGTTTTTGCACGACCGGCCAGAGCAGGGCTGCATAAATAAACGCTGGCGCGACGCGCTGGTCCGATTGAATGCGGATATCTGTGTTGGTAAAAGCTTGAGTAATCAACTTTAACGGTATGCCGTTTTGATCGTTCAGCATGGGTGCCAGCTGCGGAACAATATAGTGAAAGAGCTTATGCTCAAGAAGCAGTTGAAAAGTGGCGACGGCATTGCCAGTCATAAATAATTTCAATGTTTCGTCGAACAGTCGCGGCGCTGATATCTGGCGCAAATCGGCGGCGCGGTGGCGCATCGGTGTGGCGGTGGCAGACTCAATTTGAAAGCCGAGCTTGGCGGCAAAGCGCGCAACGCGCAGCATGCGCACGGGGTCTTCGCGAAAGCGCGTCGCTGGGTCGCCAATGATGCGAATAATACTGTCGTCTATATCATCCAGTCCGTGGGTGAAATCGTGGATGGTGTTGTCGCTGGGGTCGTAATAAAGCGCATTGACCGTGAGATCGCGGCGTGAAGCATCTTCGATTACGGATCCAAAAACATTGTCACGGGTCAACATGCCGCTATCTGTCTGCTGACGATGGTTTTTATTGCTGCTCTCTTCGTCGTTTGAGCGAAACGTGGTGACTTCGATAATTTCGCGGCCAAATTGAACGTGCACGATTTGGAAGCGACGGCCAATAATGCGCGAGCGTCGAAACAGCGATTTAACTTCCCAAGGACGCGCGCTGGTGGCGACATCGAAGTCTTTCGGCTCTAGATCAAGAAGCAGGTCGCGCACGCATCCGCCCACCACATAGGCTTCAAAGCCTGCTTTCTGCAAAACATCAACAATACTGCGGGCATTGCGATTGATCATCGCAGGGGTAAGCGAGTGTTCGCTCGGGCCGAAGATGTAGTGCGTTGCATCTGGTTTAGACTTGAGATTTTTTTTGAAAAATCTGCTTATGCGCTCCAGCATTAAGTGATTGCCAATTAGAGTTGTTGTATGTGGCCGGAGTTTAACAGAGGATCGAGAGCGACGCGAAATTAAGATAAAAAAGTAAACTATACGCGTTTAAATTATTTATAAAAAAATGAAGCAGAAACTACCAGCAGAAGGGGTGTGAAACGTTGAAAGTCTTGGCTGCCAGCAGAGCTGACATCAAAGTTGAAAGTAAAGAAGAAGGCAAAGCTGAAAGTAAATAAGGGGCGTCCGAAGACGACCCCCCTCAATGGTTCCCAGACGAGTACTTAAATTCAAGATAATCTTGTTTTAAGCCACGTAGAACCCTTCTTGTATCCATCCAGATATTATTGTTATTCGTTATTATTTTTACAGAAGCTCCAAGGCTTCTTGCGCTCGATTGTATCGGAAAAATTAGGTTGTTCAAGCGCTAATTCGTAGAAATAACGATTAGTTTTTTTCGGTAGCCGACGCTCTATCAGACGTGTCGTGGCCTTTTTTCCTGCCAATACCCAGCTTGTTGCGCCGTTCCCACAGGCTTTTGCGACTGATGCCGAGCTTTTTGGCGAGGTCTGTTTCACTCATATTCTCTTGGTTTTCAAGAACAAACCGAGTGAAGTAGTCTTCAAGAGATAATCCCGCCGGCGCATCGTCAAATGATTCATTGCTAGGTCGAAGCGAAAAGTGCGAGCCGATAGAAGCCGCAGATGCAGCGACACTTTCAATACCAATCTGCGCTGCGCTTAAAGGAGTGCCGGGCTCTGCCAAAATCACCGCCTGCTGTAGCGTGTTACGCAGCTGTAATAGATTCCCCGGCCATGAGTGGTGGCTTAGTGCCTCAATTGCATCGTTATCGAGACCTGCATTGCTAATGCAGTTGCGCAGAATAAGATCAGCGAGAAGCGGGATGTCTTCGCGGCGCTGATCTAGGCAGGGCATGGGTATAGTCACAACAGTCAGTCGGTAGTAGAGGTCTTTGCGGAATAGCTGCGCCGCTAAGAGCTTTTCTAGCTGAGGGTCAGCGGAGCTAATCAGGCGGCATTGACAGGTTTCCAGCGCGCGCAACAGCAGTGGCTGTAAGGGTAATGGCAGCTCGCCAATGTTCTGCAAAAAGAGTGTTCCTACAGCGCTGCAGCGCTCAGCCAGCACGGCTAACTCGCTTTCGTTGAGAGAGGCGCAATTGACGGTGACAAAGGGTTGTTCGCAGCGCTGGCTGGCGTGATGAATGGCCATGGCGACAGATGATTTACCGCTGCCGGTCTCACCGATAATCATAACGGCAGCGTCTGTGCCCGCCACTTTTGAGATCAGGTGTTGAACTTTTGTAATCGCACTGCTCGTGCCTGCAAGCGCTAAATTGTGTGGTTGAGTTTGCAATGCTGATAATGACGATCGATCGCTGCTGACAATCCGCTCTACCGCGGCCAGCATTTCGTCGTGATCAAAGGGTTTTGAAATATAGTCGACGGCCCCTTGGCGCATGGTCTCTACGGCGGAACGCAAGCTTGCATAGCTAGTCATGATCAGCACGGGTACCGGCTCGGCAAGCTGAATAAGATCTGTCCCTGGTTGTCCTGGTAGGCGCAGGTCGCTAATAACAAGCGAGAATATTGAAAAATCAAACGTCTCGCGGGCAGCTTTAATGCTCACCGCATCGCTGACACTATAACCGTTGCGCTCAAGCAATTTGCGCAGCGAAGAACGAATAATTTCTTCGTCTTCAACAATGAGTATGTGGTGTGTTGTTGGCGAGTTGCTCATAGCATATGCGGTATTTGTAAAGGCGGACGCTATTGTTACTCCGAAGTCCCTGCGATACAAGGCACTCGTCGAATTCCCGGGTTCACTGATGGGCCGTGTGCTGATCGACAACCGCAAAATGGAGTCGCGCCGTCGTGCCGCGGTCACTGTTTACCGCAGGGCTGGACAGGTTGATTTCACCACCGAGCGCTTTTACGAGATGAAAAACAATCCAAAGCCCCAAGCCAGTGCCATCCCCGGGCTCTTTCGAGGTGACAAAGGGCTCGAAAATTCGCGCTTGGATATCGTCCGGGATGCCCGTGCCGGCATCGCTCACCATAATGGTAATTCTGCTGTCGCTGCGCTCTGCGCTGATAGTGACTTCGCTGTGTTCTGGAGACGCATCTCGCGCATTGCTCAGCAGATTTAAAAATACCTGCACAAGCTGGTGGCGATCGCTGACAATTTCCAGCTCGGGACTCACATGACAGACAAATTGTTGGCTGGCGTGTTGATTGGACAGTTGCAGTAATTGAATGGCTTGTTCGGCTATCTCCCGCACATTCACTAACTCTAAGGCATTCTCGTAGCTGCGGTCGCCGCGGGAGAAATTGATCAGTGACTGCACAATTAGATTGATGCGATTGGTTTGCGACAAAATCAATTCAGCAGATTTTTCAATTTCACTGGCGTCGGTTTCATGCTGCAAATTCTGCGCGAGACAAGCAATGCCAGTGACTGGATTGCCGATCTCATGGGCTACGCCAGCGGCTAGGCGTCCAACAGAGGCAAGACGCTCGTTGTTGATGTAGTTTTGCGTCAACAGAACCGATTTACTGTTGTCCTCAATCAATATAATCGCATCGTTATCGGTGGCTTGATCGACGGACTTTTGCAGGTTGAACCAGCGTGTCTCGCCGTCGATATCAATACGCAGATTTTCGATTGCGCGCTCTGCGCCACTGGCAAATTGGTTTAGCTGCGACCCCCACGGTTCAGGCAGGCTGCCCACTAGTACGCCACTGGCCGATTCAGCATCGATGCCAGTGTAGGTGGCCATGGTGCTGTTCCACTTGAGGATGGCGCCGCTCTGTCCAATCGCAATAAGGCCAATCGGAAGATTGTCGAGAATTTCACGGTGGTGAATGCGCAGTTTATTTAACTCACTGGCAATACCGGTGAGCCTGTCGCTGTGGATCGCCACCACCGACTCAATCATATAAATATCGTCAGGTTCTTGGTGGCTGGTTGTGGTCAAGGGAATGCACTTTTCCATGATGCGATAGGTGGCCAAAATACCGAGCCGCATATTCAGGGAAGAGTTGATATGGTCGCGAATTTTTCGCAAAGCGGCAGGCCGAGTTTCGCTATGGGTCAGATCGAGGGCGGATAGCGCGTGTTCAATTTCGTCATCTGCCTCTGTACCAAGGGCGCGGCGGAGGCTTTCCGTCATCTCAGCCACCGAGGCTTGGGCGAGCTCGACTCTGGCGGGTATGTAAATGTTATCGACCATGCATAGCCGCGCAAACAGCTTCTCCTCTCGGTTCATGCTACCGAAAATGGAAAACAACGTGCAGAGCAGAATATTCACCATTAACGCTTCAAAGGCCCAGACATCCCAGCTCTGCATTCCGGTCGTCACATGAATCGATGTGCCGGGAACGTGGCCGCTCCAGTCGCCGAAAAATAGCGGTAACGCTAAGGTGACAAGCCATATCAGCATGCCCCCGACCAGACCGACGATAAACCCTCGGCGATTCGCAGTCGGTATATAAATTGCGGCGAGCATACCGGGCGTTAGCTGCGCCAGCCCTGCAAATCCAATTAAGTAAAGGTCGGTAATGCTGGTGTTTTTAACCGAGGCATCAAGCAGCGCACAGGCCAGCAGCAGGCCACTGGAGATAATGAGCAATCGGGAGTTTATCCAGCGGCTGAGCTGAGGCTGCTCTTGCAGTTTTTTGGTCGGCAACACAAAACTGTTGAGCACCATTTTAGCCAGCATGGTTGACAGGCTGCACAGCAGAGCAATAGCGACCAGAATAATACTGGCGGCACCGAGGGCAGCCACTGCAGGATGCCCAGTGATTGCTGGAAGGGCGAACAAGTAGTCTTGCAGTGGCGAGGCAGATTGCACGGCAATCCCCGACCATAGCAGTGGAAAGATCGGAATACTGGCAAGCAGCATCAGCAGCGGGTAGGCCCACGCGGTCATACCCGACTGCTTGTTGGAAATATACTCAGAGATAACAATGGTGAAGTTCACTGGCAGCGCAAAACTCGCCGCTAAAAAAATCACAAACAGGCTGTAGGAAGAGTCCATACGCTGGACAATAAATCGCTGGCCGCTGTCGATAACCCAAGTGTTCATATCGTTGATGCCACCAAAAATAGCATTGACGGATACCAGCGCCGAGAGCGCGAGAGCCACCAGCAGTAACAACCCCGCCGCAGCCATAATCCAGCGCAAAGAGGTGACGAGGTTGGCCTCTATCGAGCGCCAATTAAAGACCACAATAATCGTAAATATGGCAACTAAGAGCAGTAACTTCTCGTCGCCAAAAAGAAAGCTGCTGACGGAGGTTAAGGCTCTGAGCTGGGCGATGAAAAGCGGGACTGTCGCCAGCACAAACGCGCTGCAAACGACTATTGCCACCGACTTACCGCGGAACCGAAAGGTTAAAAAATCTGCTACCGAAGCCAGTCGAATAATGCCGTTGAGCCGGCGAATGGGATAGAAGATAAGGGGCGAAAAGACAAACACCATGGTGAAGGCAAAGAGTGCCAGCAATGTACTGTACCCGTAGCGGCCAGCCATTTCGATGGAGCCCATCGCCAAAAGCACGCCACTGCCGGAAAACAGCGCCAACACAAGGATTAGGCTGTGCCCGGTCTTGCCGCCAAAGGTTGACAGTATAAAAGAGAGCAGCCCGCCGACCGCGATGAAGGTCAACGTGAGTAGGGTGATTTCAAGACTCATTAGTGGTCCTGTGACGCTGCAAAATATAGGCAGCAAAGACAATAATTGCCCAGACAACAAAGGGCCTGAACCAGCTCCCGTGCGACTCAACGGCCCACTTTGAGGCCAGCGGCACAAACACACTGCTGAGAAAAATAAGAACAGCCACTAGTCGATAGTTAAGCATGACAACGCTCGGCGCTAATCGCCACGATGAATTTAGCCACGATGGTATGCAAGCTCGAGGTGCAAAGCAAATGTGCCGCTCTTGAGAGGGTAGTTGAGACGGCAGTGGAGCTATTGGTTGAGGGATTAATAACTGCTGGGAGCAGGCAAGTTCAGCTGCTTGGGCACTGCCGCCAGTTGCCAGTGTGGAATCGCCCAGTCGAGCAGTTCTTGCGCCGAGCATAGCTGCAATTCTCGCGGGGGTGATTGCCGCAACCAGAGCAGCGCCTGCCAGAGATTGTTGGCTTCATCACCCTTTAGCAATGGCTTGGCGAAGTTTTGCTTGCTGAGTTTCTGTCCTTCCGCGTTGGTTGCAAGAGGCAGATGTGCGAAGTGGGGTGCGGCAGACTGAGCGACAGGTAGCGCTAGGCACTCTCGAGAGTAGAGTTGTCGCAAATAGAGTTGTCGCGGCGTGGAGTCGAGTAAATCGGCGCCGCGCACAACATGGGTAATATTCTGAAAGAGGTCATCAACAGTCACCGCGAGTTGATAGGAAAATAACCCATCGCGGCGCTGCAGAACAAAATCACCCACTTGAGTGGCAAGGTTTTGTTGGTAGTCACCCATAACAAGGTCGTTAAAACGCAAGCTGGCATGCGCGCAGTCAGCGGCGGGTGTGAGCAGGCGGATCGCGCCCTGTGCTGATAACTGTCGGTGGCGACAGTGCCCATCATAAATACTACCGAGAGAAACAATTCGCTGCCGCGTGCAATCACAGTGATAGGTGAGCCCTGCGGCCTGAAGTTGCTCTAAGGCGTCTCTATAGGCAGGTAGGCGCGCGCTTTGATAGAGCAGGTCACCCTGCCACACCAGACCGTGGTCTTCCAATTGGTGCAGTATTGTTGTCGTGGCGCCTGGGACTTCTCGCGGAGGATCAATGTCTTCAATTCTGACCAGCCAGCGGCCTGCGTTGTGATGTGCATCAAGATAACTGCCTAAGGCACATATCAGTGAGCCAAAGTGCAGTGGACCGGTGGGGGAAGGGGCAAAGCGGCCAATATAGGGCTTTTTGTCCATAAAAAAATCTACTGCAAGTAATAGGCAGTCGCCGCCGCTGCGCGCGTGCCGTGGTATTTTTGCAGTAGATTGATTGGCAGGTTAGCCGCCAGTGATCTGTTTTTCTTTAATTTCGTCAAGAGTCTTACAGTCGACGCAAAGGTCAGCGGTTGGGCGAGCTTCAAGACGTCGTATACCGATATCAACGCCACATTGGTCACAAAACCCGTAGTCATTGTCTTCGACGCGCAACAAAGTTTTATCAATTTTTTTGATCAGCTTGCGTTCGCGGTCGCGAGTTCGCAGTTCAAGGCTAAACTCTTCTTCTTGCGTTGCTCGGTCGGCAGGATCCGGAAAGTTAGCGGCTTCGTCTTTCATGTGATTAACGGTGCGATCCACTTCTTCCATAAGCTCGCGGCGCCAAGCTTGGAGAATCTGCTTGAAGTGCTTGCGCTGATTTTCGTTCATGTACTCTTCATTT
>OCOY01000086.1_pt1 | contig 11786 bp, 8 predicted proteins | sample 1494131 | NCBI WGS metagenome assembly OCOY01 (sample SAMEA3275523, study PRJEB22092) | marine metagenome | biome: ENVO:00000039; feature: ENVO:00002042; material: ENVO:00002010 | collected 2014-06-21T17:05:00+00 | depth 1 m | reverse complement strand
TAAAGTCACTCACATTATCACAGGCCTCAATCGCGGCGGAGCTGAGCGCACATTATACTCAGTTCTCACAAATGGGCTTCAAGATAAATTTGACAATCGAGTTATTTCCTTACTGGATTCAGGTGCCTATGGCCCTAAACTTGCGGCTACTGGAATTTCTGTTACTGCATTAAATATTAACAGAGATGTTAAATCATTGTTTATATTAGCAAATGACTTCAAACTTCATCCACCAGATATTCTGCAAGGCTGGATGTACCATGGAAACCTTGTCGCCACTTTTGCAAACAATTTTTTGCCTTACCAGCCTATACTTTCATGGAATATTAGATGTGCGCCAGGGAGAAATAAGGATAGAAGTATCTCTACACGATCTGTCATATGCGTATTGCGATCAATGTCGGGCCGGCCAAATTCGATTATATATAATTCTGCAAAGTCGCTTTTTGAACATCAGGAGGAAGGGTTTTGCGCATCTAAGGCGACACTCATTCCTAATGGCTTTAACCTTCTCGAATGGAAGCGAGGTATCAAAACCAAGTATGCATCGCGCCAAGCTCTTAAGCTTCCTATAGATAAAACTATCATTGGATACATTGGTCGAAATCACCCACAAAAGGACTTGCGTACGCTATTTTTGGCAATTTCAATTCTTAAATCATTTTCTGAAGCACCACATTTTGTGATGGTCGGTAAAGACTTAAAAACCGCTGCGCCGTCCGACCTCGATTCTCAAGATTTCACTTTTTTGGGTGAGCGCGCGGATGTCGCCGAAATACTACCAACCTTTGATTTTCTTTGTCTAAGTTCAAAATCGGAAGGCTTTCCAAACGTGCTCGGCGAAGCCATGGCTTGCGGCGTCCCCTGCATAACAACAGATGCTGGCGATGCGGCGGACATTGTTGCCGATACAGGATGGGTGGTTCCGCGGGAGGACCCAGTGGCGCTTGCCGCTGCCATACGTAGCGCTTTGAGCATAAGTCCACAGGAATTCGCCCAGCGGTCTGCGGCCGCACGAAGCAGAGTGGAAGCTCAGTTTTCAATAAAAGCTGCCGTGGATAATTACTCCAAGCTTTACGAGACCCTCCTAAGCGAGCGTTTGCAATGTGCGGGATAGTTGGCTATTTTTCAACAACGACAGTAGCATCTGAGAGAATTATCGCGAGAATGGCCGATAGGATTGCCCATCGCGGTCCAGACGCTTGCGGAACATGGGTGGATGCGAATAAAGGCGTCGCTCTCGCGCATCAAAGATTGGCCATCGTTGATCAAAGCAATGCAGGCATTCAGCCGATGCAGTCGCAAAATCAACGGTTCATCATCGTCTTTAATGGAGAAATTTATAATCATATCAGCCTGAGAAACGACATTATTTCTGCGGGCTGGCCTTATTCATGGAGAGGCCACTCTGATACTGAGACGCTTCTTGCCGGCTTACAACTCTGGGGACTTGTAGATACCTTGAAGCGTCTTAAGGGAATGTTCGCATTCGCCTTATGGGATCAAAAAACTGACCGCCTATTTTTAGCAAGAGACAGGATTGGCGAAAAGCCCCTCTACTTTGGAAAAGCAGGAAAATCTTTTGTCTTTGGCTCTGAACTGAAGGCGCTGAAAACTCATCCAGAATGGGTTGGAGAGATCGATCAGACTGCCCTAATATTATACTTGCGTCATGGCTATATTCCGGATCCGCATTGCATTTATCAGGGCATGAACAAACTAAAGCCAGGACATTGGATTGAAGTCGTTGACGGCATATCTGGGGAACCCAATTGTTATTGGGATTTTAATGCAATAGCGGCGTCAAAGCGGACAACTTCAAAACCACTCGTTTTGATTAACGAATTAGAACAACGCCTCAAAACGTCTGTTGCATTGCAGATGCAATCAGATGTTCAAATTGGCACTTTTCTCTCTGGCGGCGTCGATTCTTCACTTGTTGCGTCACTTATGCAAGCGCAAGCCTCGCAACCGATTAAATCTTTTACTATTGGATTTGAAGCTAAAAACTTTAATGAGGCGAACGAAGCAAAAGCTATCGCACGTTATTTAGGCACTGATCACACTGAGTTAATTCTTACAGAAGAAGATGCCTTCGAGGTTATACCAAAACTTGGAAAAGTCTGGGATGAACCATTTTCTGATTCCTCTCAGATTCCGACTCTTTTATTAAGTCAAATGGCCAGAAACCATGTAAAAGTTGCGCTTACTGGTGATGGGGCAGATGAATTCTTCTGCGGCTATAGCCGATATCAACATAACCGTACACTATTAAATATACTCGAATATATTCCCATATCTGCCCGCAGAAGATTAGCGTCAGGACTACGTGACCTAACATTTTCCAGGGAAGAAGAACTCGACAAGCAACATCTTCCAAAGTTTTTCGCCTGTAAATCAAGAGATAAAATTCATAGGGCTTTAGACATTTTAGAATTACCAAAAAACGATATAAATTATATGGATCTTATTTCACTATTTCCAAATCCAAATTCTTTTATTTTTCGTCAGCCTGAAGGAATGGCTTCTCAAAATACGCATATTGCCTTGACGAAGTTTCAAGATGTTCGCGAGACCATGATGTTTATGGATACCTGCACTTATCTTCCTGGCGATATTTTAACAAAGGTCGATCGTTCTGCAATGTCAGTTGGCTTGGAGACGCGACTGCCATTCTTAGATCATGAGCTTATTGAATATGCTTGGCGCCTTCCATTTCATGTAAAAGTCAAGAATGGCCAACCAAAGTGGATTCTCCGTGAAGTGCTAAAAAAATATTTGCCCTTAGGACTTTTTGATAGACCAAAGAAGGGATTCAGTGTTCCAATCGAAGCCTGGCTTGCGGGGCCACTGCTCGATTGGGTGGAAGCCATGCTTGATCCGCACAAAATTAGACAACAAGGTTTTCTTAACGCTGAGGCAGTTGGAGATCTTTTGAGGCAGCACAGATCAGGTCAAAGACGCTGGCATAATCAAATATGGACAATTTTGATGTTTCAAGCTTGGCTTGAAAACGAGCACATCGTTGAGAAAAATCCATGATTGGCAATGATTTGGGTATTGCTCTGATTTACGCGGCGGGGCTATTTTTAAGTCTAATCTTTTTGTGCTACCCAGAACGACCAGATCGAAATTTTATCCGATTTTCAATATCCTTTATTTGCATATTTTTTATAATACCAGCTATCATTTCCGCCCAAAATACGGAATTCAATTACCTAGGGAGAGTTTTTTCAAGGTATCAAAGTAGCTGGTTACTTGTCGGACTATCTACTTGGGCCTTTTTAGCTGGTTTTTTCCTTCGTGGCTTTTTGATCAGAAGATTGGTAAAAGTCTTTTTTTTTGGAAAATCAGAGATAGATTACAATTACACCCGCCAGGCTATAATTGAAAAAAAGCGCGTCCTTTTTTTTATTATTTTTGCTGTAATTGCGCGTTTGCTCGTCTGGAAAATTAATCCCAGTGCAGAAGAAGAATATGCTGTACGAACAGGCATCGCAGCGGGAAGCCATCTTCATGTGCTTTTAAATATTTTTTTTGGAAGTGTCTATTTTGCAGCGATTTTCATGGCAGCACGCCTCAAGTTGCACCTTGCTACAACAGGGCTCTTGTTAGGTCTTTTAATAGTCACTTTCACTGGCTCCACAGGCAGATTTAATGCCGCGCTTGCTGTCATGATGTTTAGCATATATTTTTTCAATCTTGATGTTTCAAAAATCGCTCTTCTTTTTCCATTCATTACTATTTCTGCGCTTCCTATACTTTCTAGTGGGAAATTGCTCATATTTGCAATATCCACGGGCTCGCCACTGCCAACATTGACGGAGATGTTTTCCAAGGCAATAGAACTTGAGTCATATCTAAACAACTTTGCTCATCCAATGGTTTCACTCTATCAAATAGATAGACTGCTTGCACTCTCAGATATCCGGTGGTTTTACGACTTTCCACAAGGACTTCTATTTTACACAAGGGCTTTGGGGTTTGATTCTGGACCCTCTCTGACGTATTATAATACTGAGGCATTTTTAGGATACAAAGCATCGATCGTACCCACAGGTTACCTTGCATTCGGCTTTGCGCAATTATCTTATTTTGGAGTATTCGTAATGGGGGCCTTCTATAGATCACTCTATTATTTTTTCCAAAATATGCGCTACATTCGAGCAAATTTAAGCCCCATCCTTTCTTTCTATATTTCATTTACAACTGCTAATACGTTTTACACTGGCGAATTCAGAACTCTTATTCTCCAGTTCTTTTTAAATATCATAATATTTAACTTTTGCTTCTGGCTTACTTCAAAGCCCCGCAAAAAGGTTTTGCTGCCTTCAAGAAGATGCCGCCCAGAATGAAGGTTTTTATTCTTGCAAGCCTACCATCCTCGCTTGTGAACTTTCGCGGCGCTCTAATCTTATCACTCTTAGACGCCGGTCATCAGGTAGAGGTAGCCGCACCCGGACTGACGAAAGACAAGGGATCGGCCCAATGGTTAAACGCGCGTGGTGTTATTTGCCACGACATCAAACTCTCGCGGACAGGCCTAAATCCACTTTCAGACTTATGGTCCCTAATCTTACTGTCGCGTCTCCTGCGGGCGCAGAAGCCGGATATTTTTCTTGGGTACACCATTAAGCCAGTAATTTGGGGGCTTTTTGCGGCGCGGCTTGCGCATGTGCCGAAACGTATCGCTTTGATGACAGGGCTGGGCTATGCGTTTACTGGGCAGCATCGCGGCAAAAGGGGCCTAATTCAGTGGGTTGCGCGGCGGCTTTATTCCAAAGCCTTGCAGTTTGCGGATTTGGCTTTTTTCCAAAACCCCGACGATCAAGCTGATTTTTCAAGGCTTGGTCTGCTGCCGGTGACATGTGAAAGCATGGTCCTGCAAGGGTCGGGTGTCGACCTTGCCACCTTTACACCGGCCCCTTTTCCGAATGACAAAATACGTTTTTTAATGATTGCACGGCTGCTGGGCGATAAGGGACTGCGTGAATATGCCACCGCAGCGCAGCAGCTTTCGCACCGAAACCCGATGGTCGAGTTTCATCTTATTGGCGGAACGGATTGTAATCCAGATTCAGTTCCACTTGCAGAAATCCAATCGTGGCAGGCGGCAGGCTTTATTCATTGGGATGGCGCAGTGCAGGATGTGCGGCCCGCAATTGCCGCCGCGCATGTTTATGTGCTGCCGAGTTACCGCGAGGGGATGCCGCGCAGCGTGCTAGAGGCGATGGCAATGGGGCGGCCAATCATCACCACCTTTGCGCCCGGTTGCCGTGAAACGATTGTTGACGGTGAATCTGGCTTTTTGATTCCCATTCGGAATAGCAAAGCGCTTATTCAGGCCATGCAACGGTTTATTGATGCCCCTGATCTGATTCCGACCTTTGGCGCCAAGGCGCGGTTGCGCGCGATTGAGATTTTTGATGTGCATGCGATCAATCACGCGATGTTATCGGCACTGGGTTTAGCGCGCGAGCGGAAGGCGCAAGACCCTGACCAATAAGGGGAAAGGTTAAGGCAAAAGCACTGCGTCAAACCCGCCTGCCCGCTCTTGCCAAATCAGATCCGGCAAGACTAACTCGCGCCATGGCCGCAGATGCTCGAATCCTTCCGCTGATTATTGCCACGGCTTTGCTGATGGAGAACATCGACTCGGCGGTGCTTTCCACCTCTTTGCCGCAGATTGCACGCGATCTTGGCTCTGACCCGATCCATCTGAAATTGGTTCTGACGACCTATCTGCTGGCACTGGCGATTTTCATTCCAGCCTCGGGCTGGGCAGCCGACCGTTTCGGCGCGCGGCGAATCTTTCGCTGGGCGATTGTGGTTTTTGCTTTAGGCTCAATCGCCTGTGGCATGTCCACCTCGCTGTGGGAGCTGGTTGCCGCGCGGGCCTTGCAGGGTATTGGTGGCTCGATGATGACACCAGTGGGCCGGCTGATCGTGCTGCGCGGTGTGCCGCGTGAGGGTCTGGTGGGGGCGCTGGCTTGGTTGACAGTGCCCGCGCTGATGGGGCCGGTGATTGGGCCGCTCCTGGGCGGCTATATCACCACCTATTGGGATTGGCGCTGGATCTTCTGGATCAACATCCCGATCGCGCTTTTGGGTGTGGGGCTTGCGGGACGGTTCGTACCAGATCTGCGTGAAGCGGCCCCGCGGCAATTTGATGCGCGAGGATTTTTACTGCTGGGGCCGGGGCTTGCTGGCTTTCTAACGGGGGTGACGCTCTTGGGGTTAAACTTGGCAAGCGCGCCCATGGTTGCCTTGCTTTTGCTGGGCGGCGCGGGGCTGACGTTTGCCTATATCTGGCATGCGCTGCGGGTGGCCTCACCTTTGGTTGACTTGCGACTGCTGGCTTTGCCGACTTTTCGCAGCACAATTACGGCCGGCACCTTGTTTCGCATTGGCGTTGGCGCTTCGCCCTTTTTGCTGCCGCTGATGCTGCAACTTGGTTTTGGCCTGACGCCGTTTCAATCGGGCGGATTGACCTTTGTCTCGGGGCTTGGCGCAATGGTGATGAAGTTTTTGGCGCAACCACTGCTGCGGCGTTTTGGCTTTCGCAGGGTTTTAGGGGTGAATGCGGCAATCGCTGCGGGGTTTGTGCTGGCACCTGCTTTCTTTACGCCTTTTACACCTTGGCAGGCGATGATGCTGGTGCTGTTTGTCGGTGGGCTGTCGCGGTCTTTGCAGTTTACTGCGATCAACGCGATTGCCTATGCCGATGTAACGGCTGAACGCCTGAGCAGCGCCACAAGCTTTTCGTCAGTGATGCAGCAATTGACGGGGACCATTGGCATTACATTGGCGGCCATGATGCTAGAGGCAACAGGCGCATGGCGCGGGGTGTCTGCGACCGATCTGGGCAATTTCCCTGCGGTTTATGCGGTGATTGCAACGATGACGCTGATCTCTGCGGTGGCGTTTTGGCGGCTGTCACCGACGGCGGGGGCAAATATGTTGCGAAAAGCAGTCGATTGACAGCGAAAGGCTTTCGGCTTTTCTTGTTCAAAAGTGTAAGAGGTAAAATGTGGACATCAACCTGAGTTTTGAGCGCCCAGAGAGCGGGCCGAAATCTGGACCGATTACAATCGGCTGGTTTCTGACATCGAATAAGGGGGCCGTGCTTTACGATCCGCCAGAGCGGGTGATGTTCCGGCCAGCCAATAGGGTGCATGCGAAATCGGCCAGCCGCTGCCCTGCGGTTATTCAGCTGGAAAGCCGCTATTTCATGGTGAAATGCCCCTTTGATCTGCACATCGGTTTTAAACGCGATGAAAAGGGCAAGGCTCAGCTGATCAATCGCGCCGGAACCGGCTCTAGCATTCGCGGCAATAAGCTGGGCGAGGTGCTAACATTGGTGAATGAGACCGAGTGGCGCTCGCCTGATCGGCCCACTGTGCAGCTGCAATTGCCCTACTGCTTTATCGCCGATGAATTGGTCTATATCAGCCAGATTTCCGCTTTTGCACATTACCGCAAAGACCCGTTGCCCGGCACGATTTTTGGCGGACGTTTCCCGCTGAACCTGTGGCCGCGGCCCTTGATGTGGGCGTTTGAGTGGCATGAGCCGGAAAAAGACTTGGTTCTGCGGCGGGGCGAGCCGCTGTTTTACTGCCAGTTTGAAGGCGAGGGCCCAGATCGGCCGGTGCAACTTGTCGAGGCAGAGCGCACGCCAGAATTGCAGACCTATATGGATCAGATCGGCGGCGTGGTGAATTATGTTAACCAGACCTTTGGCCTGTTTAAAGCCGCAGAAGCCCTGCGGCCGAAAACCCTGCTTAAGCCAAAACAGCGCGACGGTTAAGCCGGCTGAACGCTGGCCTGATGAAAGCCTTTGACGCCACGATCAATCGCGCCCCAAACCGAGACCGAAACCTCGGGATGCTGCGATTTTGACAGATGCGCCGGCGTCAGGCTGACAATACGAACCCGCAGGCGCAGATTGCGCCGCAGATGTTCGCCAAGCAGATCAGTGGCAATTGGGCCCAGATGGCCCAGTTGCAACCAAGGACGCCGCGTATAAAGCCCAAACCAGCTTTGGCGGCCTTGGGCAAAAAGTGCGATATGGCCGTCGGCGGTCAGTTTCAGATAGGCGGTATCGCCCAGACAAAGACCCGCCTTCGCGACGTCTAGCGTAATCCCGATGATTTGGGCTTTGGTGATCAGTTGCTGCATATTTCATTCATTCGCGCCGCGTCTGACAAACAGGGGTTCAGATCATTCGGCAAAAAGGCCCAATCGGGCTGGATTGACAAGAAAGGCGTTCAGACAAGGCCAAGGGCGCGCTTGACAGAAGGCGCGCTCAGGCCCTTGCCAAACAACTTTAGGCGCAGCGGCGCGGCCCCCTCGATCGCGGCTTCCGCCTCGACAGCGCGGGTGGTTTCGATCTCGCGCAGCTTTTGGAAAATTCCAGCCTGACAGGAGTCGATGGACGGGAAGGCGGTTCTGCGCCGCGCAAAGACATCCTCGAGTTCAACCTGCATCCGCATCGGCAATTTTATCTTTTCTAGAAATGACATTTTACATTTTCCCAACCTGCGCTTTGCAACATTCTGTTAAAAAGCGCCTTAACCCACTTTTCTATGTTAACATTAGCGAGAGGTTAATTTCAGGGCACAGCCGGATAAGCGACTACTGCTTTCGACTATGCCTCACCCCCTAAAGGCGCAGGGTCTGCATATGTCGCAGGCAAGACCCATTGCAATTATCGGGCAGACTTCCCAAGTTTAGCGCGAGGCCAAAGTGGCTGTGCCGAAGTATCGGGCAGCGCAGAGGTGCTTTTAAAAAGGAGAATCCCGATGAATTTAGAGAAATTCACGGAACGGTCGCGTGGCTTTCTGCAAGCCGCGCAGACCATCGCGACACGCGAAAATCATCAGCGGCTTGCGCCCGAGCATTTGCTTAAGGCCTTAATGGATGATGACCAAGGGCTTGCGTCAAATCTGATCAGCCGCGCGGGTGGCGCGCCTACTCGGGTGACCGAAGCCTTGGCGCTGACCATGGCCAAGCTGCCCAAGGTGACCGGCGACGCGCAGCCCTTTATGGACCCAGGCTTGGTCAAGGTGCTGGACGAGGCCGAAAAGCTGGCCAAAAAGGCCGGCGACAGTTTTGTTCCGGTGGAACGGGTGCTGATGGCTTTGGGCATGGTGGCCTCGAAGGCCAAAGAGGCTTTGGACGCGGGCGCGGTTACGCCGCAAAACCTGAACACCGCGATCAATGACATTCGCAAGGGCCGCACCGCGGATTCGGCAAGTGCCGAAGACAGCTATGAGGCGCTGAAGAAATATGCGCGCGACCTGACCGAGGCCGCCGAGCAAGGCAAGATCGACCCGATCATTGGCCGCGACGAGGAAATTCGCCGCACGATGCAGGTGCTGTCGCGCCGCACCAAGAACAACCCTCTGCTGATCGGCGAGCCTGGCGTCGGGAAAACCGCGATTGCCGAAGGCTTGGCGCTGCGCATCATCGACGGCGATGTGCCGGAATCCTTGCGCAACAAAAAGCTGATGGCGCTGGACATGGGCGCCTTGATTGCTGGCGCGAAATATCGTGGCGAATTTGAAGAGCGTCTAAAGGCGGTGCTGAACGAAGTGACCGCGGCCGAGGGCAATATCATTTTGTTCATTGACGAGATGCACACGCTGGTTGGTGCCGGCAAATCCGATGGCGCCATGGATGCCGCCAATCTGATCAAACCCGCACTTGCCCGCGGCGAGCTGCATTGCGTCGGCGCGACCACGCTGGATGAATACCGCAAATATGTCGAAAAAGACGCAGCTTTGGCGCGTCGGTTTCAGCCTGTGATGGTGGAGGAACCCACGGTCGAAGACACCATCTCGATCCTGCGCGGCATCAAAGAGAAATACGAGCTGCACCACGGCGTGCGGATTTCCGACTCTGCGCTTGTGGCGGCGGCGACGCTGTCGCACCGCTATATCACCGACCGCTTTTTGCCCGATAAGGCGATCGACCTGATCGACGAGGCCGCCAGCCGCCTGCGGATGGAAGTTGACAGCAAGCCCGAGGAATTGGACCAGCTTGATCGTCAGATCCTGCAACTTCAGATTGAAGCCGAGGCGCTGAAAAAAGAAGACGATGCGGCCTCGAAAGACCGGCTTGAAAAGTTGGAACTGGAACTGTCCAATCTGCTGGAACAGTCAGATTCGATGACTGCAAAATGGCAGGCCGAGCGCGACAAGCTGGAAATCGGGCGCGATCTGAAAGAACAGCTTGAACGGGCCCGCGCCGATCTGGACCAAGCCAAGCGCGACGGCAATCTTGCCCGCGCGGGCGAGCTGTCTTACGGCATCATCCCAACGCTTGAGAAAAAGCTGGCCGAGGCCGAAGCCCGCGAAGGCGATCTTTTGGTCGCAGAATCGGTGCGCCCCGAGCAGATCGCCGAAGTGGTGGAACGCTGGACCGGCATTCCAACCACGAAAATGCTGGAAGGCGAGCGTGAAAAGCTGCTGCGGATGGAAGACGAGCTGGGTCAGCGGGTGATCGGCCAAAAGACCGCGCTGACGGCTGTTGCAAATGCGGTGCGCCGGGCGCGTGCGGGCTTGAACGACGAACGCAGACCCTTGGGCAGCTTTTTGTTCTTGGGGCCAACCGGCGTGGGCAAAACCGAGCTGACCAAGGCGGTTGCCGAATATCTGTTCGACGACGATCAGGCCATGGTGCGGATTGATATGTCTGAATTCATGGAGAAACACTCAGTTTCGCGGCTGATCGGCGCACCTCCGGGCTATGTCGGCTATGACGAGGGCGGGGTTCTGACCGAAGCCGTGCGTCGCCGCCCCTATCAGGTGGTGCTGTTCGACGAGGTCGAAAAGGCGCATCCCGATGTCTTTAACGTGCTGTTGCAGGTTTTGGACGATGGTGTGCTGACCGATGGCCAAGGCCGCACGGTTGATTTCAAGCAGACGCTGATCATCCTGACCAGCAACCTTGGCGCGCGGTCGCTGTCCGAACTGGGCGAAGGCGAAGATCCAACCCAAGCCCGGGCCGAGGTGATGGAAGCGGTGCGGCAGCATTTCCGCCCCGAATTCCTGAACCGTCTGGACGAGCAGGTGATCTTTGATCGGCTGGATCGCTCGAACATGGGGGCGATTGTCGAAATCCAGCTGAAGCTTTTGGAAAAACGGCTGGCCTCGCGCAAAGTCACGCTGGATCTGGACGCAGCCGCAAAGACTTGGCTGGGGGACGAAGGCTATGATCCGGTGTTCGGCGCGCGTCCGCTCAAGCGGGTGATCCAGAACCATCTGCAAAACCCCCTGGCCGAGATGATCTTGGCTGGCGAGGTGATGGATGGATCAACCGTGACCGTCAGTGCGGGGCCAAGTGGGCTGATCATCGGCAACCGCATCAGCGCCTCTCGTCGGCCAAGCGCTACAAAGCCAGCAGTGCATTGACCAAACGCAGGGGGCTACGGCCCCCTGCCCGCCCACAGCGCCCAATGCAACAGCCGCAGTTTGGGCAAAAAATCATGACGACGGCAGCTTGAGAATGGCTTGTAAAAGCCCAATCCTATCGCTATACGACGCCACGCAAGGCAGCGTTCGCTTGTGGTCGATTTCAGTCAAGAAGGCAGCAGCCGGGCAGATTGGAACGCAAATAGGCAAAGCTGACATCGCAACCGGCGGGCGTTAAATCCCGCAAAACAGAAGATGCCGCAGTAGCTCAGCTGGTAGAGCACATCATTCGTAATGATGGGGTCGGGGGTTCGAGTCCCTTCTGCGGCACCATGCTTCTCTCAAATGCCATGCCCAGAGCTTAGCTCAGCA
>OCOY01000084.1_pt1 | contig 11989 bp, 8 predicted proteins | sample 1494131 | NCBI WGS metagenome assembly OCOY01 (sample SAMEA3275523, study PRJEB22092) | marine metagenome | biome: ENVO:00000039; feature: ENVO:00002042; material: ENVO:00002010 | collected 2014-06-21T17:05:00+00 | depth 1 m | reverse complement strand
GTTGGTGCAGGACAGGTAGGCGGCACACTGGCAGAAAATCTCGCTCGGGAATACAACGACATTACAGTGGTCGACATTAGCGAAGTCGCTCTGCGATCGTTAAAAGATCGCCTCGACATTCGCACCATTGTCGGCACAGGCTCCCATCCCGATGTTTTAGTCGATGCCGGAATTGAAGAAGCCGATATGATAGTCGCCGTGACCAACAGCGACGAAATCAATATTATTGCCTGCCAAGTTGCTTACTCCCTGTTCCACACGCCAACAAAAATCGCCCGTGTTCGCGCCCCCAATTACACCAACCCCAAGTACAAAGAAAAACTCTTCAACGATAAGCATATGCCCGTGGATGTCATGATCACCCCCGAGCAAGTAGTCACGGACTACATTCAAAAGCTTATCGAGCAACCCGGTGCACTGCAGGTATTGGACTTTGCCGATGGCAGCATTCAGCTGGTTGGTTTGCGTGCCGCAAAAGATAGCCCGTTGGTCGGCCAACAACTGCGCACCCTGAAAGAACACATGCCCAACGTAGACGCCCGCGTCGCCGCCGTTTTTGGCAAGCAGGGGGCGCTGTTCCCGACCGGTGATACGGTGATTGAAGACGGTGATGAGGTGTTTTTTGTTGCCGCCAAAAAGAACATCCGCAAAGTTATGAGCGAATTACAGCGACTGGAAAAGCCCTACCACCGTTTAATGATTGCAGGGGGTGGCAATATTGGCTTCCGGCTGGCGCAAGCGCTCGAAGACAGCTATCAAATCAAGCTGATTGAGTTTTCTCACCGACGCGCCAGCTACCTCTCGGAGCAACTCAATAAAACAGTCGTGCTTAAGGGATCGGCAACCGACCAAGAGCTACTGCTGGATGAAAACATCAACAAGACAGATGTCTTTCTAGCCCTCACCAATGACGACGAAGTTAATATCATGGCATCCCTGTTGGCGAAAAAACTCGGCGCGCGGAAAGTTATGACACTCATCAACAACCCCGTCTATGCAGAACTGATGCAGGGCGGCGGCATTGATGTCGCCATCTCACCACAACAGGCAACCACTAGCTCACTGCTCACCCATGTGCGCCAAGGCGACATGGTTTGTGTGCACTCACTTCGCAGGGGTGCTGCAGAAGTGCTCGAAATTGTCGTTCATGGTGATGAAAAAAGCTCGCGCGTTGTGGGTCGCGCAATCGGTGATATAAAGTCGCCGCCAGGTGCAACCCTCGCCGCGCTGGTGCGCAACGGGGAAGTACTTATTGCCCACCATGACACGGTTATTGAAAGCGGGGACCATGTCATTGTCTTCGTGGTCGACAAAAACAACACCAAAGCCGTAGAAAAATTATTTGCCGTTGGTTTTTCCTTTTTTTAGAGCGTAGCTAACTATGCACTTCAATATCATTGCCCGTATTCTTGGCATCTTGCTGATGATTTTCAGCCTGACAATGCTGCCGCCGATTGTGGTGGCCATTATCTACGATGAAAACACACCCGCGACTTTTGCCCTGGCATTTGCCATCACTCAAGTTGTCGGCCTGATATTTTGGCTACCCTCAAAACGGGTCAACGCAGAGATGCGCACCCGCGACGGTTTCCTGATTACGGTCTTCTTTTGGCTGGTATTAAGTACCTTCGGCGCGCTGCCACTGATGCTCTCCGAGGCACCGCATCTGAGCTTTATCGACGCCTTATTCGAGTCGGTGTCAGGGCTGACTACAACGGGCGCAACCGTGATCTCTGGACTCGACAACTTGCCCAAGTCTATTCTTTATTACCGACAGCAGCTGCAGTGGCTGGGCGGCATTGGTATTGTGGTCATCGCGGTGGCGATTCTACCTATGCTTGGCGTCGGTGGCATGCAGCTCTATCGCACAGAAACACCGGGGCCCATGAAGGACTCCAAGCTAACGCCGCGCATTACTGAAACCGCCAATGTGCTGTTTAAGATCTATCTCGGCCTCACCGCGCTGTGCGCACTGGCCTATTGGCTTGCCGGCATGTCCGGCTTTGATGCCATTAGCCACAGCTTTTCGACCGTCGCCATTGGCGGCTTTTCAACCCATGATGCCAGTATCGGTTTCTTCGACAGCTCGGCCATTATGGCTATTTGCGCCTTTTTTATGGTTATCTCTGGGATTAACTTTGCTCTGCACTTCCATGTCTTGCACGACCGCAAGCTCACTCACTACTGGGCAGATCCTGAAGCGAAAATGTACCTCTGCCTGCTTGGTGGCGGCATTGTCATCACATCGCTCTACCTCTACTACAGCGGAACCTACGGTTGGAATGACAGCTTTAGCCAAGGCGCCTTCCACCTTATTTCGATCATGACGACAACCGGGTTCACCACTGACAACTTCAGCGCCTGGCCAAGCTTTTTGCCGTTCTTTTTGCTGTTCTTATCGTTTTTTGGCGCCTGCGCAGGGTCGACCGGCGGTGGGATAAAGATTGGCCGTATGCTAATACTTGGCCAACAGTGTATACGCGAGATCTATCGGCTAGTGCACCCAAATGCACTGCTGCCCATTAAAATTCAAAACCGCAAAATACCCAATCGTGTGGCCGACGCCATTTGGGCCTTTTTTGGTGCCTATCTAGCGATTTTTTATCTGATGGTACTGCTTTTACTTGGCTCTGGACTGGATTATGTAACGGCTTGGTCAGCAACTGCCGCAAGCCTGAATAACTTGGGCCCAGGCCTTGGTGAAGTAGCGATCAATTTTGCCGACATCAATAGCTTTGCCAAGTGGGTGCTGTGCTGGGGAATGCTGCTGGGGCGGCTTGAAATTTTCACCTTGCTGGTGCTGTTTACGCCCACATTCTGGAAAAGCTAATCTATTTTAGGCGCGTTGATGCGTCGGTATAGTAATGATGCCGCGCAGTCACTCCGGCCTTACGTCAGCACTACCAATGCCGTAAAGCGCGGCGAGGCGCGCTTTGCTGAGGCGACCCAAATTCATTTTTACGGCAGGATCGACAAGAACACGATGGGCCATCGCCTCGCGGCCTAAGAGCATCCGATAACCCATACTGTCTCTATTCGTCAGCGTTATCTCTGTCTCCCACGTGTGCTCACCAAGTGTTAGCGGAACCTTGATGACGTAGCGCTTCTCAATCGTACCCGTGCTGCTTTTTACCGCTCTGCGATCAAAAATTGGCGCTTCGCATTGCCGAACAACAGCGCGATTTTTTTGCAGCGGGTGCACATCAAAAGAGACCCAGCGCACTCCCTCGCGAGAAAACGCTCGAATATTGAACGCGTGCAGGGCGGACGTCTTAGCGCCAGAGTCGACGCGCGCTTTTACCGCAGGAATGCCGATATCCGGAAGAAGGCACCACTCTTCACTGCCGACAATGATTTTTTCCACAGTAGCGGCCGCCTAACTATTGTCTGCGGGCGTTGTAATACGCCTCTTCGGAAATCCCATGATAAGCTTTGGCTTGAATCGCAAAGGCTTTCATTGATTCAGCGATACGGCGAGAGAGGGGATCTTCGCTCGCCAACTCTTCAACCACTTCCGCAGATAAGCGCTTAAACTCTGCCAGCACATCATCAGGCAATTTTTTAACCTGAACACCGTGCTTTTCCACTAACTCAATGAGCGCTGCATTGTTGCGCGCGGTGTACTCGTTGAGCATATCTTGATTGGCGGCAGCGGCGGCAACCTCAACAATGGCTTGCAAATCTGCCGGCAGCGATTCGTAAGCGGCTTTATTGATAATCAGCTCCAAGGTCGGACCCGGCTCCTGCCAGCCGGGGTAATAGTAATACTTCGCTACCTGATGGAAGCCAAAAGCCAGATCATTGTAGGGGCCAACCCATTCTGTTGCGTCAATCACACCTGTCTGCATAGAAGTGTACAACTCGCCGCCGGGCAGGTTGATCGACGTGCCGCCGGCGCGGGTAAAGACTTCGCCGCCAAGACCTGGAATGCGCATTTTCAACCCTTTCAGATCGGCAATTGAATTAATCTCTCGATTAAACCAACCCGCCATCTGCACGCCAGTATTGCCACCGGCGAAGGGAATTAAATTAAAGGGCGCATAAAGCTCTCGCCACAGCTCAAGCCCGCCGCCATATTGCAGCCACGCGTTCATTTCCTGCGCGTTGAGGCCAAAAGGAACCGCAGTATAAAACACACTGGCCGGCACTTTGCCCTTCCAATAGTAAGAGGCGCCGTGACCAATCTGTGCCGTCCCTTGAGAGACCGCATCGAAAACTTCAAATGCGGGTACCAGCTGACCAGCGCCAAACACTTTAATCTTCAGCCGGCCATTGCTCATGCGCTCGACGTTTTTGGCAAAATTCTCAGGCGCTGTGCCAAGACCGGGGAAATTTTTCGGCCATGTGGTCACCAGCTTCCACTGAAAAGACTGCTGCGCCGTGGGCTCAACGTCGCCCGTGGTGGTAGATCGATCGGCGCAACTGACCAACAGCACGCACAACAAAGCAAAGCTCACTACTCGCATTTAATACCCCTTCTTCTCTGATCTTTAGAATTTGGCTACAAGGCGGCCAAATTAGCCGATGCCAAAATTAGTATTTTTGTTCCCGCGTCTGCAAAACGCACATGCACTCTAGCCCGCGGGCCCATGCCTTCAAAGTTTAGAATAACACCCTCGCCATACACCCCGTGAAAAACCCCCTGGCCAAGACTAAAGCCAGTGCTCTCGTTCTCATCGCTAAGCATGCCTGCCCGGGCGTAACTGGTGGGGCGACTGACCGTGCTCTGCAAACGCACCTCTTCAATCACCTCTTTGGGAATGTCGCGAATAAATCGCGACACGGAATTAAAGGACTCGCTGCCGTATATCGAGCGCGTTTCCGCAAACGTCAGATAGAGTTTTTTCATCGCGCGGGTAATACCCACGTAGGCCAGTCGGCGCTCTTCTTCGAGGCGGCCGGGCTCATCTAATGACATTTTATGGGGAAACAGATTTTCTTCCATACCGGCGATAAACACCAGCGGGTACTCCAACCCCTTGGCGCTGTGCAAGGTCATCAGCTGCACCGCATCTTGGTCCTCATCGGCTTGACGATCGCCCGCATCCAGCGCAACTTGATCGAGAAACTGTGGCAGAATCGGCTGTGTTTGATCTTCTGGCTCGAAATTGCGACAGGCGCCAATGAGTTCCTCAAGGTTTTCTACCCGAGATTGACCGCGTTCGCCTTTTTCGCGACGGTGCATTTCAATTAAACCACTGCGGCCAATGGCGTGCTCGGCCTGCTCGTGAAGCGGCAACTCATTGAGCTGACCACTCATCTCGTTAATCAGCTCCAAAAACACGGCCACTGCATTGCTTGCACGGGCAGGCATGCGACTTTCACTAACCATGGCGGCCGCTGCAGTCCACAGCGACGTCGACTGCTCGCGGGCGAGACTGCGAATAGCCTCAATGGTGCGATCGCCAATACCCCGTGGCGGCACGTTAACGACACGCTCAAACGCAGTGTCGTCGTGGCAGTTCATCATCAGGCGCAGGTAGGCGAGGGCGTTTTTAATTTCCAAGCGCTCGTAAAAACGCTGGCCGCCGTAAATACGGTAGGGAATATCAGCCTGCAGCAACGCTGCTTCAAGCACTCGAGATTGCGCGTTGGAGCGGTAAAGAATGGCGGCGTCGGCGCGCTGATTCCCCTGCTGAACCCAACTGTGCAGCCGGTCAGCGATATAGCGTGCTTCGTCGTGCTCATTGAAGGCAGCGTAAAGCGCGATGGGCTCACCCTCGCCAGAGTCGGTCCACAGATTTTTCCCTAAACGCTCAGCATTGCGGGCAATAACCGCATTCGCGGCGGTCAAAATATTGGCAGTGGAGCGGTAATTTTGCTCGAGCTTAACAATGTGTGTGCCCGCAAAATGGCGTTCGTAGCTCAGAATATTTTCGACTTTAGCGCCGCGCCAGCCATAGATTGATTGGTCATCGTCGCCCACCGCAGTAACACCACTGGTGGTGCCAGCGAGTAACCGCAGCCAAGCATATTGCACGGCGTTGGTATCTTGAAATTCGTCCACAAGAATATGCCGAAAGCGCTGCTGATAATGCTCAAGCACCGCGGGGTGTTGTTTCCACAACTCCAGCGCACGCAGCAGCAATTCAGCAAAATCAATAACGCCAAGACGATTGCAGACATCTTCGTACTCACGGTAGATGCGCAGCATGGTTGCCAGATGGGGGTCGCCGGTCTCATGGATATGGGCGGCGCGCAGACCCTCGTCTTTTTGCCCGTTAATCCACCACTGGGCCTGTTTCGGTGGCCAGCGTTGCTCATCGAGATCCATACTGCGCATAACGCGCTTTACCAAGCGCAACTGGTCGTCAGAATCTAATATTTGAAAATTTTCGGGAAGGCTAACATCGCGCCAGTGCGCTTTTAACAAACGGTGAGCGAGCCCGTGGAAGGTGCCCACCCACATACCGCGCAGCGACATACCCAATAGCTCGTCTATCCGCTCGCGCATTTCCCGCGCCGCTTTATTGGTAAAGGTTACCGCTAAAATTCCGTAGGGCGAGATATTTTCGACCTGAATTTTCCAAGCGATGCGATGCACCAATACGCGAGTTTTGCCGCTACCTGCGCCAGCCAACACCAGTAAGTGCTGTCTGTCACTGGTCACCGCTTCTTCTTGCGCTGGATTGAGATTTTTGAGTATCGAGGTTACGTCCATAGGCCCGTATTCTAACAACATGTTCTCTGCAGTTGTTGGGCAAAATAGAGTTTAAATAGCGTTTATTTCGCCGCGGAACAAACACGCGAACAAAGATTTTTACTACATAACTAGCATTAAACAGGGTTTTCTTGTAAATTTTTTACATAACTAATTTTGGCCGACCTATGAAACCCGCACAATTGACCCAAACTATTAGCGACACTCTCGATAGCCTGCGTAAATCCGAGCGCAAAGTGGCCGAGTTTGTCCTCAAAGAGCCGCTCGGTGTTATTCGCATGCGCATCGTTGATCTGGCGCGCCAAGCAGCCGTGAGTGAACCGACCGTTGTGCGCTTCTGCCGCGCCGTCGGCTGTCATGGCTTTCAAGATTTTAAGCTAGCCTTGGCGCAACAGTTGGCCTCGAGCCCGAGCTTTGGCCAAATCGCCGTCACTGATACCGACTCAACACGGGAATACACCCACAAAGTCTTTGATTCAACTGTCGACACTTTGCTCAAAGTACGCGATAGCTTGGCACTACAGAACCTTGAAGCCGCTGTTTCGGCAATTTGTCACGCCGGCCGGGTGGAATTTTACGGCTTCGGCGCCTCCGCCGCGGTAGCCTTTGATGCGCAGCATAAGTTTTTTAGGCTGCAGATTACCTCTGCCGCTTACTCGGACCCGCATTTGCAAAATATGTCCGCAACGTCGCTACAGCCCGGCGATGTGGTGATTGCTATTTCTCAGTCTGGGCGCACGCAGGCGCTGCTCGATTCCATGGAGTTAGTGAAAAAAGCGGGGGGCATTATTATTGGTTTGGCGCCCAGCGGATCGCCGATTGCGCGCAGTGCCACCATTGCCATAGAAATAGACGCAAAAGAAGATATTCAGATTTACACACCGCTGTCATCGCGTATCGCTCATCTCGCGGTCATCGATGTCTTAGCGATCGGTGTCGCACAAAAGAAAGGACCACAATTGCAGGCCCATTTACAGCAACTTCAGGCGGGACTGGCGTCTCTGCGCAGCGACTGAGACGCCCTTTGTCTTAGTGGTGACTCTGAGACACCACTCGCACAATGCCTGCAATAGACACGCGCATGCCGTGATGCACAGCGTCGGCGAATAGGTCAGGATCGATCTCCGTTGTCCAATCAAGGCGACAGCGATCATCGTCAACCGCTGACACCTGCATTGTCGCCAGATGATGTTTGATCGGTGTGCGGGTTTCAACCGCGGAGTACTGTAAGGTTTTGGCGTCATTATCGAGCAGCAAAATCCGCTCTTTCACTTGGCCCATGCCCTCCATCTCAAAAACGCGACAGCTTCCCTCGAGCCGAATAGCGTCAACTGTAGGCACCCAATCGCACCGAGTGACATCCGACAAAATGACCCAAAGATGCTCGGCGGAACAGGCTAAAACCACGGTTTCTTTAATTATTTTCAACATAATGCTGTGGTCCGAATGGTGGATGAGCTTTGTAGCTAACAGTTTTGTAGGCGACGATTTTGTCTTTAGGTATTTTTAAATCTTTGATAAAGCGATATTGATCCTTTTAAGAACCAAACAACCACGGCTCCCCACCACAATGGAAAAAACCAATCGTTTTTGTCTGTTCCATTCCACTCTAACCACTCAAAAACAAAACCCTCGACAAACAAATCAAATGACAGAAGAACAAAAAAACCAAATATCCACATTAAGAAAAAATTTAGATTACTTAGTTTTTTCATCCACTGTTCCATACAAAATCATTCAACGGTGACCGATTTCGCCAAGTTGCGGGGCTGATCGACGTCGGTGCCTTTTAGTAAGGCGACGTGATATGACAGCATCTGCAGTGGCAACGTGTAAATAATAGCTTCCAAGCTTTTCGGCACGTGGGGCATTGCAATAACCGTGGTGCCGGGTTCGCTGACAAACCCCGCAGCGGCGTCGGCAAAAACAAATAGCTGACCGCCACGCGCACGCACTTCGTGTAGATTGGATTTTAATTTTTCCAAAAGCTGGTTGTTTGGTGCAACTGTCACCACAGGCATATCTTCGTCGACAAGTGCCAACGGCCCATGTTTTAACTCGCCCGATGGATAGGCTTCAGCGTGAATGTAGGAAATCTCTTTAAGCTTCAGGGCACCCTCTAACGCTATTGGATATTGCTCGCCGCGGCCTAGAAATAGCGCGTGATTTTTATTAGCAAAGGACTCTGACACCTTTTCAATCAAGCCATCCAGCGCTAATACCTGACCACACAAGGCTGGCAACTGATGCAAATTTTGCACAAGTTCTCGTTCGATAGCAGGGTCGAGACCTTTGTGCCGGCCAAGGGCTAAGGTAAACAGCTGGAGGGCAACCAATTGTGTAGTAAACGCTTTGGTTGACGCCACACCAATCTCGGGACCCGCCATGGTCATCAACGAAATATCGGATTCACGTACCAACGATGAGTTGGCGACATTACAAATTGAGACAAATCCAAGATAGCCGCTGTCTTTCGCTTTGCGCAGCGCGGCGAGGGTGTCAGCGGTCTCCCCTGACTGTGAGATGGTAACAAAAAGGGTTCCTGCGGGAACTGGCACTGTGCGATAGCGGTATTCGCTGGCGACCTCCACTTGGCAGGGAACGCCGACGTATTCTTCGAGCCAGTATTTGGCGACTAATCCAGAATGGAAGCTAGTACCGCAGGCTACAATGTGGACATGCTGAGTGAGGGCAAATAGATCTTCAGCGCGATACCCAAAAATAGCTTCGCGGATATGGTCTGCGGCGATACGCCCGGCAAGGGTGTTGGCAAGCACCGTGGGCTGTTCGAAAATTTCCTTTTGCATAAAGTGGCGATACTTGCCCTTTTCCGCAATTTGATCGGCTTCGTCAAGCTGCTGCACGTCACGACTGACTTGCTGTCCAGACTGGTCAAAAATAGTATAAGCGGCACTGCTAATCTCAACTAAATCGCCCTCTTCAAGAAAAATAAAGCGATCTGTCACTTGGCGCAGGGCCATTTGATCGGAGGCAATGTAGTGCTCTTCGATGCCAACGCCTACTACAAGAGGGCTGCCGCTGCGGGCGCCAATGATAATGTCTGGGTGACGTTCAGAAATAACGCCCAGCGCATAGGCTCCCTCAAGACGAGTAAGGGTGTGCTGAACAGCCGTACGCAGATCGCTGTGAGTTTTGAGGTAATGATGAACAAGGTGAGCAATCACTTCTGTGTCTGTGGCCGAGACAATGGTGTAGCCCAGTCCTTTAAGCTCCGCGCGCAGTTGATCGTGGTTTTCAATAATGCCGTTGTGCACCACTGACACGCTCCCCGAATTGTGGGGATGAGAATTGACGACGCTGGGCTCACCGTGGGTTGCCCAGCGGGTGTGGGAAATGCCAACGTGGCCGGCAGCAGGGTGGCGTTCAGCCTCTTTTTCGAGTTCTACGACCTTACCTACGGTTTTCCTCGTGTGCAGTTTGTGCTGATCATCAATTATCGAAAATCCCGCAGAGTCGTAACCGCGATATTCGAGGCGACGAAGGCCTTCGATAAGGATTTTATAGACATTTCTCTGGGCCGCGGCGCCAACAATTCCACACATAGTTCACTGTTCCTTTTATTTTTTCGTCGGCCGTTTCCAGCCAGAGATGTTCCGTTGTTTACTGCGTGCCACTGCTAAGTGGCCCGCTGGTACTTCGCTGTTGACGGTGGAGCCGGCTGCGATGAAGCCGTCGACGCCAATTGATAGTGGCGCAATCAAGGTGCTGTTGGAGCCAACAAAGCTGTTATCGCCAATCTCGGTTTTGAATTTATTCACCCCATCATAGTTGCAGGTGATGGTACCAGCGCCAATATTGACGTTGGCGCCGAGCTCTGCGTCGCCAACATAACTGAGGTGATTAATTTTGCTGCCCGGGCCGACAATGGCTTTTTTGGTTTCAACAAAATTGCCCACTTTGGTATCGCTACCCAGCTGAGTGCCGGGGCGCAGGCGGGCAAAAGGCCCGAGCACAGCCCGATCCGCAAACGGCGCGACCTCTTCGTAGGTCACGAGCGACATCGGACCAGCGCCGCCGGGTCTGTGGCAGTTCTGGCAACTGCGTTGCAGAATCGGTTCTATGTCTTTGTGGAAGGTAACCTCACCAGCGCCTAATGCCTGGGCTGAGCCCAAAAGCGCAAGGGTTGAGAGCGCGAACGCGCCTGTGAACATCGAATGGGATTTCTGGACAATTCTTTTTGTGCTTTTTATTGCGCTGTCATTGGCCTTATCGATTACCTTCTCCATTGCCTTCTCCGTTTTGCTTTTATAATCGAGCGATGAACGACATCAAGTGACGAGGCAGATTTATACCGCCATGCCCGATTGTTGTCCCGAATGAATTTCTGGTCAAGAACCAAAAACGGCAAGCGTGCGATTGCCGGCCCAATCGGCTGTTTAAAAAGAAGAAAGCGCTAACTATTGATTTAGATCAACAGTAACGGGTGTGACCTAGGCGTGACTTAGGTGTGATTTACCCTATTGAAAACGAAAAAAGGGCTGCCCTCTCGGACAGCCCTTTTTTCTTTTAACCAAGTCAGCTAAAGCGCTTTTGCTGCGCTTCGGCACACGCGAAAATTTACCAATCAATCTATAAATCGCGCGCCGACTAAGGCTATAACTTATTCAGCAGCGTCTGCTGCAGCCATCTCTTGCTTCTCTTCGTCAGAAATCTCTTTCATGCTGAGCTTGATACGGCCACGCGCATCGAGGTCTAAACACTTAACGAGAATTTCTTGGCCTTCGGTGAGATATTCTTCAACGCTCTCGACACGCTCATCAGAAATCTGTGAGATATGCACGAGTCCGTCTTTACCAGGCAGAATTGTGACGAATGCTCCGAAGTCTACGATACGCGCCACTTTACCGCGGTAAATTCGACCCACTTCTGCTTCGGCAGTAATGGCGTTAACCATGTCGATTGCTGCGTCGCGCGAAGAGGCGTCTTCGCCGTAGATGCGCACGTTACCGTCGTCATCGATATCAACCGAGGCGCCTGTCTGCTCGGTGATGCCGCGAATAACCGCGCCACCCTTACCGATAACGTCGCGGATCTTGTCTGGATCGATTTTGAGCATAGCCATCGAAGGCGCATTCTCAGAGACGCTGTCGCGTGACTTCGCGAGCACTTTATTCATCTCAACAAGGATGTGATTACGCGCAGTGTTAGCCTGCTCGAGCGCAATCTCCATGATCTCTTCGGTGATGCCTTGGATTTTAATATCCATCTCCAGCGCAGTAACGCATTCGGCTGTACCAGCTACCTTAAAGTCCATGTCGCCGAGGTGATCTTCGTCGCCGGGGATGTCGGCAAGTACCGCGGTGCGCT
>OCOY01000081.1_pt1 | contig 12871 bp, 13 predicted proteins | sample 1494131 | NCBI WGS metagenome assembly OCOY01 (sample SAMEA3275523, study PRJEB22092) | marine metagenome | biome: ENVO:00000039; feature: ENVO:00002042; material: ENVO:00002010 | collected 2014-06-21T17:05:00+00 | depth 1 m | reverse complement strand
TGGCTGCATGCCGAGGCCCCACGCGCCTTTGAACAAACCGTCGAGGTGTTTTTACAGGCCTAGTTTTGCGGCCGCTTCATCCGCAGCAAAAGCCCGTCTTTCAAGATAAACTGATGGTAAAGCGCCGCCGCGATATGGCCCAAGATCACCACGATCAGCACGGGCTTTAACCAGCCATGCGCCTCGACCAGCAGCGATTGGTTGCCATACCAACCGATCAGACCCGTCAGCGGCACCGCCAGCATCAAGCCATAAAGCCCGATATGGCCCCAATGCGCCACCAAAGCCATCTTTGCGGTTGTGCCCACGGGATCCGCCGGCACGCCACGGGTAAAGCGCAGCACCAAACGCCACAGCACAAAGGCCAAGATCGCCACGCCGACAACTATATGCGCCCAGACCGAAAGCGACATCGCTGCCACGCCAGTTTTGCTAAAGTCGCGCCATGCGTGGCTCATGTCATCGCCCAAGATCAGCTGGAATAAGATCAGAGCCGCCACGCCCCAGTGCAAAGCAATCTGCAACGCTGAATAGCCTTTTGGCTGTGACATAAGCTAATCCTTAACCTTGTTACTCTTCCAACATCATAACGACGAATTGCGTTGTCGGCAACGCAAGCAGCGCGCCAATCAAAGCGCAAATCCCCAACATCATAGCCGAGGCATTACCCGTCAGCATGGCAACCGCCACACAAAGCGTCATCAATACCAAAGCAATACTCGCAAACATTACCGCCAGATAAAGCGTCATCGTCAAGCGCCTCCGATAGGGGTCTTGAAACAGCAGCACTCGCGAAAATTTTGATATACAAAAGGCTAGACCTTGGTTCAACCTAGAGCGCAAGGCTCACGAAGTATATCCAATAACGACAGGGTCCAGCCAAAAGCCTAGGCTGAGGTCTGCTTTTCAATTTGCCGCCCGATAATCCATGTCGCAGGCAGGGCCAGCACGAAGCCCAGCGCCGCGGCGATCAGGATTGGCTGCAAGGTGTCATATCCTGTCACCAATGCAACCACGATACCGATGCCCATCAGCGTGGTCGAAATCATTGAAAACAGCATCATCATCAAACGCGACATGGCAAGCTCCTCTGTGGTTAGACGATCAGCCTAGCCCAGAGCACCCGCGCGTACCTTGATCTGGAGCAAGGTTTGACACGGTTTTGCCGATATCAAAGCCAATGCCCCTAGGCCAGATGGCCTTGGACAAAGGCCACAATATCGCTGGCAGGCCGCGCGCCGGCCAACCGCGCCACCTCGCGACCGCCGCGATACAAAACCAAGGCCGGAATGCCCTGAATGCGCGCGCGTTGGGCGATTTGCGGGTTGTCTTCGGTGTTCAGCTTGGCCAGACGCGCGCGGCCCTTCAGGCTTTGCGCGGCTTTGACAAACTGAGGTGCCATCTGCCGGCAAGGCCCGCACCACGGCGCCCAATAATCCACCAGCAGCGGCAGATCATCGCCGCGCGTGGCCTTGTCATGCGCCTTGGCGTCCAGCTCGATCACCCGGCCATCGACCAAAGCCTCGCCACAAGAGCCGCACTTTGGGCCAGCGCTCAGCCGATCCACCGGAACGCGGTTCATCTGGCCACAGGTGGCACAGGCAAGTTTCACAGCTTCCATCACAGACCTCACATTCATCTTTTAGAATAAGATGAGGGCGCTAGGCCAAAAATGCAAGTCCCCAAACCGCAAATCCATAGCCTGCCGACCCCGCAAGCGTCGCCGCAACCACAGAGCGGCTGCCCGCATAGGCTGCCAAAACCGCTGCAATGCCGCAGATCATCGGCAGCGCCACCCCGCCTTGCAGCCATGGCATCACCGAGGCCACAAACAGCGTCGCAATCGCCGCAGGGCCGGTTGCCGCCAAAAATCGCGCCAAAATGCCAGTGGGGGCCAAGGCCGATAGATCGGCCCGCGTCGGAAACACCCGAAACGCCCAAGTGCAAAAGCCCACCAGCAGCGCCAGCGTCAAAACCTCACTGCGCATCTGTGATCCTCCGCAGCATCCCCGTCACCGCCCCCGCCAGCATTCCCGCCAAAATCCCCAGAGTGCCCGAGCCGATCAGCGTCACCAAAACCGTAACCGCTGCGGCCACCGCAATCACCGGCACTTGCGCGCGCGACATGATCGACAACAGCAGCGCCAAGAACAGCGCCGGCAGCATAAAGCCCAAGGCCGCCTCTAGAACCGGCCAGCCTTCCAGCGCGCCACCCCCCGCATAGGCCCCCAGCACCGTGCCCGAAACCCAAGCCGCATAGGCGCCGATGCCAAGCCCAAACATATAGCTTTCCGAAAACTGCCGCCCCCGCGCCAGCGCGCCTAGCGCCGCACCAAACACCTCGTCCGTCAGCCCAAAGGCCCAGAACAGCGCCCAGCGTTTGCGCGCGGCGGGCCCTGCCCGCTTCATCAGCGCCGGGCCATAAAGCAGATGGCGCAGGTTCATCGCGATCAAGGTAAAAGCCGCGACCAAAACCGGCGCGCCGCCTGCAATCAGCGCCAGCGCCAAAAACTGCGAGGCCCCCGCATAGATAATAACCGACAGGCCCGCAGCCTCGGTGGGGCTCAGGCCCGCGCGCACGGCCGCCACGCCAAAGGAAAAAGCGATCGGGAAATAGCCCAGCATAATCGGCAGCGCGCCCGCCAAGCCGGTCAGAAAGGTCGAGGAAGGGGCGGCGGTTTTCATGGGGGCAGACCTAGCGGCCCGCCCCCAAAGCTGTCAATCATCCCGCGCCCTGCCACGGCACAAAAACGACGTATTGCCGCGGCTTTGGGCTATTCGGCCGCCTGCATATAGCTTTCCAGCGGCGGGCAGGTGCAGATCAAATTGCGGTCGCCAAAGACATTGTCGACGCGGCCAATCGGCGGCCAATATTTATCGACCCGAAACGCGCCCGGCGGAAAGCAGCCCTGCTCGCGCGGGTAGGCGCGGGTCCAATCGGCCACCAGATCCTCAACCGTATGCGGCGCGTGGCGCAGCGGGCTGTCTTGGCTGGAAATCTCGCCCGCCTCGACCGCACGGATTTCAGCGCGGATCGCCAAAAGCGCGGTGATAAAGCGGTCAATCTCGGCCTTGGTCTCGGATTCTGTCGGCTCTACCATCAAGGTGCCAGAGACCGGCCAAGACATCGTCGGCGCGTGAAAGCCGTTATCAATCAAACGCTTGGCGATATCATCCACCGTCACGCCCACCTCGGCAAAGGGGCGGGTGTCAAGGATGCATTCATGCGCGACACGCCCCTTGTTGCCCATAAACAAGATCGGATACTGCCCCTGAAGCCGCGCCGCGATGTAATTGGCGTTCAAAATTGCCACCCGCGTCGCTTGTGTCAGGCCCTCGCCGCCCATCATCAGACAATAGGCCCATGAAATCAGCAAGATAGAGGCCGATCCAAAGGGGGCAGCGCTCACTGGCCCCTCGGCACCACCCGTCTCGGGGTGGCCGGGCAGATGCGGCGCCAGATGCGCCTTGACGCCAATCGGCCCCATGCCCGGACCGCCGCCGCCATGCGGGATGGCAAAGGTTTTGTGCAGGTTCAAATGGCTGACATCGGCGCCAATCTCGCCCGGTTTCACCAGACCAACCAGCGCGTTCATATTGGCCCCGTCCAGATAGACTTGGCCGCCGAACTGATGGGTAATATCGCAGATATCGCGGATGGTTTCTTCAAACACCCCATGGGTAGAGGGATAGGTCACCATGCAGGCGGCCAGCCGATCACCCGCTGCTTGGGCTTTGGCGCGGAAATCTTCGACATCAATATCGCCATTCGGCATCGCTTGCACAACGACAACCTGCATCCCCGCCATCTGCGCCGAAGCCGGATTGGTGCCATGCGCCGACACCGGGATCAGGCAGATGTTGCGCCCCGTGTCACCGCGCGCGCGGTGATAGGCGGCAATGGTCAAAAGCCCGGCATATTCGCCCTGCGCGCCCGAGTTCGGCTGCATCGAAAACGCATCATAGCCGGTGATTTCACAAAGCTTTTCCGCCAGATCGCTGATCGCCTCGTGATAGCCAAGCGCTTGATCTTTTGGCACAAAGGGATGCAGCGAGCCGAATTCAGGCCAGGTGATCGGCATCATTTCGGCAGCCGCGTTCAGCTTCATCGTGCAAGACCCCAGCGGGATCATCGCACGGTCCAGCGCCAAATCGCGGTCCGACAGGCGGCGCATATAGCGCATCATCTCGGACTCGGCGCGGTTCATGTGAAACACCGGATGCGTCATATAGTCGGTGGTGCGCAATTGGCTTTCCGGAAAGGCAAGTGCCGCGCGGTGCGGGGCGACGCCATCAATGCCAAAGGCCTTTAAAATCAAGGACAAGACCCGCTCGTCTGTGGTTTCATCCAGCGAAATTCCAACCCGGTCCAGCCCGATTTTGCGAAAGTTCAGGCCCTCGTGCCGCGCGGCCGCCAAGATACCGGCTTGGCCCACGCCCACCTCGACGGTAATGGTGTCAAAAAACGCCTCGGGCGAGACCTTGGCCCCCGCAGCCTTTAGCCCGCGCGCGATGCGGTCGGTCATGAAATGCACGCGCTCGGCAATGGCGCGCAGGCCTTTGGGGCCATGAAACACCGCGTAGAAAGAGGCCATCACCGCCAGCAGCGCTTGGGCGGTGCAGACGTTCGACGTGGCCTTTTCGCGGCGAATATGTTGCTCGCGGGTTTGCAGCGACAAACGGTAGGCCTGATTGCCGCGCGCATCGACCGAGACGCCGACAATCCGGCCGGGCATGGCGCGCTTATGCTCGTCGCGGCAGGCGAAAAACGCAGCATGCGGTCCGCCGTAGCCCATCGGCACGCCAAAGCGCTGGCTGGACCCGACCGCAATATCGGCCCCCATCGCGCCCGGCTCTTTCAGCAGACAAAGCGCCAAAAGATCGGTCGCCACCACCGCAATCGCCTTGGCCTCATGCAGGGCTGTGATCTGATCGCTAAAGTCATGCACCGCGCCATAGGTGCCGGGGTATTGGAACAGCGCACCGAAAACGGCATTTGGATCAAGCCCTTGCACAGGGCCCACCAGAACAGCGATGCCCAGCGCCTCGGCACGGGTTTGCACCACGGCGATGGTTTGCGGGTGGCAGTCTTCATCGACAAAGAACGCCTTGGCCTTGGATTTTGCCACCCGCTCGGCCATCGTCATGGCTTCGGCGGCGGCGGTTGCCTCGTCCAAAAGGCTGGCGTTGGCCACCGGCAGGCCGGTCAGATCGCAGACCATGGTTTGATAATTCAGCAAAGCCTCGAGCCTGCCTTGCGCGATTTCGGGCTGATAGGGGGTATAGGCGGTATACCAAGCCGGATTTTCCAAGATATTGCGCTGGATCGCAGGCGGGGTCACCGTGCCGTAATAGCCTTGCCCGATCAGCGAGGTCATCACCTTGTTGCGGCCCGCCACCTCGCGCATCCGCGCCAAAAGCCCGTGTTCAGACAGCGGCGCCCAGCTAAGCGGCGTGCTTTGCCGGATGCTTGCGGGCACGGTTTCGTCGATCAGCGCGTCAAGACTGGGCACGCCAATCGCCTGAAGCATCGCCGCCATTTCAGCAGGCGAAGGGCCAATGTGGCGGCGGTTGGCAAAATCATAGGGGTTATAGTCGACAGGGGTAAAGGCCATGCTGCGTTCCTTTTGGGTATAAGGGATCAGCCCCCGAAAGGAAGCCGACAGGCATTGAATTCAAGGGGTTAGCGCCCCTTTGTGCTTATCCGATCAGGTCGTTGTATTCGTCTTCATCCATGAAGGCGTCCAGAACCGACAGATCATCGACGCGCAGTTTGAAAAACCACGCAGAGCCGGTTGGGTCTTCATTGACCAAGGCAGGGTTATCGACCAGCTTTTGGTTCACTTCGACAATCTCGCCGTCCAAGGGCGCCAGAATATCCGAAGCCGCCTTGACGCTTTCGATCACCACGACTTCGTCACCCTCGGCGACCATGGTTTCCACCTCGGGCAGTTCGACAAAAACCACATCGCCCAGCGCGGTGGCGGCGTGTTCGGTGATGCCGACCACAACCAGATCGCCCTCGACGCGCAGCCATTCATGTTCTTTGGTATACTTCATCTTAAACCCTCAGCGTTTGTAACGTGTTGAATGGAAAGGCATATCCGAGACGGTAACGGGCAGCATCTTGCCGCGCACCTCGGCCTCGAGGGCGGTGCCTGCGCTGGCAAAGGCGCGCGCGACATAGCCCATTGCGATGGGGGCCGCCACCGAAGGGCCGAAACCGCCCGAGGTGACGCTGCCAACGGGTGTGGCATTTGGCGCAAAGAGCGGCGTGCCTTCACGGATCGGTTGGCGGCCTTGCGGGCGCAGGCCAACGCGGCTGCGCTGCGCACCCTCGGCCAGTTCGGCCATAATCCTCGCCTCACCCGGAAAGCCACCCGCGCGTGCGCCGCCAGTGCGCCGCGCCTTTTGAATGGCCCAAGTCAGCCCCGCCTCGACAGGGCTGGTGGTGGTGTCAATGTCATGGCCGTAAAGGCAAAGCCCCGCCTCCAGCCGCAGGCTGTCACGCGCGCCAAGGCCGATCGGCATCACCTCGGGCTGATCCAAAAGCGCGCGGGCCAAGGCTTCGGCAAGCGATGCGGGCACCGAAATCTCGAAGCCATCCTCGCCGGTATAGCCCGAGCGCGAGATCCACAGATCTTGGCCCTGCCAGCCCAGCACCGCGACATCCATAAAGCGCATCGCGGTGACGTCGGGGATCAGCCGCGCCAAGGCGGCCTCGGCCTGCGGGCCTTGCAGCGCCAAAAGCCCACGATCCGTCACCGGAATCACCTCGCAGACCTGCGACAGATGCGCTGTCATATGGGCGATATCGGCGGCTTTGCAGGCGGCATTGACCACCACAAAGATATGATCGCCACGATTGGCGAACATCAGATCGTCCAGAATGCCGCCAGTTTCATTGGTAAACAGCCCGTAGCGTTGCCGCCCCTCGGCCAGCCCCAGCACATCGACTGGCATCAGCGCCTCAAGTGCCAAAGCCACGGCCTGATAGCTGTGTTTCGGGCGCAAGATCACCTGCCCCATGTGGCTGACGTCAAAAAGCCCAGCCGCCGCACGACAGTGCAGATGTTCTTGCATCACCCCAGCCGGATATTGCACCGGCATATGATAGCCCGCAAAGGGCACCATCTTGCCGCCCAAAGACAGATGCAGGTCGTGCAAAGCCAGATAGTCTAGGTCTTCGGCCAAAACAGCCCCCAAGTTCCGCCGGAAAATAACACCGGCACCGATCAGGCAGGCCAATCCCCACCCCACGATGCCCCCTCTGTCCTTACCCCAACGGGGTGCCTGAGATCGTTATCCCTTCGGCGGGCGCGGGCGCGCCACTCTCCAGAGTCTGTTTGTCAGAACGGTCCTTTGGCCTGAGAGTTTAACGGGGCGTTTGCTCCTTCGGCACCAGAAGTTTCCTGCTGGATTCTCCCGATCTTGACACCTGATTGGTATCCTGCGGCATACATCGGTGGCAAGTGAAAATATCGCCAAGAGGCAAAACCGGTCTATCCGCAGCGCCGCGCGCCCATCGCAACCGCCTGCGCGCCTGAAAGTTCGTAGTAATCCCGCGTCACCAACCGCGCTTTGGTCATGAACCACCGCCGCAACGGCGGCGGGTAATGGCGGGCCATTTGCTGGCTTAAGTGGTCAAATATTGGCCGCGGCAAGGGCAGTCCGGCAAGGCGACTGCGTGGACCGTGAAAGCCAAGCCGCGCGGTATCAGCCACACAAGCCTTTGGCAAACCCAGATAAAGCGTGCAGGCCGATACGCAGATACCCTCAATACGCAGCCAGATATCTTGCCCGCGCAACCGTTCCACCTCGTCCAGTCGCTGTTGCAAATCCCCCCCCATATCGGCACGGATGACCTGCACTTTTGCCCGGCCCTGCATCGGCGTGGTCAGGCAGATCAGCGTCAGGCTGATCGACAGCAAAGCCCAAGGCCGGCCCAATAGCCGAGCCAAGGCGCTGCAAAAACGGTCTGACATGGTTGGCTCCCCTTTGGCCTGCCCCGCGGGCATAAAGCAGGCAAGGGTAGGGTCAGGGAACAGGTCAGAACGGACAGGATTGTGTCGCTGCCGTGCAAGAACCACGCCATAAGGCGATGATTTTCCTATCCTTTAAGGTAATTTATTTGTGACCGCCCCGCCGCAGACGCAGCCGCAGACTGACAGCCTGTCGCTAACAGAAGGTTAGGCGCGCGCCCGCAGACCTAGGCCTCAAGCTGCTGATAATAGGGCGCATAACGGCCGTAACCGGCATAGCGCCCCATGTCAAAACCTTCATGACTCAGCACGCCAATCAGCTTTGCCTCGGGGCGCAACAGCTCTTGCAGCTGCGCGCAGGCCTCTTGGGCGGCGGCTTGGGTGGTCGTGCCATAGCGCACCACCTGCACCACAGCATCAACGTCGCGCAGCAGATAGCGCGCATCAACGACCGGCAAAAGCGGCGGGCTGTCAATCAAGATCACATCGAAATCCGGCTTCAGGGACGCCAGCAACTGTTGCCAAGCCTTGCCGTTAAACAATTGATCCGTCGGCACCACACTGCGCACGCCCGCACTCAAAACCACCAGCGAGGTGAGCGGATCCTCGACCGCCTGCGGCAGATGCGGCGTAGCGCTGCCCCAACTGAGCAGGTAATCCAGCAGTCCGACCGAAGTGGTCTCGACCAAACGCGGCTCGACCGATGGGTTGCGCAGATCGGCGTCGATCAACAAAACCGAAGCGCCAGAGAGGGCATAGGTGCGGGCAAGCGCGATGGCGGCGGTGGTCTTGCCCTCGGCCTGAAGCGCGGAGGCGATCAGAATAACCCGCGCCTGAGACGCCGCCGCGGTGGCAGGTTCAGCCTGCCAATCCAGCGCCGCGCGCAGCTTGCGAAAACTCTCGGCATAGGCCGAAAGCGGCGCCTTGGCCACCAAATCGGCAGGCATTCCGGCCTCTTGACGCCCAACATCAGGCACACTCACCGGAACTCTGACCTGCAAGACATTTTGCAACTGATGCGCCGAGGTGATGCCGCCAACATAATATTCCTTGAAAAACGCCAGCATACCTCCCAGCCCCGCGCCCACAATCGCGGCAAGCGCAAGGATCAACGCCTTTTGTGGAGCTGCGGCCTGCGCCGGGGCAAGGGCCTGAGCCACCACCCGCACATCGGCAATCTGCACATTCGCCAGCGTGCCGAAATCCTGTTCGCGCGACAAAAGCGTCTGATATTGGCTGCGCGCCAACGTGGCCGATTGCTGGTGATCGAACAATTGCGCAAGCATCTCGGCCGACAGCGTCGATTGCAGCAAGACGGCGCGCAGGGCATCGCGGGCGCGGGCCTCGCGCTCGCGTGCCTGAGTCAGGCTTAGCTGCACAAGATCCAGCGCACGTTGCGATTGCTGCGCCAAGCCGCTGTCAAGGCGCGCAAGCTCTGCGGCAAGATCAGAGGCGCGGGCGCTGCCCTGATCGGCTGCGGCCAATCTGGATTTAAGATCAATGCGTTGACGCTCTAGCTCTTGCAGAGCTGCATCGCCAAGGCTTTGCGAAAGTGCCGGCCAATCTTGCGCTGCAAGGGCTTGCTCGGCCAAACTGGACTTGCGCAAGACCGCTGCCTGCTCGGCCTGGGCCGCTTGCAGCTGACGGTGCAGCTCGGCAATCGCGGGGTCGCCGCTTTCCGCCTCCAGCCGCGCAAGATTGGCCGCGATAAAATCATTCACCGCCGTTTCGGACTCTGCAAGCTGCCTTTGCGCGGTCGTGATCTGGCGGCGCAGCACATCGCGCGCCGTGATCAGGGCAGTGGTTTTGCCCGAAACCCCCAAATCAATATAGGTAGCAGCATAAAGATTAGCGAGATCAGCCGCCGTCTGCGGCGCAGCCGCCGACACCGTGATCGCAATCAGATAGCTGAGACCCTGCCGCTGAATCTCGACCGCCTCTTGCAGCCGCTCAAGCGTGTCATTCACCAGTTTCGCGGCAGCAACGGCCTGTGCTTTCGGCGCAAGATCCAACCCCAGCGCAAGGCCAAGCTTTTCGACAAAGCCCAGTTTCGCCCCAAATTCCGGCGCGCGGATCAGCTGCCCCGCCTCGACCACCGCCAAAGCCATGCTGGCTGAGCGCAAAATCTCAACCTCGCTGTCCAAGCGCGCGTTCAGCAGCGCGGTTTGCTGCGGAAGCCCTGCATTTGGTTCAAGCAGATTCGAGCCTTGGACATCGACCTGCACCAAAGTTGTGGCGCGATACACGGGGGGAGCCACCAGACAATAGGCCAAAGCAAGTCCCAAAAACACCGCAACCGAGGCTCCAATCAGCCCACGCTGGCGCAGCAAAACCGAAAGCGCCTCACGAAAATCAAAATCGATTTGCTTCAAAGTTTATTCCTTCGACAAAACTCTTGGCACTCAAAAAAGTGCCCATTTTCAAACCAAAACAGAATCTTACGCCAATGGCTGTGCGCGGGTGCCGGAACTGCGCTGTGCGGCCCCCATGCCAAGCATCGCCAAAAACACATAGGTATTGGCCGGAATTTCCAGACTGAAATCTGCCGCCGATTGCAGCCCCGCCAGCACCAACGCGCCGATTGCCGCCACAGCATTGGCCGAAAATCCGTCACCCTGCCGCAGCCTACGCAGGCAAATCACCCCCGCCGCAAGACAAAGCAGTGGCGGCAGCGAGCCCACCAGCACCCCCAGTTCAGCCCAAAGCGTGAGATAGGTGTTGTGGCCGTGCCCATAAGACACCGCTAGATTTAGAGGCGGCGCGCGAAACGCCTCGAAGGCTGGGGCGAAGCCATCAAAGCCAAAACCGGTTAGCGGCCGCACCTGGATCATCGTCAAAATCTGGCGGTAAAGCGCAAGCCGCGTCGCGCCATCGCTTTGCGTTAGCAGCAGACGCTCGGCTACCCCCTGCCCCCAGAGCAGGCCAAAGATCAACGCCACGCCCAAAGCCAGCAGCGGCCAAAATCCGTGTCGCCAGCCACGCAGCCGCAGCCGCAACAGCACCGCCATCGTCAAACCCACAATCGTCGCCAACAACCCCAGCCGCGATTGCGTTGCAACCAAGGCAAGGGCTTGAAGCAACATGCCAACCGCAATCACAGCACCGCCACCGCGAAACTGCATGAAAACGGCGCGCAGCCCCCTGGCGGCTTGTTGCCCGGGCAAAGCCCGCGTCCCAAGCAGCGCAGCCCCCAGAATAAGGCCAAAGCCCAGAAAGCAGGCCAAGGCATTGCGATTGACGAAACTGCCCGTCGCCATCCCCAAATATGCGGTTTTCTTGGCAAAAAGCGTCACATCACCAAGCAGATTCAGCGCAACAAGCGCCCAGATTGCCTGCAAGGTGATGCCGAAAAACAAGATCCGGCTCATCCACTCTACCCGCCCACGCCGCGTTGACACCTCGATCACCAGCGCCAAAAACAGCAGATAGCCGCAAAAACGCAGCGCGCCGATTTGGCTGGCCTCTGGCACCACCGACAGGCTGCCGCCTGCCAAATCGTGCAAGTCCGCCGGCATTTTGGGCGCAAAATGGGGTAAAAGGCCGCGTAGGTCAGAGGCTTGCACCAGCGCAAACGCCGGCACCAAAGCTGCAAGCGCGAAAAGCCCCGCAAAGGGCCGCGCGCGAGCAGCGGCTTTGGTCCTGCACCGCCAGGCCAGCAGCTGATACAGACAGGCAAGGCCCGCGATCGCCACCGTCCAGATCAACCACCAAAGCGGGCGATTGCTGGCAAAGGGCAGCGCAGTCAGCACTGCCAAAGTCATCAAGACCCCAGCAAAACGATCGTTCCAAACCGCGAAATCGATGGGGGTAAACCGCAAAAATCTAACCATTTTCACCGCCTTTGGGCGGATCAGGCTGCTGCTGTGCCAAGCCTTGGATCAGCGGGCGCAGCGGGCTGTCTTGCGCGTAAAGCTGGCGCAGCAGGTCTTGCCCCCATGCAACTTGAATCAGATACAGCAGATCCTTGGACAAAACGGCAATGAAATCTGGCGATATCTCAGTGGCTTGCATGCGCGCAAGACGATCCGCGGCTAAGATGCGGATTTGCAGTGGCCAAGGCTCGAACGGGGCTGCGGCCTGTGCTTGGGCGTAGGCGGCCGCCATGACCGGGGGCTGTGCCACCAGCAGATCTACCGCCAAAGCGCGGGCAAAACTGGGGTTTTGTTGCAAAACCCCGCGCACCGCCAAACGGCACGAACCCGCAATTTCATCGCGCAGGCGCGGCGACAACCGAACCACATCTTCGCCCAAAAGCGATTCGGCACAAGCGCGCATCAGCTGCGTCAGACCGCTGGTGCTGGCGGCCTGCCAACCTGGATCATACTGCCGCATCGCCAAAGCACGCTGGGGGGCAGCGGCGTAAAGCACGCGCGCCGCCTGTGCTTCGCGGCCCAAAGCCAAGAGCCCCGTGCCGAAAAGCGCAGAGCAAAGCCCCAAGCCGATCACTCTGGAAATATACGACCTCACACGGCGCCAAACCAGCATCATCAAACCTCTGAGCGGGACCTCAAAACAAACGCCACGCCACCTAAAAAGAGTGTGTAAAATTGAACCATCCCAAAAATGTATTAACAAATAACTAATAAATAATTAATTCAAACTATCTCCGTTAATACTTTTTAAACACATTTTTATTTGCAAATTTTATTTAGCTGTATATCTTTCTCTGTATTGTCCGTTTTAATTCGTGAAGTCTTTTATGACAAACCCATTTTATATCCGTGTCTTAGGCCTGATTCTGGTCTTCAAATTGCTACTCGCCACATTGCAAGTGTAGGATGTCGCGGTTGCGGTGAGCTTAGTACTAATTTCAACTTTGGTTAATGCATGACGAATTTCTAGCATCTGCGCCCCTTCGATGACAGGATTGTTTATGGCGCTTCGGAGTG
>OCOY01000078.1_pt1 | contig 13568 bp, 21 predicted proteins | sample 1494131 | NCBI WGS metagenome assembly OCOY01 (sample SAMEA3275523, study PRJEB22092) | marine metagenome | biome: ENVO:00000039; feature: ENVO:00002042; material: ENVO:00002010 | collected 2014-06-21T17:05:00+00 | depth 1 m | reverse complement strand
GAAACCACGGTCGGTAGTTGTCCAGACTTGTGTAAGCGGATCGAAGACTTCATCCTTAAGTGGTCGGTTGTATGTGCGCCGTGTGATCACTTGCGCTCGGAGAGATGGTGTGTTCGTTAGTTGTTGCATTCGCGTTCAATAAGGTATTCGATGTAATGTTTACATTTACGTAAATCCTCTACGCCGCCCTTGTATGGGTAGCGGAGGAGATACTTAAGTGCGTTGCCTTGCCAGAAGTCGAGCTCCCAAGCTTCGATAATTAGCCACGGCTGCATCGCTTGCGCTTTGTCGTTGTAGTGCGAGCCGCCTATCTGATATGAGGTGGAGTCCATAGGATTACTTCTTGTGTGATGGGATTAAAGTCAGAGGCGCGGCAGATGCGTGCAACTCTTGCTTGTTGAAGGGCTTCCTCTTCGCTGAGACCTGCCTTCTTAAAGGAACGGACGACGACGTCCCACATTTCCTCAAAACTCTTTCCGTCCAGTAGCTTGGCTGCGGTGACCTTGCCAACCCCAGGACAGCCCGCATAACCGTCGGTTGTGTCACCCGTCAGTGTTTGGAAAAGATGGTTGTAGTCAGCCTCGGCTTCCGAAACCGTGAAGAGCTGTCGGGTACCTAGGTGGAAGTGGTTACCCGGGATCGTCTTCATGTCCTTGTCAAGGCTGATAACAATCGTGCTACCTGATGTACTTGCTTCGATCCCTAAAATGTCATCACCTTCGAGGCGTGGTATTTCGATCGTGTGGTAGTGATCGGTCAGGTACTGACGCATGAACGGAAGCAGCATAGGCTTACGCACTCCCGCCCTGTTCATCTTGTACGTCGGAAGAACTTCCTGCCTCCAGTTATTGGGGCTGGTCAACGCCATCCGCAATTCGGTAACCGCAGTCGCCTCAATGATGGAGGTTATTGAGTTCTCCAAATGTGCAATTGCGTCATTTTCAAAAGCATGCAGCGTCCACAGACCCTCACCCCAGTTGAAGGGGTGCTCTGAGGCAGCAGCTGCTTGATAGGCGATGATGTCGGCATCGACCAACCCAGTAACTGTGATTGTCATTTGATTAGATATTTGGAAGCTATCGGGAATAGCGAATTGATGTGTTGCTTAACCTTCTCCGCTACCTCAGCTGCCTCAATCTGGGCACCCTCGCCAAGCCGGAGATTAACCATGTCCGTGAATGCGCCAAGGGAGCCACTCCAGTACCAGCTGGTCATCATGTTCTGTGGAAGAAGCATGCGAGCTTGCTCAGGGCAAACCCCGTACTCAATCATTGCTTGGTACTCTGCGAGGAGGTTACTAACCGCAATGCGTGGGGAGATGTTCTTAAGGTCTACAGCATCGGTACTGCTTCCCTGCTTCACATTCTCTGCACGCTTGCGCCAGATCTTTGGTAGATAGAAGTCCGGTTCGGTGTCCACGTAGCGTCGCGACACCTCATTCCAAACTAGGAACTTGTGCTTGACCAACTGCCTAGCCACGAACAGTGGGGCAGACACGCGGAACTGTAGGAACACATGGTTAAAGGGTGAGGTGTGGTTGTGTAGTGCAAGGTATCGGATAAGCTTTTCATCCGACTGCTTTAACGCTCCGTTCAGATCTAAGCTAGATTCCTTCTCGAAGCTCACACGTGCTGCGTTCACGATAGTCAGGTCCGAACCCATACTGTCGAGCAGCTTTACTTTGGATTCGCTGACGTTCATTCATCATCCTCGTCTTCGTTTAGCAGCCCTACCATTGCCTCCATCGAGGCGTAGCAGTCTGGGCAGAAAGACACAGCCATAACGCCGAAGTAACCATCAACACCACCTACATTAGCAATCTCAAAACCTATTGAGCAGATCGTGCATTCAAGATTTTTTGCGAGTGCCATGACTGTTTACCTTCTTTACTGTTTCAGATATGTACGCGATTAGGTCAGGGTTCTCAAGAAGGACCCCGGCAATCCCGGTTCCCATCATTCGAACAACCTGTTCCTCCTGATCAGCTGCGGCAAAGGGAATACTCATGACATGCGAGATGCCATGGAGAATCTCGTGCAACACGGTGTCTAACTCCTCGGCAGGGGGTTGGACATCTAGGATGGTGATCGTGTTCTTGAACGGTTCACACATCCCCACGGTGGATGCGTCGAAGTTGTCAGGCTTGAAGCTAACGGTGAATGGTTTACCGAAGATTTTGATTGTTGTTAGTTTGGTCAAAGGAAGTTCTCAGTTTTTAAAAAGTCAAGACCAAGCGCTGTTACACGCCACGTCCTGCCATATCTAGCTTTCCGCTCCTCTGTTGTCAGGTAACCCGAGCTCGCAAGCATTGCAATTTCTTTTGCATACATGCGTGCGAAGTTAGACTGGACAGTAAAGGGACAGATGTAGGCTTTGTGAATAATTACAGGTGGTTCCATCAGTGCGTCTCCGCCCAGTTGTTACCAGCCTTAGCTTCACCGGCTGTAGCACAACGGAAGTTGAAAGCCTCACCGGCGACCACTGCTTGTTCGCAGCACACGTTACTGACGTGAGCCGCAATCTCAGGAGTCCTACAGGCAACTTGGATCTCGTCATGTGACCAAGCGCATAAGGCGTAGTCACCATCCCAACCATGCTTCAGGGTCTTGCTAAGCTCACGCTCAACCAGCACGATCCACTGTTTACAGAGGACAGCACCGGCTCCCTGTAGCAATGCGTTAAGAGAACTGAAGGCTGCGCGGATGTGAATCTTGCGACCGTCTAATCCAGTGAGGTGTTTCTCATCCTCCGCCTTCTTTGTCACCTCTTCCCGCAGCCGCTTAAGGGCTGGGTTTGCTTTCAGAAAGCGCTGCTTTAGCTTGCGACCTTCCTCTTGCGTGCCACCTACAATCGAGCCGATCTTTTGATCTCCAGCACCATATAGCCACGCGTAGATAAAGGTCTTCGCTTGGTTGCGAGTCTCTAGTCCTGCTGCTTTTTGGTTAAGAGAATGCACGTCGCCGTTGACCACTGCATCCGCATACTGTCCCCCGTCGTATCTCGCGAGGAAGTGTGCAAGGCAGCGGAGTTCGAGACCGCTCTGATCGGCTCCGACAAGCTGCCACCCTTTTGGGACTGTGAAGAGCTTTCGGCAATCGGTGCCATAAGCAGCCGCGCTGTTTGGGACTTGGGAAATGTTGGGATACGAATGCGTCGCCCGTCCGGTAACCGCACCGTTTGTTGTGACTGATCCATGAATTTTTCCGTTCTTAACTACACGAAGCCACGCTTGGGTGCCGTTGGCTAATTGGGAAATGCGTTTCTCAACCGTCAGGTATTCGTTAAGAAGTGGGCAGGGCTCGTAAGGCAGCTTCTCGATGACAGCTTCATCCACCTTCGGGCTTCCGCCTTCAGTGAAGTCAACTGGCTCCCAGCCGTATAGCTCCGTCAATCGGTTCGCGATGTGCGAACGGGACTGAGGGTTGAACACGATGGTTTGGCTGCGCTTAACGGGGACACCGGCTTTGTAACCTTTGGTCTTGTTGTCACGCTTAGGGATAAAGTCAGGCAATGGGGATTCCCAAGAACCGAAGAAGTTCTCAAGTTCAAGCTGAAGTTCTGATTGACGCTTAACCAATCGCGCATACAGCTCGGCGGCTGCAGCCTCATCAAAGACGAAGCCGTTGCGTTCTTGCTGTGCGATTAGCCATGCGACCTCATGCTCAAGAGACAAGGCTCTCTTTGAGTAGTTCTTCTGCTTAATCTTTTGCCAAAGTTTGTTGGTGACGCGGATGTCTTGAATACAGTAATCAAGCATGTCCTGATTAACGGTTTCCCACCCACCCTCATACTCCCCTTTCATCTCGCCGAGGCGATAGCCGTAAGCCTCAAGGCTGTGACTTCCGAACTTCTTACCCGGCAGACGTCCGCTCTTGAGCAGTCCTGCGTCGGTGTCTTTGATGTTCGTCCAGATAAGACGTGCAGCAATCAGTGTGTCAAACACCTGAGCTTTATCAATCTGGAATGTGGGGTACAGTTTCTGGAGGACGGGGATGTCGAACTTGATCACGTTGTGCCCACCAATTCGGTGAGCCTTCATGATCGCGGCGAGTCCGTCCTCAAGATCACCTGCAAGCGAGGAATAGATCCGCTCTTCAGATGTCTGAGTATCGAGGGTTGCTATGCAATGTAGCTGGGTGACTTCGTCAAGTAATCCGTTCGTCTCTAAGTCAAATAGCAGCACGGATTGTGTACTCAGCGTAGGTGCTGAGGGTCACAGGGTGCAACTTACGTGTCATAACAACGTCATATTTCTGACGAACCAAAGACATCACGGCTGTCAGGTTAGCGATACCGTGATCGACCCACGCTTCACGGCGGGTAATTGATCCGGCTTGGCGGATGTGAAAGACAACGATAGAGGCTTGGTTAAAAGTCTGAGTTTGTTTCTGTTTCATCTTTGAAAGTTCCTGTTGGTTGGGGCTTACTGGTTTCGCTCAGGCGACCTGTGGTGGGGTCGTATGCGAGGTAAAGCAGGGAGCCGGTTGCTTGACCGGTATAGCGGTCTTTAAGTACTCGAAAGGTTGTGGTCTGACGAAGTGCTGGGTCCTCGGACTGTTGATCCCGCTCCAGACCAAACATGAAGTACGACCAGAAGCCGATAGACCTTGAGCCCTTGAAGTGTCGGATGCTTACATGCCCACCCTCTTCGTGTGGCTTGCCTTCAGGGGTCGCGAGATGGGACACAAAGGTGATGACGATCTGTAACGCGTTAGCAAGACCTGCCATCTCTTTCATGATCTGTTCGAGACTTGCCCGTTCATCACTTGTGTCAGCCATCGCAGTGAGGTGATCAACGTAGAACAGCTTGACTTCCTCGGACACCGCTAGGTACCGAATCTTTGCCTTCACGACATCCCACTCGGTTTCACCGAATGAGTTGTACATGTACAGAGACCCCTCTAGTTCACTTGCGGTGTCGATCAGTTCTTCAGTTGTCCAGTTCTCCCCCGGAACGTGAAAGCGCTTACCGGCAATCTTTCCGCTGATGCGTTTCACTGTTTCAGTTGGCTGCTGCTCAAGGAAGATGACACCAACCTTCATGTTCAGGGTGTTAATGTCGTATGCAATCTGCTGGGTAATGAAGTCCGTCTTGCCTACACCGGTCCCCGCACCGAAGCCATACAGCTCACCCTCACGTCGACCGTATGTCAACATCGTTAGGCTGTCTAGAAACCACGGATACCCGAGCTGCAGAGGCTTACCGATATCACCAATGATGTCTGAGACAGTCACGATACCGTCGGGTCTGTACTGCTTGGCTTCCCAGATCGCACGAATCAGTTCGTCTTCACGACGTGCCTGAAGCATGTCACTGGCGTCCTTAAGGGGCAGTGTTGCCACCTTGCATTTGCCGGGGGAGAACAAAGTCACACACTCAGCCGCTGCATCTAAACCCGCCTGATCCTGGTCGAACATCAGGACGACCTCACTGAACGACTCGAGATACTCTAGGTTTGACTTGATTGCCTTCGCGGCACCTTTAGATCCCGTAGGGATGGAGACAGTTGCCCATTTGTTTTGCTGCGCTTGTGATAACGACATTGCGTCAATCTCACCCTCGCAAACTACGATCCTCTTTCCACCAGATGCCCACAGCCGTTGACCGAATAGGGTCGCGTCCGAGAGCTTTCCAATAGCGAAGAAGTCCTTGTCTTGGGTTCGTATCTTTTGAGCTACAAGTTGTCCGCTTACGTCGTAATACGGTGCAATCTGCACTGTCTTACCTTCGTCTGTTTTCCCAACCTGATAACCAAACTTACGACATGTCTCCTCGGTCAGTCGTCGTTTTTTAATTCCAACGACAGTACCTGTGAGGAAGTTACTACTCATTCGAGTCCTTTGTTTAACTGAGGGTTCGCCGTCTCCCTTTTCATGGTGACCGCAGCCGAAGCAGTACCCATGCCCGTCGGTGTAACGGGCTAGGTTGTCTTTCGATCCACAGTTACCACATGCCTCATGGTGTAGAAATTCGCTGTCGGTTTGTTCCATGAAAAAAGGGGCTTACCGCCCCCCTGTTAGATTACTTTCAACCATTTGCGCACATCAAAAGATGGGCACGCTTTGGCTACGTCTGGGAAGTCTCGATGTCCGAGGACCTCCGCATCGGGATAGCGCACTCGCAAATCAACCAAGAGGTCTCTCAGTCGAAGGAACTGTGCTTCCGTAAAATTGTTTTCAGCTTTGCTGATGTCATCGGCGTTAACACCCCCGACCATGCAGATGCCAATCGAGACGGCGTTGTAACCACGCACGTGAGCGCCTATATCGCCCTCATCCCGTCCGAGTTCTAACATCCCGTCACGGCGGATCACGTAGTGATAACCGATGCTGAAAAAGCCCATCTGGCGGTGCCAGCGGTCAATCTCTTTCACACCGACGTCCATGTCCTCACCAGTGGCGGAACAATGAATTGCGATGTACTTAGTTTCTTTTCTTTTTGCCATGTTTTTCTTTGATCCATGCGTCTGGAATGTTCTTGTCTGCGTAGATAAATCCATGCTTGACGCACCAATCGCCATATGTTGTTTTGGAGCCTTTAGAGATCTTGGTTCTGCTGTTGCTAAATACAAACCGAATGTCGAGGTCTGGGTGCTGCGCTTTGACTAGGATGTGCTTCTGCCTATCGGCGGTCAGGAAGCGTCCCTTGGTCTCCACGATGATCCCGTTAGACAAGACAAAGTCAGGTGTGTAGCGTGCAGGCTTTGATGGCTTCGTAAATCGAATCACCAACTCTTCGTATTGGAAAAGAGCCCCACGTTCTCGAAGGGATTCCGCTACAGTCTCCTCGAGACCGCTGCGGAACCCCAGTACTAAACCAACATCTTTAAGCTTAGAAGTCGCCGTCTTCAGCATCTAAAACCGCTGCCTTGACTGGCTCTGGCTCGGCTGAGTAGCCTTCCTCAGGGGTGAACCCGAGGTTGCTGAAGCCGCCACCGCCTTGGACCAAGTTGATCACTTGGACACCTTGGAGTCGCAGGGATAAGCCAGCCCCAACCAGTGCGGTGAAGTAAGGCGCTGTGGTGAATGCAACTTTGATCTTGCTGCCTCCGCCCACCTGTACGTTGCAAGGGGTGCCCTTAGCGTCGACGATGATCGGCGTTAGCGTCATCTCACGACCGTCGCGAGTCTTGATCTTTGAGCGCATTTTGAAGCGAACTTCAATGCTGCCGTCGTCGCGTACCTTCCACGGCTCGTCAGCTTGTTTGACTTTCTTGCCGGGTTGCTCGGACTTGATCTGCTCATAAGCAGCTGCGTACAGCTCCTCTAGCTGACCCACGAAACCTTGCGCATCCTTTGCGGGGATAACCAAAGTGACTTTGTACTCACCGTCGGGGTTGAACTTGTAGTCCGGCTCGTTGAGCTTTGGATACTCAGCGATACCTGCGGGAGTTACGAAGCGTTTGTTTGCTGTTGTCATTGTTTGTAATGTTGTTCGAGTGACGGAAGGTCGTAACCTTCAGCCATCAGTTTTGTTGCGAGAACTAGCGAGATATCTCGACCAGATTCCCAGATAAAAATCGCCTGTGCTAAGGCGCTGTCATAGGGTTCATCCATGTTGTTGGCTCCTTGTCCTACTGTGCAACCTTTGGTTACCGTTCGGTAATGAAAGGCTAGAAGGGGGCTGGTTCACATTTGTCAATCATTTGCTGCTGACGGATCTTCTGCGCAGCCCTTTGGACCCAAAGAGGCTTGGTTCCAAAGGGGTTGAAGCAGATACCTGTCTTTGAGCAATAGCCGAAAGATTCAAGTTGCAATGGTTTTCCTTTATCACTTACCAATCGGTAACTATTATGCAAAACAATACTTAGATTGCAGTACTCCACGTATGTCCAGAGTTCCTTTTGCGGGTAGATCTGCCAACTTCGCTTTGTTTTGATCACTGAGCTGCTGCTCAATTTCAATCTTAAAGTTGTCCAGCACATCAACCTGCTCGTAGATCTCGACGAAGGCTTCACGCACGATCCTGTAGAGATCCTCCGTGTCAGCCGCAAGCGTTCCAAAAGAATCGTGAATCATCGCGAAGCTCTGCAATCCCTGAGCCTTCGCATCGCTCACCGTCTTGAGAAGGTGGGCAGCATCAGCGGAGTGGATAAAGTTAGGTGATACGGCGTTCTTCATCTTCATCTTGTCTAGACTGTCATGTAGTTCCTCGTTCATGCTGATGTAAACCAAACGTCCCGCTAAGTGTGTTTTCACACGCCTCGCCTCGACGCTGTAGTAGCTCTGCTGAACAGGGAAGCCCACAGGAGTCGTCCAGCTAACTGGGAGACCTTCGGTCACCACAAGCGCTGCCGCCTTCTGCAGCCACTCCATGGCTTGCACAGGAGCCACAAGGGTCGTGCTAACTGCACGCCAGATCAGCTTCGCCATGTAGATCGCAGCCCTGTAGCCATCAGCTTGGAAGGGGAACTCCTCACCGTTCTTATTGGCTACAGCGTAGGCAGGTCGCAGGATATCTTCCATGACCTGATCCTTGAAGCCGAACTCCTTAGACCCGTATGACAGCGTCATGACCGACCGCTTGCACACCTTGCGCGTGATGCCGAACTTCAGCCATTGAGCCGCTAAGGTCTTAGTTCCTTCCAGAACGTAAGGTACTCCGAGATCATTGTGCCGAAGCGCGTCTTCTGTACCGTTGACCAAATCGTCTTCAGCCTGAGCAATACACTGCGCCGCCACCAACGCATAAACATCCGCAGGTTTTTCTGCGGGTGTAAGGTTGACCGTGGCACCCGTCTCGCTTCTAAGCATCGCTGAGAAGTGTTGGATGCCAGAGCAGCTACCGTCCAGAGCCACGGGGAGCTTGCTGACAAAGGACTCTCCTTGTTTACAGTATCCAGCCCACTCATAGCAAAATGCCAAAAATTGCCACGGTTTGTCGATGGAAAGTCCGGAAATTCCGTGTGCCCAACCTCTTTGCCCATACGGATCTTCCGCGATGGCACATATTTCATCTTCATTGTCTAAGATCCAGTTAACCCGGTCCTCAAGACTTACCTTGTCGTAACCCGCTACGTTGGCACCGTGGACCGCCAGCCACTTCCACCCCTCAGGACCTAACGGTTTCCCATTGGCGAATCGGAGCAGAGCTTTCTGGTAGTCAGCCCCCTGTGGTGACAGGTGGGGTACGGCGTACACGCGGGACCGGAAGTCCAGTTGGTACGGGAAGAATATTTTTCGGAAGCCCTTGTACCGCGAGGCGATATCAAGAGCCAATTGGAAGCCGATGCGCTGACCCATCAAGCTGATGTTCAGTTGGTGTGTCTTGCTAGTCCTAGCACGCCAGACCTTCCGGGCTTCTTCATTCGTGTCGATGTCGTCAGGACGCTTCGGGAGCTCAAGTCCGTCTTTGGGTGGGATGCCACCTAAGTCACTGTTGATTTCCCAAATGTGGTTCATAACGTCATAGACCTGCGTGTTGATCTGCCAAGGCGTCCGCTGCAGTGCGTTAACTGCGTCGTAGACGATAGGCATGTCAGCGTTCGCAAGCTCTTCCATGTAGCCCCGGTTCTTCACTTTTACTAAGCGAAGAGGTTCGATACAGCTACTGACGTAGCCGCCGCCTACAGGCGAATCCCAATCTTTTGGTATGACTACCATGGGTTCGTATACCGGGCGCAAGTACTGGACGACGTTGTTACGACGGTCAATCCAGTCCAAGGTTTCAGGCAGGGCTTTCACCAGCTTGATCGTCTTGAACTTACTTACTTTGGATTCGTTGATCTCGACCAAACCAATGGTGTTCATCACGATATCGAGGAGCTTCACACCGAGGTGAAGACGCTCTGTTCTGGTCCAGCCTTTGAAGTCCGCTACAGCCTCTGAGGCACGCACAGCGTACATCCGGCGGTGGAAGGTAGACCCACGCTTTGTGGCTTCCTTAAGGAGCCTGTGATAGCCCTTAATCTCGACATCCCTGACTGCATCCATGCGCAGCTCAGTTTCGATGAGAGAGCCAATAGACACTGCCACGAACTGAAGGGTCTTAGGCTTGCTAACACTGCTAAGGATTGACTTGAGCGCTAGGTAGGCAACTTTACGTGTATCCATACCCTTCAGAAGCGTCGCCGCTATCTGGTTTCGACCACCCTTGCCAGAATTAGCTTCGTCGAGCCATTTCTTGATCTCACTTGCTAGTAGATCCATACGACCCGCAATGATCTTCTGACCGTACGGTGTTTGATCTTCTCGACCTCCCTCTACGGATGCATTTAGGTTCTTCCAAAACCTATCTATGCCTCTAGAGGTCATTCCTTCTTCCAGACTGATCTGGAGTTCCATTAGGTCAACTTGAGTGTCTTGAGTATCTTGGGATGCCATAGATTTCTCTTTCTTTTTCGACGACGTCGATGTTTAGTGTCTTTAGATGTCTTTAGTCTCTTTAGGTCTTTAGGATCCTAAGGAGTCATGTGCCATCGATGTGCCATTCCCGAGTATGTAAAGACATTACCAAGGTCGGCTTCTATTCCTAGTATGCAACCTTTGCCAATCGGTAATTTACCAACAGCTAGTGTGCAACCTTTGAAAGCAAGGGTTAGCAGAAAACTTTTCTTAGAGGGGGATTGGTGCGACTGGCGGGAATCGAACCCGCATGGGCTTACGCCCGACAGATTTTAAGTCTGTTGTGTATACCTGTTCCACCACAGTCGCTCTTACACGTCGTCTCGGTATGTAGATCACCGGTCGGACACCTCGGCTTTTAAGACCTCCGTTCTTCAATCAAAACAAGGGCGTTTAGCCTAATATGCCATTCATGGCATCTCACAATGGCAACTAATACTGAAATGTTCAATTGAATCAATCAGTTATGTAGGTGCCATTGCGAAATGCCATAGTGGCACATCACAACACAAAGCCTTCCAAAGCGCCAGCACCAGCCTTTAACGTCTCAGGCGAAAGGTGCATGTAGCGCTCCGTTGTCAGGATCGTACTGTGTCCCATCCACGCTTTGATAAAGGCTGCGTTCTTACCTGCGATAGCCAAGCGACTGGCACATGTATGACGGAGCATGTGGACGACAAACTGTGGGTCCTTTTGGAACCCGAGGTGGTCAACCATCATCTCCCACTGTCGACGCAGACGTGCATCGGTAAAACCTTCGAAAAGGAGGGGTCCTAGGACACTGCGGCGCTCGATGATCTCGCGGACCCGACGGGTCGCGGGAACTGCCCGAGCCTTGTCTGTCTTCGTCTCTCCGTGCTCGAGGTGGAGCATGCCGTCGTAGTACTGATCGATACGAACACCGAGTAGCTCAGTGCGGCGGAAGCCGGTGTCGATTGCACATGCAATGTAGTCAGCCAAGTCATTCGCTCCGAACTCCTCGCACCACTTTAGGCAGCGCTGCTCTTCCTCAGACGTCAGGAACCTGATGCGGTGCTCCGATTCCTTCCGGCGTGGAAGCTTGGGTCTGGATGTGATCAGACCGTCTTCCTCAGCTATTTTCAGTAACACCGAGATAGTCGAGAGCTTGCGGTTGATCGTGGCACCGGTGTTACCCATGTCAGCCATCTTGATCGTTGCATCCCGCAGGACTTGTGAGGTCACATCCTTCGGGTGCGTTCGGTGGTCGATGACCCCTAGCATTCCCCGTGCCGCTCCCATCAGCTTGTCTTTGGACTTGGCGTCTGCCCATACCGTCTTGCACGCGATGTCGAACAGCTTGCCTAAATTGGCACCCGCTGCCGAGTGTGCAACCTTTGCTTTAGGCGCAGTAGATCCAATGGCTGGCAATATTCCCCGTTTGGTAAGCTCACGCCGCTCTAAAAGCTCAGCCTCTCTCAAAGAAGATGCAGAGGCTCGGTAGCGCTTGGTACCAGTCCCAAGGGTCACGTAGTAGCGCCCCCGTCGTTCAACAATACTCATAGTTCCTCCACCAGTGATTTGATTAGCTTCTTCCCGCTGTCCGTGCATGACACGTAGCGGATCCTGCGGTCCATGCGGTCCTCGTTGTATTCAATCGCACCTTTGCCGACCTTACGCTGGCGATTCCAATCAGACCAATAAGCAAGGTGCCTACTGGCAGTTGCCAGCGTTAGGTGTAATACGTCAGCGAGCTTACTGGGCGTGGTCTGCCCCGCGTTATAGACCTCTAAAAGCACAGCCAGTTTGGTTACGCTTAGGTCTGGGTCTACGGTGATCAACCGGTTAACCAGCTTAGTCATCTTTAATGTATTTGTCATTTTTTACTCCTCTGCTGACTATCAAGATAGTCTTCAAAATCCTAATCTCGAAGTTAGTTTCATTATGCTGTATCCACAGCGGCTTATCAAACAGGCGGCTTCCCAACCGCCCGACTTCTATAAATATTTCTATACCTACGAATTTTGCGTACATATGATTGGGTTCCTTCTGATGTAGGACTTCAAGCAGTAACAATAAACGACGTACCGTCTCGCGTCATGTGGTTATTCAGCGCGATGGTAATCATATCCATAAACGCCGGGTCTTGCAGGCGCGTCTCCGCCATTTGTGTCAGCGGGGTAAATTCAAAAAGATGATTTACTCGGAAGATCACGCGTTCATCCCACGCGAGGGGTGTTTCAATCTCGACCAGCCAAGTCTCCTGAAGGACCTTGACCTCAACCGGTGATGCAACAGACATATCTCTGCTCCTTTTGCTACGGGGAAAATACCCCGGGAGACCCTCAGCCAAGTCAGGCGGCTGAAGGTTACCCGTGGGACTCTCAATAATCCAGCTCGAGGTCCTCTTGGATCCAAGCCATGACAGTGCAGATAGCATCCCACTTCTGGTCGTTTTGCGGGACACCTTCAGGGATCACGTGCTCACGGTAGTCAGCCAAGGCATCCCGGAGGATTTCGAAGTCCTGAGAAATTAGTCGGTACATGGTTCGAAGTCCTCCCCGTCAAGGAATGTTGTTAACAGCTCGAGTGGCAGAGCTTCCAGTAGATCCAGCGGGGCTTCGTCGTTACCGTCGACCACGTCCTGCACGATGCGGTCCAGCACCCGCTGTAAGAGCTCGTCGTTTTTCATGCTGTACCCCCTTCAATATCAGAGCCAGCCAAGTCAGCCGCCTCCCCGTAGGTCGCAAGGTATTCCCTCGCAGCTGCCTCGCCCATGCGCTTGATCATATGGTTGTAGCGGTCGGCAAGGTCAGCCATGCGCAGTAGCTCGGTGGTAGCCGTCTCACAGCCGTGAGCGCTCCCGGCAACCAGCGTGCGGCACAGCAGTGGGGTTATCGCCGCCCAAGTAGGGGTGGTGTTTATGTATTCGGTTGTCATAGTGATCCTTAATAAAATTCGAGCCGGAATTGAGATTTCATCGGGGGCGTTGGTTTGGGGTCCACGTAGGGTTCGAAGGCGCAGACCCACCAGCCGAACGTCGACCGCCGGTTATCGAAGTGGAACGGGCTCCCGGGTGGCACGTGGTGGCGCTTGTAATCGTTGTCGAAGGCGTCCGCCGTGTGCCAATGCGTGCAACCGTTAAACATCACACGCCCCACCAGCTCCCGCTTTTCGGTTTGGACATCCAGCCAAGTCAGGGCGAACCGCGACGGCAACCGCATGTGCGCCGTCTCGATCCGCTTGGTGCCGGATACAACCGAAGC
>OCOY01000077.1_pt1 | contig 14203 bp, 10 predicted proteins | sample 1494131 | NCBI WGS metagenome assembly OCOY01 (sample SAMEA3275523, study PRJEB22092) | marine metagenome | biome: ENVO:00000039; feature: ENVO:00002042; material: ENVO:00002010 | collected 2014-06-21T17:05:00+00 | depth 1 m | reverse complement strand
GCATCGAAGACCAACGCTCAGTCAGCGCCCTAGCCCTACTCGACGCAACGGGAACAATCTACTGTAACGGTGGTTTACGCGGGACAGCGGCCCATGTGACCGTTCCAGATGCCGATGTAAAAACGCTGGCTATTATTGTCACAGCCGCCCATGTTTTGGTGGATAGCACAACGGGTGATGCCTTCGATCAATGTCACTATCGGCCGAAAAACCAGCGCTTCGACGAAGTTGCCTTTAAGCGCACCTCTGCGCACCAGTTTGACCCTCAGAGAGACAACAAAATCGAACAGGCTGAAACGGATATTGCCTTTGTCGAACTCGTGAAACCCCTCAGGCAGCCTGCGTTGCGGCTTGCTATTGCGCCGCCGAATAATCCCGTGATGGGAGAGCAGTCTTTGCTGCTGATCGGCTACAACAGCGACTTAGACAAAATCACCAGCTCCGCAGACTGTGAACTCTTTACTTCAGCGCAGTTTGCCAGTGACGCCCTGTTACTCCACAACTGCGACGCGACGCGCGGCGCGTCAGGCGGACCTATCATTAGCGTCTATCCCAGCGGCGAAAGTCATTTTTCCCCCAGCACCGCCGAGATTATTGCCGTCCACGGCGGCACTTTTTTCCTAAACTCGCGTGACGGCAGCCCAGATAGCACAACAGCACCCGAAGGTGCTGTTGTCGATCCTGAACGTTGGATTAATCAAGCGCGAAAAATAGATCCGTCACTGTTGCAACAGCTGCAGCACTTCACTGCATATCCGGCCAAGGATTCTCGGTTTTAAACAGCACTGACTGCGCAAAGCCGGGGAGACGAAGCTCCCGACGAGAGATGGTTACTTCAGCATCATTAATTAAATCGTCGCCAAAGCGATAGATCACATTTAACTCCGCCGCGTCTGCTCGCTCAGCGTAATCGGCAGCGGCGGCGCGGGTTTTCTCGCGCTGAAGCAGATAATCCTGAAACTTGTCGCCATAGCGCGCGGCTAACATGCTATCGACCTTGCGCGGCGAGAGAACCACGGCCGTGGCATTATTGCCGCCAAAGCCCTTGGAGTTAATAAACGCCACATCCATTTTAGTGGCACTGACATCGAGGTCTTGCAGCGGAAAGCGCGCGCGCTGCTGATGCACATCCGACGCAACCTGAGTGATTGTCTTAATCCCAGGAATCAGATCGTACTTAAATGTGCCCAAGGCCGCGACCAACTGATCTCCACTGGCAGTAGACAGTGAGTGCCCTACATAGGCCTTGATGGCTGTCACCGGCCACTCATCGATATCAAAAGCCTCGGCCACGCGATCAATCAGCTCCGATTCCGTGGTGCGATTCGCCGGAGTGCTGGAGCCGTGTGCGTGAACAAAGCTGTGTTTTTGCACGGTCTCAGCACCGACAATACTAATCGCCGTAGCCACTGCTTTCGAGAACGAAATGTAGTTGCCCACGCCCGGCGCAGAGATCGACTTTTTCACACCGTCTGCATTGATAAAGACATCTGGAACAGCGCCGTGAATATCCGCACCCAGCTCCATCGCCAAGGCATCATCCATCAGCACGATATACTGCGTGGCCTCCGACAGGGTAAAGCCACAATTGTCACCGAACGGGCGGCTAGCGCGCCGCCAATCAGCGGTTTTAGTGCCGTCCAGCTTGCACAAATTCTCTTCACTGGCGAGGGCACTCATATTGGCAAAGCCCTCCATAATTTCTGGGGTGACACCGGCTTCGGCGTTACCCAAAATTGCCACGCGCCGACGACCGCTGCGGATATCCCGCACTGCCGCTTGCAACACGTAGAGAAAACTTGCGCAGGCGCCCGTAATGGCTTCGGTGTGCCCAACACTGCCCAGCACATAGGCATTGATAAAGTCGGCTGGCATTGAGTTCAGCCCTAACGGCAGCTGCTTGGCGGTGGTGCGGTTGCCTTTCAGGCGCGACTGTAAAAGACCGCCAAAACCCTCATCGCACATTTGACTTAACACGCTTGATGAGTAAACACCCACTTCGTCTGGCTGAACCGAGTTTGCTATCTTATCCCAAGAGATTCCCAGTGAATAAATGGCATCGCTAGCGCCCAATAGGGCCATTTGAAGACCGCGCGGATGAAAGCGGCTGTTGTAGTGGTCTGAGGGATTAAACCCAGTCGGCAGCTCGCCCGCCGACTTTGCCACTAGCTCATAATAGGATTCCACCAGCAGCGAGCTGGTGCTTGGTGCCGTTATTTCTGCCGTGCCGTCGTCAAGGTCGCGCACCTGCCAATCGCTGGGGATAGTTTTCGGCAAATCCCGTTTGGCCATGGTAAAAGTAATATCGCTGCCCTGCGCTTGGGTCAGCGAAATTTTCTTATTTCCGGGGACGCGGGCGGGGTCAAATGACTCAATTCGGCGAATCAGCGTGCCGTTGATAATGTCTGCTCGGTAACGACTGTCCACCTCTGCGGCTGTCAGCAACTGTCCACTGGCGTCGCGGTAATCCTGCCCCTCCTTGGTAACTCGCGCCATCAGACAGGCGAGGCTGACAACCGTCTGCTGTTGCTCTGCAACAGAGAGAGACTCGAGCACCATGCGGCGAAACGCTTGATGTGAAGAACTGCGTCCGGCAGCGTTGTAGCCTCCGAAGCCAACAATAACAGGCAGCGCATTGACCATAGTGATTCCTTTGTAATCATTGAACAGATGCCGCTTAGTGTAGGCGGAGAACTGGCATTAATATTTTGTATATTAGCCATTGTCTTTAATATATTCGCCATTATGTGGTATATTTTTGTCACTATGGCCTTTAACCTTACCCTTTTACTCTGTGACAATATGCTCGTATCGAGCAGTACGCTGGCGGCTGAAATTTTCCAGTTTGCCGAGGCAATGGCGCGGGCGACGAAGCGCAGCCAGAGTGAGGTCATTGTGCGCAGAGTGAGCGCTGACGGTAACTCTGTGCAGACATCGGCAGGATTTGAGCTGATGCCCACCCATTCTATTGATGATCAGTTCAGCAGCGATCTTATCCATATCCCCGCTCTCTGGCGCAACCCGCGCCCTGCGGTGCTAAAACACGCCGCCTTTATTCCATGGCTACAGGAACAGCACAGACGTAACAGTAGCTTTACCGCTGTTGGCACGGGTGTCTGTTTTCTCGCGGAAGCAGGCTTGCTCGACGATAAGCCCGCAACAACCCACTGGCACTATTTTGATCAATTGCAGCGCAATTATCCGCGCGTAAAATTAGCTCGCCAACACTTCACCACACAGGCCGGCAATATCTACTGTGCGGCGAGTATTAATGCGATGGCCGAGCTGATCATGCACCAAGTTGAGCGTATATTTGGACGTGTGATTGCGCGTCAAGCGCAGCGTAATTTCTTTCATGAAATCCGCAACCTTACCGACCCATTAGGCTACAGCGATCAACAGATTCGACACAGTGATGAGGCCATTGTGCAGGCGCAGATGTGGCTGCAAGACAATCACAACAAGCTGCTGTCAGTGCCCGACCTCGCAGCACAATTTGGTATGACAACGCGCACATTTAATCGACGGTTTGTTGCGGCAACTCAGAAAACCCCGGGGGAATACATTACCGAGGTGCGTATGACGTTTGCCTGCGATCTGCTGAAAAACACTGACCTGTCGATCTTGGAAATCGCAGGGTACAGCGGTTACAACGATGCCAGTTGGTTTTCGTCGAGGTTTAAACAGTGGTCGGGGAATAGCCCAAAGGAATACCGAGACACCGTCAGGGCAAAACTTTTTTCGGCGGGGAAAGGTTGATCAAAGACAAAAAGAAGGGGGAAAGGCCCCAAAAGCAGGGCCTTTGGGGCTTGTCACAACCAGTCGTGCTTAGATAATGCGAACGTGCACAACACCATCAACAGCGGCAATTTTTGCCGCCAGCGATTCATCGAAGTCACCCTCGACGTCAATAATGTTGTAGGCAATTTCGTCGCGGCTTTTGTTGACCATATCAACCACATTGAGCTCGCTGTCGGCCAAGATGGCCAACACACTGCCCAAAATCTTTGGCACATTCTTATTGGAAAAGGTGATGCGCGTGCCGCCGTTGCGCACCATCTTGATCGGCGGGTAGTTCACGGAATTGCGAATATTGCCGTTCTCTAAAAAGTCCATCAGCTGATTCGCGGCCATAACAGCGCAATTTTCTTCCGCTTCTTCAGTGCTGGCGCCAATATGTGGCATCAGCAAAACGTCTTTGCGGCCAAGCAGTTCTGGGGTTGGGAAATCGGTGATATAACCTGCCACTACGCCATTATCCAGCGCTGTAATCATATCTGCGGTGCTCACGATTTCTTCGCGAGCAAAATTCAGAATTTTCGCTGTGCTTTTCATAATGCCCAGCGTTTTACTGTTGATCAGGTGCTTAGTTGCTGCAATTGCGGGTACATGCAGGGTAATAAAATCTGAGCGCGCCAGCAGCGCTTCGATACTCTCCATGCGCTCAACACTGCTCGATAGCTGCCACGCCGCTTCGACAGAAATCGCCGGATCGTAGCCGACTACATTCATGCCCAAATCCAGTGCCAAATTGGCAATCATGGAACCAATGGCGCCCAAACCAACAACACCCAGTGTCTTACCCTGAATTTCACCGCCAGCAAAGTGCTTCTTTTCTTTTTCGAGCAGCTGGCCCATTTCGCCTGAATCGGTGATATGAGTCAGACCTTGGACATAATTCATGCCACCGTATATATCGCGAGAGCCCAACAACAGGGCCGCAACAATCAACTCTTTCACGGCATTGGCATTAGCCCCTGGGGTGTTAAACACCACAATGCCCTGCGCGGTGTAATCGGCCACGGGGATATTGTTCACCCCCGCCCCAGCGCGCGCCACGGCAACAACCGATGCAGGCATGACTTCTGAATGCAGCTTCTGGCTGCGCAACAGCACACCATCGGGATTGGCACAGTCACTGGCCACGTGGTAGCGGTTAGAGGGGAAGCGTTCCAGTCCTTTGGATGAAATTGCGTTGTAGGTACGAATGTTATACATGCGGTATTCTCAGGCTATAGGTTTTGTTTTTGTTGTGCAGGCCGCGCTAATAATCAAGCCGAGACTTCATGGTAGGCCCAATCGAGCCAAGGCAGCAGCGCCTCAAGGTCGGACTTCTCGACCGTAGCACCACACCAAATACGCAGGCCCGCTGGGGCGTCGCGATAGGCGCCAATGTCAAAGGCCACTGCTTCCGCATCGAGTAATTTTACGATTTGTTTCACTTGATCTTCGTTCAGGTCCAAGGTCAGACAAACGCTTGTGTTGGAAATTTGCGCAGGATTTTGCGCAAAAAAGTGTGCCCAAGGGCGACTGGCGACAAAGCCTTTAATGACAGCGAGATTGTCGCTGGATTTCGCAATTGAGGCGGGCAATCCGCCAATGGAGCGCACCCAATCCAACGCGTCGAGATAGTCCGCAACACACAGCATTGACGGTGTATTGATTGTTTCACCGCGGAAAATTCCCTCGACCAGCTTGCCGCCTTTAGTCATGCGGAAAATTTTCGGCATCGGCCATGTCGGCGTGTAGCTCTCCAGACGCTCAACCGCCCGTGGGCTGAGAATTAACATACCGTGAGCGCCTTCTCCGCCGAGGACTTTCTGCCAGCTGTAGGTAATAACGTCGAGCTTTTCCCATGGCATATCCATGGCAAAGACCGCCGACGTGGCGTCGCAGATGGTCAAGCCGGTGCGGTCGTCGCTAATCCAGTCAGCATTCTCAACTTTAACGCCAGCCGTGGTGCCATTCCACGTGAAAATGGTGTCGTGATCAGGGTTAGCTTGCGTGAGATCCGGAAGATGTCCGTAATCAGCGGTGTAGGTATTAACGTTGTCGAGCTTGAGCTGCTTGGTGACATCAGTTAACCAGTCTCGACCGAACGCTTCCCAGGCAAAAATATCGACGGGCCGCGCACCCAACACAGACCACAAAATCATTTCAACAGCACCGGTGTCTGACGCGGGAACCACGCCAACACGATAACCTTCTGGCAGGCCGAGAATCTCCGCTGTATCACTGCACGCCCGACCAAGGGCGGTCTTGCCGATGCTTGAACGATGCGAGCGCCCCAACGTGGAAATATCAAGATTATTGACATCGTAACCTGGGCGCTTTGAGCAGGGTCCAGAGGAGAAATTCGGGTTTTTTGGCTTGGCTGAAGGCTTGGGTAGGTTCGTCATTTTAGGCGCGAGTTCTATGTGTTGTAGGAACAGGAAAAAGGGTGTTGAGTCTACTGTTTGAGGTGCTGCAAATAAAGTATTTTTGCTAATGTCGACTATTGATGCAGCCCATGAGGGCTGCATTTTAAGACTGTATTAAAAGAGTAAAACTATTTTCCGGCTGCAGCGGAGGCGCGTGCGGCGCGCTCTTTCTCAATCAGAAAATCAGCGACGCGAAGCATGCCTTCAAAGCCGCCGGCCATAGCCGCACTAATTCGGTACTTGCCGTTCACCACCATTTCTGGGGTTCCCTGAGTACGATAGCCGCGCATTTTCGCCTTACCCTGATTGACCATGCTGGTCATGCCAAAAGAGTTGAAGGTTTGAGAGAATTTAACAGGATCAACACCCGCCGCGCTGAAAAACGGCACGAGGGCTTGCTCTGTTTGCACGGGCTGTCGGCGCACATGGATAGCCTCAAAAATCGGCTCATGCACCTTGTCGAGTACTCCCAACATCACCGCAGTGTAATAAGCGCGAGCGTACACTTCGAGGGAGGGCTGCCATGCGGCCGGCGTGCGCTGAAAATCAACGTCGCTGCCAAGATTTTGCGACCAAGGATGTAACGCCGCTTCGAAGTTAAAGCAGTGGCCGCAGTGGTAAGAAAACATCTCGTTGACTTCGATTTTGTCAGGGTCAGCGGTTCTCATCACCTGAGGCAGTACTTCGTAGTGGACGCCAGCCGAGTATTTTTCCTCAGCCGCACAACCCAACGATACCGGTAACAACACCAGAAGTAACATGTAGCTAGCGAAACGACGCAACATAAGACTCTCCTTTAAATTCGTTCAACTCGTAAAAAGATGTATCCCGAAAACAGCGCGGCACACAAGCGTGCCGCTATCATCATTCATCACTACAGTCTTAGTTAAGACCGGAAATAAAATTCGCAACGGCCTTAATCTCTTTGTCGCTCAACCGCTCAGCAACACCCTGCATAATTTTTGCATTGCCGCCGCTGGCGCGCTCGCCGCTGCGGTATTTTGTCAGCTGACTGGCGATGTAATCTGCGTGTTGACCACCCAGCGCTGGATAGCCCGCGGGGTCATTGCCGTTGCCTGCAGGCGAGTGACAGCCAGTGCATGATGGCACACCTGTCTTGAGGTTGCCCGCACGGTAAATATTTTCGCCAAGTTCGAGTACAGCATTGGCATCACTATAGCCGATCAGGGTGATCTCAGTCGCACCGGACACCTGTCGTTTCTGGCTGTTATAAAAAGCCGCCATATCTTGCAAGTCTTGATCGGAAGAGGCGTTCAGCAAGCCTGTCATTTCAACAATAACGCGCTCTCCAGACTGAATTGTTCGCAACTGGCGAACCAGATAATTCTCGCCCAAACCCGCAAGCGTTGGGAAAGAAGAAACCATGCTGTTTCCATCATTGCCGTGACAACCGGCGCAAACAGCTACCTTAGATTTTCCTGCTGCAGCATCACCAGATGCTATAGCCTGATCCACTGTTAATGCAGCCATCAGACAAATAATACTTAAAAAGCTTTTTTTCATGGTTAATCAACTCGTGCAATCCGCTAGAATAGCGGGCGGCCCATGGAGTGGGGCGGCCCATAAACGGCCTGAAGTGTCGATAAAGCGTAACCGCTCATCGCCACTGCGACCATTAAACAATAGCCATACTGGCTAAAGCGCGCGCATTATAACCAACGCGCGGCAATTCTTACAGCGAGATAATGACCCTTTAGCCATGGATTCAACGCATATCGATTATAAAAGTGTTTCATTTCTGACAAGCGCGCCCTCTATTAAGCAGTGTCCGGCAGATACTGGCAGAGAGATTGCCTTTGCCGGCCGCTCAAATGCGGGCAAGTCTAGCGCGATTAATACGCTTACCCGCACCAAAGGGCTGGCCAGAACCAGTAAAACCCCCGGTCGCACCCAGCTGATTAACTTCTTCGAACTGGGCCCCGACCGTCGCTTGGTTGATTTGCCTGGCTATGGATACGCAAAAGTACCGATAGCAATGAAGCGTGAGTGGGACAAGCACCTCGCCGAATACCTGCAGATGCGCCAAAGCATTGCCGGGCTGGTGTTGTTGATGGATATTCGCCATCCGCTGCAGGAGTTTGATCAGCAGATGCTCAACTGGGCGGCTCAAGCTGGCCTGCCAGTACACATTTTATTAACCAAAGCCGACAAACTGAAGCGCGGTCCCGCGCAAAGCGCCCTGCTGATGGTTGAGCGCCATCTGCGCGATATGGATCCCGGCTGCACTCTGCTCAGTGCGCAGACTTTTTCATCCCTAAAAAATCAGGGACTGCCTGAGCTTGAGTCAGTATTAAACCACTGGTTCAAAGGCGATCTTGTTGATGATGAGGGCGAGCTGGCATAGATTGACTGGTAACTAAAATAGCTCAACTGTTCTCCTTTGCGCGGCACCACTTCTATATCCTCGACACGCACGCCCTAACGCTACAATCAAAAAAAACCCCAGTCCAAACTGGACTGGGGTTTGCATCACCTTGCTTGGGAGTTTTGGCGTTGCAGTTGCTTAGGTTCGGGGGAGAGTTAAGCAATATCGTCTTGCCCTTATTCAGACCATCAAAAATCAGATAGTTCAAAAATAATTGCAAAAAAGTGAAAATATTTTTTATTTTTGAGTATTAAGTCCGCATCAGCCTCTCAAATTCACACAAAAATCGTGGTATTTGCCCATTAAAACAACTACCAAATGGCTTTTTTGGCCACTCAGCCGCAACAACTTGCCAAACAGTTGACCTGGATCAGGCAGAACGAAAAATAGGGGCCTAGATAAGCTTGCGAGCCAGGAAGTCTCTTCCTACCCTTACTGTGGTTTGATCATTTGCAGGATGCAGATAGCTGAAGCAATCAATGGAGTTGGTTGCCGAACCCGCGGCTAAACAGGTCAATTTTGACTTGCTTGCCTGCAGTAACGCACCAAATCCTTCGCTTTCTCCAGATTGACGCTGCAGCGCAGTTAAACCCAGTGTCAGGTGTTTTTTCGTCCGGCGCATGTCACTGCCAATAACAAGGACGTGGAGAAGATGTTATGAAGAAAAAAATTGTAAAACCTTTGTGTTTAGCAGGCCTATTGGCTCTCGCAGCCGCGCCGGTTTCCGCGACAACGTGGATGATCGGCGACAATGATGGCTACGGTGCGGGCATCCCCGACAACGCCAACCACCCGTTCAATGGATCTAGTGCAAACTACGATGGCCGCAGCGCTGCCGAAATGGCTGCCACCAATGGCGCACAGTACACCGACACGTACAGTACCACGCACCCCGGATACGGCCCGCAACCTGGCACCGTCGCCACGTTTGTCTTTGAAGGTCTCGGCAATGGCTGGACTGAAGGCAGCATGTGGTTTGATATGGCTGACTTCCAAGCCTCTACGTTTGGCGCTGTCAACACCACCTACAACGGCATTGCGCAAAACTGGGCCTTCAATGATGGCTTTCCAAGCACAAAAATCCGCTTTTTTGACTTAGCTCAGGACGTGATTGACTCGATCAACAGCCTCGGCTCACTGACCGTAGCCATTGACCGCGCCGGTTCTGGGGATTTCTACGGATTTGACTTTGCGCTGCTCTCTGACCGCGTCGGGGACAACACCAATATTGGTGAAGTACCGCTACCCGCCGCTGTTTGGCTGTTCGGATCAGGCGTAATGGGACTCCTGGGTCTGCGTCGCCGCAAAAGCGCGGTTGCCGTAGCCTAAACTCCCTCGGCGTAACCAATACGCCACTCCAAGGCATTGTGGCTCCCACTGGCGGAGCCACAATGTTTTTATTGCTGCCGGTTTGGTGTCTGGGCCCCAGCTAGTGCGCTTCATCCCAATTGTCACCCACGCCCACATCAACCACCAACGGCACCAGTAGCTCGGCGGCGCTTTCCATGCGTTGAATCAAGCCCGCTTGGATCAGTTGCAGCTCTGACTCGGGCACTTCAAGTACCAATTCATCGTGTACCTGCATAATCATGCGGCTTTTAAGTGTGCCCTGCCGCAGCCAATCGTCAACGGAGACCATTGCGCGTTTAATAATATCCGCGGCCGTTCCCTGCATGGGTGCATTGATGGCGGTGCGCTCTGCGGCCTGGCGGCGCATGCCGTTTCGGGCATTAATTTCCGGCAAATAGAGACGTCGGCCAAAAATGGTTTCCACGTAGCCTCTTTCGGCCGCGGTGTGACGAATAGTGTTCATGTAGTTCTGCACGCCGGGGTAGCGTGCGAAGTAGAGCTCTATATAGTCGGCAGCTTGTTTGCGGCCAATGGTGAGCTGGCGCGCTAAGCCAAAGGCTGACATGCCGTAGATAAGGCCAAAGTTGATGGCTTTTGCGCTGCGTCGCTGATCGGCGGTTACCTCGTCGGTGGCAACACCAAATACTTCTGCTGCGGTGGCGCGGTGAATGTCCTGACCGCTTTTGAACGCCGCTAGCAGGCTGGGATCTTCTGACAGATGGGCCATAATTCGCAGTTCTATTTGCGAGTAGTCGGCTGCCACGAGCTTGTGGCCTGGCGCGGCAATAAAGGCTTGGCGAACGCGCCGCCCCTCGGCTGAGCGAATAGGAATATTCTGTAAATTGGGATCCGATGAGGAGAGTCGGCCTGTGGCGGTGCCTGCCTGATGGTAGGAGGTGTGAATGCGTCCCGTGGTCGAGTTGATCATGACCGGCAGTTTGTCGGTATAGGTGGATTTCAGCTTAGCGAGCCCGCGGTGCTCAAGCAGTACTTTCGGCAGCGGATAATCGAGAGCTAGCTCTTGCAGCACCTCTTCCTTGGTGGAGGGTGCGCCTTTTTCGGTTTTCTTGAGTACTGGAATACCCAGTTTGTCGAAGAGTATTTCACCCAGCTGCTTAGGCGATGCAAGGTTAAATTGCTGGCCGGCGAGGTCCCATGCTTCTGTTTCAAGTTCGGCAAGGCGCTCAGCGAGCTCTTGGCTCTGCTGGAACAGCAGCGTGCTGTCGACCAGCGCACCGGTGCGCTCGATACGCGAGAGCACGGGGACAAGCGGCAGCTCAATATCACTGAACACTGTGGCCAAGGTTGGCTCAGCCACTAGTTGCGGCCACAGCGCTTGGTGTAGGCGCAGGGTAATATCGGCATCTTCCGCGGCGTAGGGGCCAGCCTGCTCGAGAGCCACTTGATTGAAGGTGATTTGGGCGGCGCCCTTGCCCGCGACGTCGGCGAAGGAGATGGTGGTTTCATTGAGGTACTTTAAGGCCAAACTGTCCATATCATGGCGTGTCGCGACAGAGTCAAGCACGTAGGATTCAAGCATGGTGTCAAAGGCAATGCCCTGTAAATTGATGCCATGCTGTGCAAGCACGCTCATATCGTACTTAAGATTTTGACCAACCTTGTTGATCTGTGGGTTTTCCAGTAGAGGCTTGAGCTGCTCGAGGACAAAGTCGCGCGACAGCTGCTGAGGCGCACCCATATAGTCATGCGCAAATGGAATGTAGGCAGCTTGGCCTGGCGTTACTGCGACGGACACGCCGACGAGTTCTGCCTTCATGTAGTCGAGGCTGGTGGTCTCGGTGTCAACGGCGATTAAGTCTGCCGTGTTTAAGCGCTCAAGCCAGTCTGCAAAATGTGCTTCGGTGAGAACGGTTTGATAGTCTTTGACCAATATCGCTTTTTCGATGGGTTGCGCGGGTTCTTGAGAGGCTTTTTCGGGGCTTTTTTCAGGGGCTTTGGCGGCAGACGGCTGCGCCACGGCTGCTCCGTTCGAGCCGGCCAATGCCTCCTCAACCCACGATTTGAACTCCATATCCTGGAATAATGCCAGCAACTGGTCGTTGTCGGGCGTGCCGTTCTTCAGATCGCCAATGTGCAATGGCATTTCGACGTCGGTTTTGATGGTGGCTAGCTGGTAAGAGAGGTAAGCCAGCGCTTTGTGCTCTTCGAGCTTGGCTGCCATGGTCTTGGCGCCGCGAAAATCCAGGGTACCGACATCATCGAGGCGACTGTAAATCGCATCCAGGCCCCCTATTCCCTGCAACAACCCCAACGCCGTTTTCTCGCCCACGCCGGGCACGCCGGGAATATTGTCTGACTTGTCACCCAACAGCGCGAGATAGTCGATGATCAGCTCGGGTGGTATGCCAAACTTCTCAATCACCCCTGCCCTGTCTAGATAGGTATTGGTCATGGTGTTGATGAGAGTAATGTGCTCATTGACCAACTGGGCAATATCTTTGTCGCCGGTTGAAATAATTACCGGCTGCTGGGCCGCTGTGGCCTGCAGCGCGAGGGTGCCAATAACATCGTCGGCCTCAACGCCATCGATAATTAGCATCGGCAGGCCCATCGCCTGAATAATATTGTGAATCGGCTCTATCTGCAGGCGCAGGTCGTCAGGCATGGGCGGACGCTGGGCTTTGTAATCCGCGTACAAATCGTCGCGAAAGGTTTTGCCTTTTGCGTCAAACACCACAACGACCGTGCTTTGAGGGTAGTCTTTCTGCATGCGGCGCATCATATTGATCACCCCTTTTACCGCACCTGTGGGCTTGCCTTTGCTGTTCGTCAGCGGTGGCAGCGCGTGGAAAGCGCGATACAGATAGGAGGAGCCATCAACAAGAATTACCGGGGTGTTAGTGTCCATAGAGTTTGAAATCTGCAGCTAATAAAGAAAGCAGGATACACGATTTAGGTGAGCCTGTTGACCAATTGATGGCCTAAGTTTTATGGCCTTGCCGCTCTAAAAGCAGGCTTTAAATTGTGTCACAAAGCCCTGCATAAATTCGCTGTACGCGTCGTGAGTTAGCGCCTGGCTGAAGCCTTGAGGATCGAGGGTGACCAGCGGCACATTGAGCTCCTCTGCCAACACCTCGGCATCTTTCCCTGCGTATTGAGGCTCGCTAAAAACACAGCTCACACCTAAGGTTGCGGCGCGCTGACGCAGCAAGTACAGGCTTTTGGCTCCCTGACTCGCACCGCGAATATCGCGAATGGACAGGCCCGCGCGCAAGTTAAATGCCTGCGCAAAGTGCCCATAGGCGTCGTGATGACTGAGATAGTCGCGATGTTGCAGCGGCGCGAGCTGCTCGCTCAGGTCTGCGCGCCCCGCTGCTGTAAGTACATCATACAAAGGCAACCCGAGTCGCTGCTGAATAACGCTGGCAATAATGTTGGCATTGTCTGGATTGAGCCAAACATGAGGATCGACATGCAAATCGCCATGGGTTCCAGACGCTGTGTGGGGCTCGGCCGCGGCAATTGCGGGCAACTGCAAAACTGTTATCCGCTGTTGCGCAGGAAGGCGCGTCATTGTCTGCGCGATGCGCGGCTCAAAGCTGTCGCCAATCCAGACCACAAGATCGGCCTGTTTAATCTTTCTGTGGGCCGACAATGGCAAGGTAACATCGTGCTCAGACTGAGCTGCGGACTGCAGGTAGTCGACGCTGGCGCTGTCGCCGACGGCCGCTTTAGCAATAATTGCCAGCGGCTTAATCGTTGTCACAATGACCCGCTTAGGCGCAGTCTGGTCGGCAGCCGCGGCATGAGCCGCGCAAATTAGGGTCAAAATAAGCAGACAGGCCGACATCGATGGCAAAATGTTATATTGTATCTTTTTATTCTGTGGCAAAATAATGACCAACCCTTATTAAGTGGGCGGCGATGCCAAGCTAAAAGCACCACTCGCGAATTGTTATATTATAACGTAACATGCTATTAGACCAAAGCACTTAGAGCAGAATAGCCTATGTTGACCAATTCAAGACTCGTCCATCAAGCCCATGACCATGGGCGCTGCATCAATGCCGCGCTCAGCCGCGCCGAGGCGCTGTGTACCGAAAACCAGGCGCGACTCACCCCTACCCGTGAATCTGTTTTGCGCTTGCTCTGGCAGAGCCACCAACCGCTGGGCGCCTATCAGCTGCAAGATCAGCTGAGCAAACAGTCGGGCAAAAATATTGCGCCGCCCACCATTTACCGCGCCATTGAATTTCTTCTGCAACTGGGTTTAATTCACCGCATTGCCTCGCTCAACGCTTACATT
>OCOY01000075.1_pt1 | contig 14247 bp, 13 predicted proteins | sample 1494131 | NCBI WGS metagenome assembly OCOY01 (sample SAMEA3275523, study PRJEB22092) | marine metagenome | biome: ENVO:00000039; feature: ENVO:00002042; material: ENVO:00002010 | collected 2014-06-21T17:05:00+00 | depth 1 m | reverse complement strand
TATAGATCAAATTATGAAAGTAGAGATTTTAGTACCTGATACACTATCAGACATCACATTAGGACAGTATCAAAAGTACCTCTCAATAGTAGAGGGCAATGATGATGCCTCCTTTATGGACATCAAAATGATAGAGATCTTTTGTGGGGTAAAGCTATCTGAGACTCTTAAAATGAAGTTTGCAGATATTAAAGCTGTATGTGATATACTAGAGCAGATGCTGCTAGAGAAGCCACAGCTAGTGAATAGATTTAAAATGAATGGAGTAGAGTATGGATTTATTCCTAATCTAGAACAGATCTCAATGGGAGAGTTTATAGATCTAGAGACCTTCCTGTCAGATTGGAAACAAATGCACCGAGCAATGTCTGTACTATATAGACCTATAGCTCACAAGTATGGGGACAAATACAATATAGAGGAGTACAAAGAGACTGATGGAGAGCATATGAGAGACATCCCTATGGATGCAGTATTTGGCTGTATGCTTTTTTTTTACAGTTTAGGGATCGACTTATCTCAGGCTATGATGAATTATTTACAGGATCAGGAGGAGACAGCTTTGATGCAGTTTCCCAATTTGGGAGGAGATGGGGATGGTATCAATCAATTTACACACTCGCTCAGGGAGATATTACAAGATTTGAGGATATCACGAAACTAAACATACATACAGGTCTAACCTACCTGACATTTGAAAAGGGCAAACTAGAGCTAGAAGCTAAGCAGATAAAAAGCAAGATATGAACAATGTAGCAATCAGGGGATTTTATCTCCTTACAGAAAAGATAAAGGATCTACTCCTAGACAATCCTAATGTGAACACAGTCACCTATGGAGACATCTCAAAGATAGACCTCAACAAACAAACTATTTTTCCTTTGTCTCACACCATAGTGAACAGTGCAGTAAGCAATGAGAGGACACTCACTATCAATATGAGCATCATATCTATGGACTTAGTGAATGTATCTAAGGATGAGACTCAGGATGTTTACTTAGGTACTACCAATGAGCAGGATGTCCTGAATACTCAAATGAGTGTAATCAATACACTTGTGCAAAAGCTAAGGATCAGCACCATCTACAATGAAGGCTATCAGATTCTAGGAGATGTGACTATGGAGCCATTTGTAGATAGGTTTGAGAATATGCTAGCAGGATGGACAGGTACATTTGATGTGGTAATACAAAATGATATAAATGTCTGTTAATTTTAAACATACAGATGAGGCACTTAGGAAATTCGCTAAGGCTGTAATAAAGCAAGCTAGGACTAGACTGACCAAAGAGGGTCACAATGTCACTAGCAAGCTATATAATAGCTTAGATTATGAGGTAGAAACTAAGAAGGACTCAGCATATCTCTTGTTTACTATGATGCCCTATGGGGAATTTATAGATAAAGGTGTAAGAGGTACAAAGTCAAGCCCTGTAGGAACTGCTAAAAGCCCCTTTAAATACAAAGATAGCTCCAATGTGATAGGTATGGAATACCACACAGGGACATTTGCAGAGTGGGCAAAGAGGAAAAGGATCAGACTGAGAGATGATAAAGGCAAATTTAAGAAGGGAAACTATAAAAGCATAGGTTTTGTGATAGCTAGATCTGTAAAAGAGAGAGGTATTCAGCCTACATTTTTCTTTACTAAGCCCTTTGAGCAGCAATTTAAGAACCTACCAAAAGAATTAGTAGAGAGCTTTGGCTTAGATGCTGAGAATTTTTTAGATATAATAACATAATAAGATGGCAAATATACTTTTAAGATCACCACACTTTGAATACCACACACAGGCAGGAGCATTATCAGCTAAGCTAGAGCTTTCACTAGATGGACAGCTTTTTTATACTTTAGTGAAGTCTGTGGATGGATCTAATGGAGTGCTGTTTGAGATCTCTGAATTAGCTAGGGACTACATTGATCCACAATTCTCAGGGACATATGACTCAGAGACATTACCTGTAGATGGGGTGATCACATTCTATGATCAGATAAATGCTACAGGTGCTGTGGTAGGAACTCCTGTTACATTCTCTCATATAGGTTTTGATGGGTACTCATATACTCAGGACACTACCAAAGTGATAAACTCAGGACAGCTACTGCAGTCAAACACTATCATATATGTACCTGAGGGTGAGTCAGGGGTAGTGCCTTTTGAAATTTCAGGTGCTATAGCTTATGCTACATTTGATGGATCAGCTACATCAGTTTCTGCTAGTGGCAATAATGTAACTATAGAGAGGATCTGTGATAATAAACACACACCTCTAAAATTGACATTCTTAAATAAGTTTGGAGCATATCAGGATATGTGGTTTGATAAGAAATCAGTAGAGTCTATGACAGCCTCTGAGGAGCGATATAAGGCATCTACAATCAATGGTCTTGGGATTTACAATATAAGTAATCACACTAGCAAGATACTCTCTAAGAATGGATCTGAGAGCGTTACAATAAACACAGGATTTGTAGATGAGCAAATGTACTACCCACTAAAAGAGATGATCTTAAGTGAGGCAGTATGGGTGACTAAGGATGGACAGGTACTACCAATAAATCTAAACACAAGCTCACTCACACATAAGACTAAGTTAAATGATAAGCTAATACAGTACACACTAGATTTCACTTACTCATTTGACATAATAAACACCATCAGATAGATGCAAAAAATACAGCTTTATATTGAGGGTCAGAGAGTGGATATGTTTTCAGATGAGTCTGTGAGCATTACTCAGACCATTCAAAATGTAAAAGACATTGGAAAAGTATTCACTGATTTTACTAAGACATTCAGTCTACCTGCCTCAAAGGTCAATAATAAGATCTTTAAGCATTATCAGAATTTTGATATAGAGAATGGATTTGATGCTAGGAAAAAAGTAGATGCAAAAATAGAGCTGAATAACAAGCCGTTTAGAGATGGCAAAGTGAAGCTAGAGGGAGTGGATGTTAAAGGTGGACTACCTAATACCTACAGGATCACCTTTTTTGGCAATACAGTAAACCTAAAAGACCTACTAGGAGAGGACACTTTAGCCTCCCTATCTTGGCTAAATAATTTCTCACACGAATACTCAAACACTCAGGTGAGAGCTGCTCTTACAAACGGGATAAATAAGACAGCAGATTCAGTGATTTATAATGATGCTCTAGTAGCTCCATTGATCACCAATACAACTAGATTATTTTATGACAGTGTAAATGCCTACCCTGAATATCCTGATCCACAAGGTGGGAACTTAGATCCTAGTGGCACAAGTATGCAGGGAGTGTATTATGAGGAGCTGAAATATTCTATCAGATTGCACATTATAATAAGAGCTATAGAGGAGACATATGGAATAGCTTTCTCTCAGGATTTCTTTAATGAGACAAATCTGCCATATCACAATCTCTATATGTGGCTGCATAGAAAAAAAGGATATTCATTTGATAGCACTACAGTGACTCATCAGGTCAATAATTTTCCTTGGCTTACAGATGAGATGACAGGTGTGATATGTGAGCCTGATAGCCTCAAGATATTCAACAACCCAATGGAGGTAGCTTATGACTTAGTCATCACCTCATCTAGCTTATATCCATACACTGTAATAATCAAAAAGGATGGTTTGGTGTTTGACACTAAAGTAGTATCTCAGGGCAATGCTTTGCTGTCAGGTAGACTCACAAACTCTAGCACAGGCTACTCAGTATTTATACAGACTGATACAGCTATGACTAATGTGGTGGCTGATTGGCAGCTCACATCTATACAATATCCTGAGAGCTTCAATTATACATCTGATCAATTCAATATCTCATTGACTCAGGAATTTATTATCACAGAGCAGATCCCTGAAATCAAAGTAGTGGACTTTTTAACAGGTCTTTTTAAGATGTTTAATTTGACAGCTTATCAAAAGGATAATGTGGTTATAGTAAAGACCTTAGATAGCTACTATGATGAGTCTGATAAGATATGGGATGTCACAGAATATGTAGACTCAAACAGCTCTAGTGTAGACATAGCTCTACCATATAAGAGGATAGATCTGAAATATGAGGGGCTAGATACTAAGCTAGCAAATCAACACAAACAAATAACAGTCCTAGGATGGGGATCTACTGAGTACAATGCAGGAGATAACTATGACGGAGGGAATGGCATATATGAAGTGACTGCTCCATTTGAGCATATGAAACTAGAGAGACTAATTGACTCAGGATCTGGACTCCCAACCTTTACACAGGTGGGATGGTTTGTGGATGACAATAATGATCCATACTATGGGAAGCCTCTTTTGACATATTGCCTACAATCTACAGGCACTACTATCAGGTTTTTGAATGATAAGGTGTCATCATATAATGATATAGCCTCTTATTTTGTACCATCAAACACCTTAGCTCTAGAGCCTGCCACCTCATCTGACTCTATACACTTTAATTTAGAGGTGAGTGAGTATGATTTTAGTGCAGATTTTACAGATACACTGTTTAATAAGTACTATAAAAACTACATAACAGACATTTTTAACACAAAAAGGAGGCTGACTAGAGTCAAATCATACCTTCCTTTGAACTTTTTAATCAATTATAGCCTAGCAGATAAGCTAAAAATAGCAGATAAGCTGTACCTGATTAACTCAATAGACAGTAATTTAGCAAATGGAGAGAGTAGCTTAGAGCTTTTGAACGTAGTTTCAGGTGTTATCCCCATAACTACCACCACTACAAGTACGACATCCACCTCAACAACGACCACAACTAGCACAACAAGTACATCCACGACAACAAGTACTACCACAACTACAACAACTTGCACCCCTAATGGTACATTATTAAGTACTTTCTGCTTTGGAAATGACCTATTTGGCACATATGCTGATGGTAATTGTGGCACATATAACGCATTAATAGAGGCAAATAGCCCATCGTGTCAAACTACTACCACCTCCACTACTACAACTTGCACTCCTGCAGGAACTGTGATAGGTGATTATTGTGTAGGAGCTGATTTATACAGGGAATATGCAGATGGAAACTGTGGATTTTATAGTGAGTTGATAGAAGTGAATAGCCCTAGCTGTCCTACTACTACATCTACATCTACTACTACCACCTCTACTACTACTACATCTACAACAACAGAGCCTCCTTTTGCTTATCCTCAAGTGGTGACTCAAGCGGTTCAAGATGTGACATCTACCTCAGCTACAATCAGGGGTTATATTTTACAACTAGGAAATCCTCCATATTTTACAAAAGGATTCTTTTGGGTGCAAGGAACAGAACAACCTGTAAGAACAGATAATGTAGAATTAGTGGGTGGATCTGCTGCAGGAGCTTTCACATTTAGTTTATTAGGATTATCTCCTAGCACACAATATAGATACAAAGCTTGGGCAGAAAATGGTGCAGGTGATTCAGTAGGTACTACAATTACTTTCACTACACTAGGAACGACTACAACTAGCACATCTACCACTACCACCACTACATCCACTACTAGCACTACAACTAGTACGACTACAATAAGCGGAAACTGTAGATTTATATTTGTACCTAATACAGTGTCAACTGCAGGCTTTGGATTGAGATATAATTATGGAGGTGTTATAGATGCCTTATTTAGTACATTATTTGGAACTCCTGACAATATAGGAGGTGAAGATGGTGTAGTATTTACAGTATGTTCTACTAACTCTCCTGAGTGGTGGGTACAATCTACCAACTCTACAACTGCTTTTCCAAGTGGAGTATTTGCTTTAGCTGATGGCGGGGTATGTTTTAATAATGGACAGTGTGAATGGATACCAACAACAACGACCACCACATCCACCACGACATCTACCACTACTGCTCCACCTACTACAACGACTACCACTACAACAACAACTCTACCCCCTGCCACTTGTAATGATGTTACAATTGACAACTCATCAGGATTAGACAAAAACCGATATGGCATAAACTACCTAGATGAGAATAATGTACAGCAGACATCCACATTCAACGGATTAGGATTCTCTAGTGTGGTAGGTAATTTAGAGACTTGGAATGTATGTGCTAGATTTATTGCCTCTAGTGTTTGGGACACTCAGACAGCATCATACGCTACTCAATTTGATCAGTATTTAACCATTAACGACACACAAAACCTATGTACAAGCTCATTTGATTGTCAAGGAGGAGGATTTTAAAATATGAAATATATAGCAGCACAGCCACAAACAGCGTATTATGCTTGGCAGGTAGAAACAATGATTAACTCCTTCTTAGATAATAATGTCAAGGAGGAGGACATCATCATACTACTAGCAGATGAGGGATCAAACTCATTTGATGAGGTATTCACTAAATACCCTAAAGTAGATTTTAACTCATACCCTAATCACTCAGATAATTCATATGCTCCTGCAATAAAGCCATATTTAATGTGGCAGTATTTTAGCAGCTCAAAAGCTGTAGATGGTGAGCAGTATTTCTATTGTGATGCTGATGTGATATTGACTAAGGAACTGCCTAAATTCTCAAAAGGAAAATGCTACTTATCAGACACTGTCTCATACATTGGATATGAATATATAATATCAAAAGGAGAGGAGGTCTTAGATCTGATGTGTGAGATATGTGATATAGATAAGGAGATAGTAAAGAAAAATCAGATAGAGTCAGGAGGAGCTCAGTTTGTTTTTGATGGTACTGATGGTGATTTTTGGAGAGAAGTGTATGAGAATAGTATAGCTCTTTTTAATGCTTTAGCTGAATACAACTCAGCCAATATAGATAAGTATGAAGGCAGCTATCCTATCCAAGCGTGGACAGCAGAGATGTGGGCTACACTTTGGCAATTTTGGAAAGCAGGGATCACTACAATGGTGCTACCTCATCTAGATTTTGCGTGGGCTACAGATATGTACAGTAAATTAGATCAGGTGTCTATATTACATAATGCAGGAGTAGGTGAGCAGGATGGTCTTTTTAAGAAATATCAATACACCACAAAATACCCACCTAAGGATCTAGATATAGATGTAAATTATTGCAGTCACTACTACTATGAACAAGTAAAAAAAGCTATATAATATGCTACAGAATATAATAGAGGTACTACAATATGCTAAAGGGGAGACTGAGCATATAAGAATAGCACAGGGAAAGTATGAGCTTCCTATGAATTTTAGAGGAGTAATAAACAAAGTAAAACAAGACATAGAATGGCACAAAAAATAGTAATTGATTTCGAGGCTAAATACAAAGAGGCTGCATTTGACATTGAGACACTCAATAAAAAAGTAGTAGGTCTAGAGAAGGCAATAGAAAGCTCAAATAAGGAGGCTAAGAAAACTACTCAAAACTTTGATGATATTAAAGGAGTAGCAGACAAAGCTACAGGAGGAGCTATCTCAGGATTTACAGGGATGGCTAAAACTCTTAAAGGAGTAGTCACAGGTCTAAAAACTATGAAGGGTGCTTTGATAGCTACAGGTCTAGGAGCATTGGTGGTCTTATTGGGATCTGTAGTGGCAGCTTTTACAACTACTGAGGAGGGTGCAAATAAATTCAACAAGATACTAGGTCAGATAGGTGTAGTCACAGGTAATGTGATGGATATTCTTACTGAGTTTGGTAATGGAATACTCTCTCTAGGATCTGTATTTACTAAGGTATTTGCAGGTGACTTTTCAGGTGCTATAGATGCAGTAGGAGATGCCTTTGCAGGATTTACAGATAAGGTGTCAAACTTTGCAGAAGAGACAGCAAAAGAGCTAGAGATAGCTGCTCAAATTTCAGGCATCTTAAAGCAAGCTCAGGAGGATGAGAGAAAGCTAAAAGTAGAGAGAGCGCAAGCTGATCAGGATAGAGCTAGATTATTAGAGCAGGCTGTAGATAAAGAGAGATACAATACTCAGGAGAGAATATCATTTTTACAGCAAGCCTCTCAGATAGAGCAAGACATAACAAACAAAGAGATAGCACTAGCACAGAAAAAACTAGAAGCTCAGATATTACAAAACGGATTAAGTGGATCTCAGACTGCAGATCTAGAAGCTCAGGCAGAGCTAGAGGCTACAGTGATAGCTTTAGAGACTGCTAGACTAGCAAAGCAAAAAGAGGTGACATCTCAAGTATTAGCATTAAATGCTGAGGCTGCTAGTGCTAGGAAAGCTGAGATAGATGCAATGAAAGCTCAAGCTGATGAGTTTGCTAATATCAATAAAGACAGAAATAAGAAGGTAGCTGCTGATGATAAAAAGACTCAGGAGGCTACTCTAAAGGCTAGTGTAGAGGGAATGAATAAGGTGCTAGTAGCTAAGGTGAAAGCAAATGATCAGGATCTTAAAAATCAGGAAGCTCTAGAAGCTGCTAAACAGCAGGCAATAGGAGCAGGTATTCAGGGAGCTGTAGCACTGCTAGGAGAGAACTCTAAATTTGCAAAAGGGATAGCTATTGTATCAGCAATTAGAGACACCTATGCAGGAGCAACTAAGGCACTAGCTCAGGGTGGTATCTTTGGAGCTATTGGAGCTGCAGGGATCATAGCATCAGGTCTAGCTAATGTAAAACAGATAGTAGCAACTCAAGATCCTGAGGCACCTGCAGGGGTAGCCATATCAGGAGGTAGAGGATCAGTAGCTGTGCCTAATATACAAGCCCCTGATTTTAACATAGTAGGGTCATCAGGTACTAATCAGCTAGCACAAGCCATAGGAGGCAAAGCAAATGAGCCTGTAAAAGCCTATGTAGTGTCAAATGATGTGAGTACAGCTCAGAGTCTAGATAGAAATATAGTAAAAGGAGCAAGTTTATAGACTAAAAATCTAAAAAATAACACAAAAACAGTTATATAGATATGAGTGATTTTAAAATTATAGAGCTTATCCTAGATGATGAGCTAGAATTGAACGGAATTGAGGCTATCTCAGTGGTAGAAAACCCTGCAATAGAGTCAGATTTTATAGCATTGAACTCTCAAGAGGTGAAATTAGCTGAGGTAAACTCTGAAAAGAGACTCCTAATGGGTGCTTTATTGATACCTAATAAGCCTATATACCGCAGAAATGGTGAGGATGAGTACTATATATACTTTTCAAAGGACACTGTATTGAAGGCATCTCAAAAATACCTGATGAGTAACAATCAGCACAATGCTACAATGGAGCATCAGTATGATATATCAGGTCTTACATTGGTAGAGTCTTGGATCGTAGAGGATGAGGTACACGATAAGAGCAGAAAATATGGTCTAGATGTACCTGTAGGGACTTGGATGGGATCTGTCAAAGTGAATAATGATGAGGTATGGAATGACTATGTGAAAACAGGGAAGGTAAAAGGATTCTCTATAGAGGGATATTTTGCTGATAAGATGGAGAGACCTAATGAAAATCTAGAGATGTCTGAGGATAAAAAAGCTGAGGAGATCATAAGCAAACTTAGAGATATATTTGCCTCTGACTCAGACAGTTAGAAATAGATACTAAAAAAAGTGGATATGAAAATCCAAAATTTTGTTTAATAATAGTTATATAAGTATGAAAAAACCACTAGAAATGTTAAAAGAAATCAAAAGCGTTCTAGGCATTGAGCTTAATGAGCAGCCTGTGGCTGTATCTTTGGCTACTATGACACTAGAGGATGGTGCTACCACCATTGAGGCTGAGGAGTTTGCTCCTGACTTTGAGGTATTTATTATCACAGAGGAGGATAGGATCCCAATGCCTGTAGGTGAGTACACTTTAGAAGATGGTATGATCTTAGTAGTACAGACTGAGGGTCTAATCTCAGAGATCAAAGAAGCTGCTACAGAAGAGGAAGCTCCTGCTGAGGAAGCTGCTCCTGAGGCTGATGTAGTAGTAGAGGCTGAGGCTGAAACTGCAAGCCCTAAAAAGGTAGTAGAGTCAATCACTAAGGAGATGTTCTTTAGCGAGATTGAGAAGCTAAGAACTGAATTGAAAGAGATCAAAGCTGACTATGAACTTAGAAAGCAAGGATTAGCAAAAGTAGAGGAGGCTATTCAAGCTGAATTATCTCAGATGCAAAAAGAGGAATTATCTGCTCCTGCTGCTAAGCCAATTAAGCACTCTCCTGAGAACGGAAAAACAACAACCCCAAAGGGTAAATTATCTTTAAAAGAATTATTAAATACACTAAATAAATAAAATATGGCAACTACTTTAACTGTAAACTCAAATTACGCAGGATCTGCTGCAGGTGAGATCATTGGTGCTAGTTTCAAAGAAGCTGATACTATCGCAAACAACCTTGTAACAGTATTACCTGATGTAGATTTCAAAGTATCACTTAGAAAAATCTCTTATGCTAATGGTCGTACAGATTTCGCTTGTGGATTCACTCCTACAGGTGCTGTGACTTTATCTGAAAAAGAGATCGCTCCTAAGAAATTAAAAAACGAGCAAGAGATCTGTAAAGAAGACTTAAGACAAATCTGGTCTGCTGCTACTATGGGCTTTTCTGCTCACAACGACAATATGCCTGCTGATGTAGAGGCTGCATTATTGAATGAGATCTTAGGTGATCACGCTCAAGCTGTAGACTTTGACATTTGGAATGGTAACGCTGCTACTAGCGGTTCTTTTGGTGGATTCGTTCCTCAATTTGTAGCTGATACTGCTGTAATCAAACCAACTGCTTTAGGTTCTGCTATTGACAAATCAAATGTAGTAGCTGAATTAGAGAAAGTATTAAGTGCTATCCCTGTTGCTTTAAGAAGAAAATCAGATTTAATCGTAGGTATATCTCCTGATGTAGCTTTAGCATATGAGCAAGCTTTAGTAGGTGCAGGTATTGCTAATGGATTTGGAGGAGACTCTAAAGAATTAAGATACGGATCTCAAGTATTATCTGTGATCAATGGTTTAGATTCTAACACGATGGTAGCATACCAAAGAAAAAATCTTTACTTTGCTACAGGTCTTTTAGCTGATCATAATGACATCCGCATCAAAGATATGGATGATACTGATTTCTCAGGAACTGTAAGATTCAAAATGGTTTACACTGCAGGTGTAGCTTATGTGAACTCTGAGGAGGTAGTTTACTACAAGGCAGTATAATTAGATTCTAACAATCAATAAAGGGGTAGGTGGGTATCAATCTGCCTACCCTTTTTTTATTAACTCAAAAAACACACAAAAATATGGCTTGTTTATTAACATCAGGGAGAGCATTGCCTTGTAAGTCAAGTGTAGGTGGATTAAAAGCTATCTACTTTGCAGATTTTGGCACACTAGGAGAGGCTACAGTAGTAGCAGGAGAGATCACAGTATTGACTGGTACTCCAGAATGGTTTAAATATGACATTAAAGGAAGCTCTAGCTTAGAGACTACCATCACCTCATCTAGAGAGAATGGGACTACCTTCTATGATCAGACTTTAAATATGACATTAACAACTCTAGACAAAGCGACTCAAGAGGAGGTAAAATTATTAGCTCACTCTAGACCTCACATTGCTGTAGAGGACTATAATGGAAACTTTTTTCTTTTAGGATTAGAGAATGGAGCTGAATTAACAGGGGGATCTATTGTAACAGGAGCAGCTATGGCTGACTTATCAGGTACATCTATGACCTTCTTAGCTCAAGAGAAAGCTCCTGCATACTTTGTGACACCTAGTGTGATCACTGCAGATGTATCAGCCTCTCAAATTGATCCTACTCCTGCATAATTAGGGAGTATTTACTAAAATAAGAGACCTCTCCAATTTAGGAGGGGTTTTTTTTTGATTAAATAATACAAAAAATCTGAAAAATGTAGTTATATATATAGAAGCATTTAAAATGAAGATACTTAAAACCACATCAGATCCTCAAAGTATACAGTTTATACCTCGTAGATACAATGAGACAGCTACTGTAGCTATAAGAGATGAGTCTACAAATTTGATCAGACTGTATAATTCAGAGCTGACTCAGATAGGAGACCTTTTACAGATCACTGAGATCTTTGAATTGGTAGAGGGTAGGATGTATGAGATAGCAATATCCTCAGATCCGAATGTATGGGGTAATATATCTATAGAATGGCAACTAAATGACTTGCTTTGGGATGCTGTATCTGCTAGCATAGACTATACTGTTTACAGGGATAAGATTTTCTGTACAGATGAGAATGTAGATCAAAGAAATTTAAGCTATTATCAGATCAATAAAGGACAATTTGTATCAGATGATTCTTTTGATAATGATTATATAATAATATGAGAAAAAAAGTAAAGACATCAGCTAGCATCACAGCTCCAAAAACTAGGAGTGAGTTTAGTGTGGTCAATTTGAATAGTAATAGGATTAATCTAGCTAATTTCAACTCTCCTGTAATTGATGAGGTGAAGGGAAAAGAGTGGATCACATATGGATCTGACAACAACTACTATCAGTACCTCATAGACAGGTATAATGGAAGCCCTACCAACTCAGCAATAGTGAACGCTGTATCACAGATGATCTATGGTAAAGGATTAGATGCTACAGATTCAAATAGAAAGCCTAATCAGTATGCTCAAATGAAATCACTTTTTTCAAATGATGCAGTGAGAAAGCTAGTGTATGATTTGAAGCTGATGGGTCAGTGTGCTATACAGGTGATCTATTCTAAAGACAGATCTAGTATTGCTCAAATAGAGCATTTTCCTATAGAGACTCTAAGAGCTGAAAAGGCTAATGAAGATGGAGATGTGGAGGCTTACTATTATTTTAATAATTGGGCTGATATGAAGCCATCTGATGAGCCTCAAAGGATTCCTGCTTTTGGATTCTCAAATGAGTCTATAGAGATCTTATATGTGAAGCCTTATAGAGCAGGATTTTACTACTACTCTCCTGTAGATTATCAGGGAGGTTTACAGTATGCTGAGCTTGAGGAAAATATATCTAATTTTCATCTGAATAACATACAAAATGGACTAGCTCCTAGTATGCTTATAAATTTCAATAATGGTACACCTGATGAGGATCAGAGAAAGCGTATAGAGAAATCAATTATAGAGAAATACTCAGGTAGCTCAAACTCAGGTAAATTCATTTTGTCATTTAATGACAATGCAGATACTGCAGCAACAATTGAGACAGTACAGCTATCAGATGCTCACAATCAATACCAATTTTTATCAGATGAAAGCTCTAGGAAAATAATGGTATCACATAGAGTGGTATCTCCTATGCTTTTAGGGATCAAAGATTCTACAGGACTAGGTAATAATGCTGATGAGATTAAGACAGCATCTACTTTGATGGATAATACTGTGATCAGACCATTTCAGGATCTTATCATTGACTCATTTAATAAGATACTAGCATTTAATGACATTTCATTAAGCCTCTATTTTAAGACCTTACAGCCTCTTGAATTTACTGAGTTAGATAATGTGACCGATAAGGACACTAGAGAGGAGGAGACAGGTGTTAAAATGGCATCTGAGAAGCCTGCAGAGGTAGAGAATGAGATAGCAGATCTATTAATAGAGTTTGGAGAGGATGAGGATCTAGATAATTGGGATCTAGTAGATGAGAGACCTGTAGATTATGATCAGGAGGATGCTCTAGATAAAATGATAGGATTAGCTAGTACAGGATCAGCTAGACCTAATGCAAAAAGTGCTTTAGATGGTACTACAGTGAATGAAAATAAATTCATAGTTAGATATCAATACGCTCCTTTAGCTGTGAGTAACAACTCTAGAGAGTTTTGTAGAAAAATGGTAGCAGCAGCTAAAATTTACAGAAAAGAGGACATAGAGCAGATGTCTCAAAATGCAGTCAATGCAGGATGGGGTCAGGGAGGTGATGCAAATTATGACATTTTTAAGTATAAAGGTGGAGGTGATTGTCATCATTTTTGGATGAGAAAAACTTATATGGCTAAGGATGGTGTAAAGCCTGATATTAATAGCCCTAAGACAAAGCCTGTATATAAGCAGCAAAGAGAAAACGAAGGGATCACAGCACCTAGCTCACAGGATGAGCCTGATCTAGTGTCTGTGAAGCCTAAAGATATGACAAATAGAGGATTCATTAAACCTAGAGGATAGATGGCTACAGCATTATTTATAAAAAGAGAGGATTTTGTACGAAATACTATAGTAGATGGATCTGTAGATCAGGACAAATATTCGCAATTCATTAAGGGAGCACAAATTATGCACATCAGAAACTATCTAGGATCTGATTTGTATGAAAAGATCTCTAATGACATCATAGCAGGCACAATGACTGCAGATTATCAGCTTCTGCTT
>OCOY01000068.1_pt1 | contig 16996 bp, 17 predicted proteins | sample 1494131 | NCBI WGS metagenome assembly OCOY01 (sample SAMEA3275523, study PRJEB22092) | marine metagenome | biome: ENVO:00000039; feature: ENVO:00002042; material: ENVO:00002010 | collected 2014-06-21T17:05:00+00 | depth 1 m | reverse complement strand
GCCATGCACACCGATATTGGCGATCACCCCACCTGCCGCGACCAGCTTTTGACACAGCTCAAAGGTAGCGGGGATGCCGACGGCCTCGATCACCGTATCGACGCCCGCGCCCTTGGTCAGCGCCATCACTGCCGCCACCGCTTTGCCATCGCCCGAGTTGATCACATCGGTCGCGCCAAACTTGCGCGCCATCTCAAGCCGGCTGTCGTCAAGGTCGATCATGATGATCGAAGCGGGCGCATAGAACTGCGCGGTCAGCAGGGCTGCCAGCCCAATCGGTCCTGAGCCCACAATCGCCACCGAGCTGCCGGGCTGCACCTTGCCGTTCAGAACGCCGCATTCAAATCCGGTTGGCAGAATGTCACTTAGCATCACCAGCGCCTCTTCGTTTGCGCCTTCGGGGATGTGGTAAAGGCTCATTTCGGCATGCGGGGTGCGCACATATTCGGCCTGCGTGCCGTCGATGGTATTGCCCAAGATCCAGCCGCCGGTGGTGCAATGCGAATACATCTGTTTGCGGCAGAATTCGCAGGTACCACAAGCGCTTACGCAAGACATCAGCACATGATCGCCCGGCTTGAACGAGGTCACAGCCGCCCCGACGCTGTCGATGATGCCCACACCTTCGTGGCCCAGAATCCGCCCCGGTTTTGCCGTGGGCACATCGCCTTTCAGGATATGCAGATCGGTGCCGCAGATGGTGGTTTTGCTGACCCGCACAATCGCATCGCCGGCGTCAATCAGCTGCGGCTTGGGGCGGTGTTGCAAGCTGATCTTGCCCTCGGCGGTATAGACCAGCGCCTGCATCTGGCCTGCGGCTTCGGTGTCATTGGCGGGTTGGCTTGCAAAAGCATGGGTGAGGCTTTGGCTTGAGGTGCCCTGAGTGTGCATCGCAAATCTCCTTTGGATTGGGTTGAAATCTGGCGCTTGGCCTTGTCTTCAGCCTCTGCTTTTGCGCGCGATGCTGCACTGATGCAGATTGGTTGGGCCTGATATTGCCGCTGATGCACAGGCGGCGGTCAAAGCGCCTTGGCGTTGACAAACAACTGCGCCAGCGCGCAAGAGGCCAGCCTTGCGGTCGCGCTATCGGCGCGGCTGGTCAGAATGATCGGCACCCTTGCGCCCAGCACGATGCCTGCGGCTTCGGCGCCGGCCAGATAGATCAGCTGCTTTGCCATCATATTTGCGGCCTCAAGATCAGGCGCCACCAGAATATCGGCCTGTCCTGCCACCGCCGAGACGATCCCCTTTGCCGCCGCCGCTGCGGGCGAGATGGCGTTGTCAAAGGCCAGCGGGCCGTCGATCAGCCCGCCAGTGATCTGACCGCGATCGGCCATTTTGCACAGCGCCGCCGCATCCAAGGTCGAGGCGATGCGCGGATTGACGGTTTCCACCGCCGAAAGGATTGCGACTTTCGGCAGCAGGGTGCCCAAGGCAATGGCAAGATCGATGGCGTTTTGCACAATGTCGCGCTTGGCGGCAAGATCGGGATAGATGTTCAGCGCCCCGTCGGTGATCATAAGGGCCTTGGGGTAGGTTGGCACATCCAGCACATAGATATGGCTCATCCGGCGTTCGGTGCGCAGGCCAAGGCTGGCGTCCACCACCGCCTCCATCAGCTCGTCGGTGTGCAGCGCGCCCTTCATCACCGCCTGCGCTTTGCCTGCGCGCACATAGGCCACGGCGGCGGCGGCGGCGGCATGGCTGTGGGGGGTGTCGATCAGATCAAAGCCGTCAAGACTGCGGCCCGCGGCCAAGGCTGCGGCTTTGATCTTGGCGCGGGGGCCAAAGAGAATGGGCAGGATTATGCCCGCCTTGGCGCCGTCCAGCGCGCCGATCAGCGAGAGCGCATCGCAAGGATGCACCACCGCGGTGCGAATGGGCGCATGCGGGGCGGTGGCGGCAATCAGGCGGGCATATTGCGCGCCCTTGGCGGGGGACGGTGCCGCCGGTACAGTCACCAAAGCCAAACCTTCGACCACCAACGCGCCATGCTGATTGACGCAAATGCAGGCAAGCTTTAGCCCGCCATCCGGCTGTTTATCGGCGATTTCGATGCGCAGCGTCAGCGCATCGCCCAAGCTAACCGCGCCGCCAGTCCTTAGGCTTTGCTCAAGGCTATGCGGGTCGAGCCTGGCGCAAATCGGGCCGAACAGCGCCGCCATCAGCGCGCCACCCCAAGTGTCGCTTTCGATCACGCGGTGAAAAACATCCGCCTGCGCCAAGCCGGTATCTTTTGGCCTATGGGCAAAAAGCGCCAGATCTTCGGGCCCGAGCCTGCGGGTCAGCGTGGCGCTGTTTCCGAGCAAATTCGCGCCTAAGGTTTTGGTTTGAGGACCGCTGTTGACCCATGGCTCAGGCGGCAAAATATCGACCCCTCGCCAAGCCGATCAGGGATTGCGGCCGCTTGTTGGGTTGGCTTTGCATCACATCTCCTTCACCCGATGGCCCAAAGCGCCATTCTGTGCGGTCTGTCTAACGCATGGCACAGGTCTGGCCTTGATCTAGGTCAGCTTGGCGCTTGCGCCGGTGCCAAGTTCGATGATCTCGGCGGTGATCGCCTCTTGCCGCACGCGGCGCAGGGTGGCTTGAAAGCCTTCCAGCTCGTGCGCGATTTGGCTGGCGGCGGAGGTCATCGCCCGCATCCGCGCCTCGTTTTCGGCGGCAAAGGCGTGCAGGGCGGCTTTGCAGACTTGGGCGTGAAAATACTGCTGGCCCAGATCGTCGATCAGCGCCGCGCGCGGCAGTTGCATCAAGGGCAGCGGGCCAGCGGGTTCGGGCAGTGCCACAGGGTCAATCGGAAACAGGCGCTGGCGCGACAATACGGCTCGCCCCGCCTGCCAAAGCGTGTAGACCACATCCAATTGGCTGATCCGGCCCAAAGCCACGGCGTGGTAGATCGCTTTGGTGATGGTATCGGCCAGCTTTGGAATGCCTGCGCTATGCGAGGGCATTGCCGCGTGCCAATCGGGGGTGATCTTGCGGCTGGCGGCGACCGACAGCCCGCGCGTGCCGATCAGGAAAAGGGCATCGGGCGGCGGGGTAAGACTGTTCAGAAGCCTTTCGCTGAAGGCCCCGGCAAAGCCCTGCTCGGCGGTAAACATCAGCACGCAGGTTTGCCCCGTGGCGGCGGGCTGGCCCGCGCTTTTTGTGCCCAGCATCTGCGCCAAGGCCAGCGCAATATCGCGGGCATAGCTATCGACCGCGCCCAGCTCGCCGCGCGCCATTTGCGCGCGGGCGGCGGCGATGCCCTTCATCGCATTGACCACCGCACCAAGCTGCTGAATGCCCTCGATCCGCGCGGCAATATCGGCCAGCCGTTCGGTCATGGCTTGGGCGGCGGTGCCAGCGTTTCAATCAGCTGCGTGATCGCGCCGATCAGCTGCGCGCGGCTGGCATCGCTGAGGCTGCCGGTCTTGGCCAAGGCTGCCACAGCGGGGGCTGCATCGCGGGTCAGCGCTGCGGGCAGATCATCGCGAAGCGCTGCGATCTGCGGCAGGGGCAGCGGGTCAAGCAGACCTGCCCCCAGCGCCAGCATCAGCGCCACCTCATCCACCAGCCGCAAGGGCGCGTGTTGCGGTTGGCGCAGCGCCTCGCGGATGCGCGCGCCGCGCTTCAGTTGCGCTTTGACGCGGCCATCGGGCATGCCGCCAAAGCGGGTGAAGACCTCAAGTTCCAAAAACTGGGCATAGTCAAGCCGCAGCGTGCCTGCGGCCTTGCGCAGTGCCGGCGCTTGGGTTTTGCCGCCAACGCGACTGACGCTGAGCCCCACATCCACCGCAGGCTTTTGGCCCTGATGGAACAGCGCTGCATCCAGCACGATCTGGCCATCGGTGATCGAGATCAGATTGGTGGGGATATAGGCCGAAAGATTGCCCGCCACAGTCTCGGCAATCGGCAGCGCGGTCAGCGATCCGCCACCGCGCGCCGCCGAAAGTTTCGCGGCGCGCTCTAAAAGCCTTGCGTGAATGTAGAAGACATCGCCCGGATAGGCCTCGCGCCCCGGCGATTGCCGCGTCAGCAGCGCAATTTCGCGGTGGGTGGCCGCGTGTTTTGACAGATCATCTATCACGATCAGCGCGTGCTGGCCCTTGTCGCGAAAGTATTCCGCCATGGTCATGCCGGCATAGGGTGCGATCCATTGCAAACCGGGGGCAGAGGCGGCACCGGCCACCAGCACGATGCAGCGCGCAAAATTGCCGCGCTGTCGCAAGGCATCAATCGCGCGCCGCACGCTCGAGGTTTTTTGCCCGACCGCGACATAGATGCAGATCATATCGCTGCTGGCCTGTGCAATCAGCGCATCTATCCCCAGCGTGGTCTTGCCGGTGGAATGGTCGCCCACAATCAGCTCGCGCTGGCCCCGCCCCAGCGCAAACAGCGTATCAACCACCAGCACGCCGGTTTGCACGGGTTCGGTGACCAGATCGCGGTCGATGATCGCGGGGGCGGGCTGTTCAATCGGCAGATGATTTTGTGCAGCAATCGGGCCTTTGCCATCAAGCGGCCGCCCCAGCGGGTCGACGATGCGGCCCAAAAGCGCCTCGCCCACCGGGACGTTGATCACCTGACCGGTGCCAAAGACCGCCTCGCCTGCCTGCACCTTTTGGCTGGCCTGAAGCATGACGCAGCCGATCAAATCGGGGTTCAGCACCCGCGCAAAGCCGGTTTGCCCAGCTGCAAAGCGCAGCACCTCGTCCAGCCGCACATCGCGCAGCCCCGAGATCAGCGCCACGCCGTCGGCAATTTCTTCGACCCTGCCGCGATGCTCGGCGCTTGGGCCAAAGGCGGTGGTGGCAAGGGCTGCTTTAAGGCCGCTTGCCCAATGCGGGCTATGCGGCATCGTGAACCGCCTGTTCGATCAGGGCCAGATCGGCGCGCCAGCTGTTGTGCAGCGCAAAATGCGGGCTGCGCAGCTCGACCCCTGCCAAGAGCGCGGGATCGGTGACAAAATGCAGCGCGGGTTTGGCCGCCAAAGCCTTATGCACCGCGGCTTTGATGGCTTTTTGATCGGCTACCACACCTGCGGCCACAACAATTTCAAGCCCCTCTGGCGTGGCTGCAATCGCTGCGCGCTCGGCCTCGGGCAGCTTGGCAATCGCTTGCACCAGCAGGTCTAGAAAGGCGCTTTGCACCAAAGGGCCGTTTAGCCGTGACAGCAGTTTGGCCGCAATCTGCAACGCCAGCTGGGCGGCCTGTTCGGCATCGGCCTTGCTGGCATCGGCGCGGTCTTTTGCGATTTCAGCCGCAGCGGCGGCTTGCATGGCTTCGGCCTTTGTGACGGCGGTGGAAAGCGCGGCTTTGGTGGCTGCCGCCGCCTCGGTTTGGGCCGCCGCAAGCGCCTTTAGCCGTTCGGCCGCGATGCCGTCGCGGGCGGCTTTGGCCTTTGACATCTCGGCCTCTGCCGCCGTTTGTGCGGCCTGTGCCTTATCCAGCATCGCGGTGCTGGCCTGTTGCCGCGCCACAATCGCCGCCGCCACAGGGCGCCAAAACACCCGCGACAACAGCCAGATCAGGATCAGAACATTGACCGCTTGCAGTCCAAGCCCCCAGATATCAATCGACATAACTTAGGCCAGCAACGGGTTGGCGAACAAAAGCAGCAAGGCGATCACCAAACAGTAAATCGCCGTCGTCTCGATCATCGCAAGGCCGACAAACAGCGTGCGCGAGATGGTATTGGCGGCCTCGGGTTGGCGGGCAATCGCCTCCATCGCGGCGGCCACGGCGCGCCCCTCGGCAAGCGCGGGGCCAAGCGCGCCAAAGGCCACGGCAAAGGCCGCACAAACGATGCTGGCAAGTCTAAGATAGTCCATCAGTTTTCCTTTTTCTGGGGAGGGGGGGCCGGCTTGGGCTGGCCGTCTTCGACGGTCGCCGCGATAAACACCATCGCCAGCACCGCAAAGATATAGGCCTGCACCAGACCCGTCAGCAGATCGAGCGCCATCAGCGGGATCGGCACCAAAAGCCCCGCCAGCGAAGCGACAATGCCAATCACAAAGACCCCGCTCATCACATTGCCAAACAGACGCACAAACATCGAAAACACCCGCGTGACGCTTTCCAGCAGGTTCAGCGGGATCATCGCGATATTGGGGGCGGCAAAAGAGCGCAAATAGCCTGCGACCCCCGCGCCGCGAATGCCAAACCAGATCACACTGACAAAAACGATTGCCGCAAGCGCTGCATCGGTTTCCAGCTTGGCGGTTGGCGGCTCGACCCCCGGCAGCAGCGAGACCCAGTTTGCGGTTAGGATAAAGACGAACAAGCTGCCGATAAAGCTGCGATAGGGTGCGGGTTCTGCCCCCGTCGTCTCGCGGATCTGGGTGTCAAGCATATCGACGATCAGCTCGATCGCGGCTTGGGGTTTGGCCGGGCGCAGCCGCAGCTGCCAGCGCAGCAGCAAGGCGGTGACGACCAGCAGCAGCATGATCGCCCAAGTGGTCAGGATCGCTTGGGTTATCGGTACGGGCCCAAGGCTGAAATAGAGGGTGGAGTGCAGCGGCGTGATCATGGTGCTGCCTGATGTTTGGCCACGATCAGCGCGCGGCCCAGCATGGCGCCTGCAAAAGCCGCCAGCAGGGCTTGCCATCCCACCAAGGCTGCAAGGAAGAACCCGGCCGTGATAGCCGCCATCCGCGCCAGCGTCAGCGCCAGCACCAAAAGCATCGAGCCTTGGCGCAGCAGCAGCGCCGTGGTGCGGCGCAGGGCGCTGAAATAGCCAAAGCCCAGCAGAAAACCGCCCGCAAAAAACAGCGGCACGGCGACCTGCCACGGCAGAGTTGCAAGCATATTCATCGCATGTTCATCCATCTCCAAGCGGTCCAAAAACCAAGGCAGATGCCAAGGATCAACAGCGGGGCCGACCAGAACACCCCAGAGCCAAAGACCCTGTCCAGCCAGCGGCCTAGGAACAAACCCGCCAGCGTTGGCAGCACAAAAATCCAGCCCAGCACCCCGATCTGGGCCAAGCGTCGGCCCACCGACATATCGCCCTCGCGCAGCCAAAGCGCGCGGCGGTCGCGGCGTAGGCGGGCTTGGGTGACAAGTGGATCTTCGGGCGGCTTTGTAGCGGTCATCAGCGAAACCCTTGGGTGGGGCCGCTTTGGGGCAAGCGGCTGACCATGCGGCGGATGGCGTTCAACTGTAGTTGCAGGCTTTCGATATGCTCGGCGCGCTCGCCCTCGATTTCGTGGCGAAAGCGCGCCAGCACATCGGCGTCCAGCGTCGCAAGGCTGTCGCCACGGATCGCCTCGCGGGTGGTGATCGTCACGCAGCTGCCACCCGAGACGGTCAGCGTGCCACCGCGCAGGGCGCAAAACTGCTCGACCTTGTCCAGCCGCCAGCTGACGATCGACACGGTCAGGGTGGTCAGAAACGCCGCGTGCTGCGCCATGATGCCAAAAGCACCGCTGGCGTCTTCGGCGCGCAGGCTGGTGAAGTCTTCATCAGCCACGATCTGCAAGGGGGTGACGATGCGCAGTCTCATGCCGGCTCTGCCGATCTGGCGGCGGCTTCTTTTTGCCGCGCCTCGTCTAGGGTGCCCACCATATAAAGCGCGCTTTCCGCCCAATCGTCGGCAGCCCCGTCCAGAATGCTGCGACAGCCCGCCAGCGTATCGGCCAAAGCCACATGCGCCCCCTTCAGGCCGGTAAAGGCTTCGGTCACCATAAAGGGTTGGGTCAAAAACCGCTGCAGCCTGCGCGCGCGTTTGACCACCAAACGATCTGGCGCGCCCAGCTCTTCCACCCCCAAAAGCGAGATGATATCGGCCAGCTCGCGAAAGCGCGCCAAGCTTTGGCGCACCTCTTGGGCAATGCGGTAATGCGCCTTGCCCACCACCAAAGGGTCAAGCAGCGTCGAGGAAGAGGCCAGCGGATCAATCGCGGGATAAAACCCCTCGGCCGCTTGGGCGCGCGACAGCACGATCACGCAATCCATATGGCTGGAAATTGTGGTCACGGCAGGGTCGGTGAAATCATCTGCCGGCACATAGACCGCCTGAATGGCGGTGACGGCAGCGCCTGCAACCGAGGCGATGCGCTCTTGCAGGCCTGCGACTTCGCTGGCCAGCGTCGGCTGATAGCCAACCCGCGACGGCAAACGCCCCAAAAGGCTGGAAACTTCCGCCCCCGCCTGCACAAAGCGAAAGACATTATCCATCAATAACAGCACGTTCTTATGCTTTTGGTCGCGAAAATATTCCGAGATGGTCAGCGCCGTCATCGGCACCCGCCAGCGCGCGCCGGGCGGTTCATTCATCTGGCCATAGACCAGAACCGTGCGCGCCAAAACGCCCGAGCTTTGCATTTCGGTCAAAAGCTCGTGCCCCTCGCGTGAGCGTTCGCCAACCCCTGCAAAGACCGAAATGCCCTGATAGGTCTCGACCATGGTGCGGATCAATTCCATCACCAAAACCGTCTTGCCCACGCCTGCGCCGCCAAACATCGCAGCCTTTCCGCCATGCGCCATCGGCGTCAGCAGGTCGATCACCTTGATGCCGGTCTCGAACATGGCGTCGCTGCGGGTTTGCGTCACAAGCGTGGGGGGGCGCGCGTGAATCGGGCGGCGGGGGGTGTCGGGCGGCAGTGCAGGGCCGTTGTCTTGCGGCTGGCCCACCACATCCAACAACCGCCCCAGAACCGCCGTGCCCACCGGCACCGAAACCGGCTGGCCGGTGGCGCGCACGGTGACACCGCGCGCAAGGCCTGCGGTGGATTGAAACGCCACCGCGCGCAGTCGGCTTTGGTCAAGATGGCTGTGCACCTCTAGGATAAGCGGGCCGGGGCGGTCCCATTCGACACTCAGTTCAGTGTTGATCGCAGGCAGGTCGGTCGGCGCAAAGACCACATCCACCACCGCCCCGCGCACGGCCTCGACAAGCCCAAGCGCTGCTTTGGGCGGGTGGCTGCTTTGCGACATGTCTTCACCCCCTTTGCACCAAGCAGATCGCCAAACCGCCGCAAGCCTGACGGCAAAGGCGGGCGGCATCCAAGCGTCAGGCTAAAGGCTTTGACCCGCGCGCGCGTTAATCTGGATCAGGGCCGTGGCGAATAGATCGACCCGAAGATGGGGCTTGTGCGGGCGCAAATGCCGCTGATTTCCGTTTCAAGATCACGATGCGCCCAAGGCATGATCGACATCAGTGCAGGGCATGGCGCGGGTGTTAGGTTTAGACATTCCCCAGCCAAGCCGGCACGATCCGTGCGGTTTTGCACCGGGGCCGATCTCACCAAGGAGGCGTACAGATGACCACTTCAGACGTTCAATTTGCAAAACTTGAAAGCCAACTCGCGGACTGGAAGCTGCAAGTCGTAAAGCTTGAAACCGCAGCAGAGGATGTCGCGGCCGATGCAAAGCCTGCTTATTTTCGCGAGATTCAAGAGCTGAAGCTAAAGTTTGCAGCAAGCCAGAAGCAATATGACGATGTGCGCAAGGCGCATGAAAGCGCGTCTTCAGATGTCGTGACGGGGCTGAAGGCGACTTGGCATGATCTTGGTGTCGCAGTTGGTAAGGCCATGAGCCGTTTTGGCGCCTAACTAATTGGCCTGCAACAGAAAATTTTTCAGGAAAGGCGAAATCCGATGACCAATAGCAATAACAGCAAAAGCCTTGCGAACCTGCAAACCGCCCTGTCGATGGAACTGGCCGCGATACAGCATTATCTGCTGCACGCCCATGTTCTGGCTGACTGGGGGCTGCCAAGATTGGCCGAAAAGATGCGCGCCGAAATGACCGAGGAATTGGGCCATGCGGGCCGCTTTATGGAGCGGATTCTGTATCTGGAGGCGATGCCAAAGGTGCAAGCCGCCAAGGCGCCGACCCAGGCAAAAGACCTTGCCGCGCTGTTTCGCGCAGATCTTGGCGAGGAACGTGGGTCGGTGCAGTTCTACACCCAGGCCGCCGAAGACGCCGCCAAGGACAGTGACCTTGGCACAAGGCGGCTGTTTGAAGACATTGCGATCGAAGAGGAAGGCCATGTGGATTGGCTGACCCGTCAGATCGCTTTGCTCGCGAAACTGGGCGAGCCGACCTATATGCTGGGCCAGATGAAGGACACTCAGGCGGCTTGACCTGCGATGGCGGTAGACCTGTCGCGCCAAGGCGGCGCGATGGGGGCGCGGGCTATGAATGGCCCGCGCATGCCGTTGCGGATCGTTAAGATTGCTTGCGACGTCTTATGCGGGATAGACGTCACCAACACGGCTGCGGGCGGCGGATCATATCCGCCGCCCGAATGGTTTGGTTCAGGCCGGTGGGTTGGCTTTGATAAAGCGCACCAGCTTTTTGTTCACGAATTGCTGAATGCCCATCGCCCCCAACTCGCGGCCATAGCCAGAATTCTTGATGCCGCCAAAGGGAAGATCGGCGTCCAACCAGTTGATGTTGTTGATGAACATCATCCCCGTGTCCACAGCACTTGCGACCCGCTTGCCGCGCTCTGGATCGCGGGTGAACACTGATCCGCCCAGACCAAAGTCGCTGTCATTTGCCAAGGCAATCGCCGCAGCCTCGTCTTTGACCCGAAAGATCATTGCCACGGGGCCAAAGAACTCTTCCCGAAAAGCCGGGTTGTCGGGGGTCACATCCGTTAAGATTGTGGGCTGCATATAGCTGCCCGCACGGTCTAGCCGCTTGCCACCCAAGGCCAGCTTGGCGCCATGTTTTGTCGCCATATCGACCTTTTCAAGCAGATCAATCAGCGCCTGTTCTGTCGACAAAGGCCCAAGCGTGGTTTGCGCGTCCAAAGGATCGCCAGCTTGCAGCGCAGCAAGCGCCGCCTTGAAGGACGCGACGAACTGATCGGCCACCTCCTCGACGATGATAAAGCGCTTGGCGGCACAACAGGTCTGGCCGTTGTTGTACATCCGCCCCCAGACCGCCCATTTCAGCGCAAGCTCCATATCGGCGTCTTCCAGAACGATAAAGGCATCGGCACCGCCAAGTTCCATCGACGAAGGCTTGAGCGCCTGACCCGCCGCTGCTGCAATGCTGCGGCCGGCGGCGACACTGCCGGTCAGGGCAACGCCTTTGATCCGAGGATCCGCCACGACCCTATCTGACTGCTTATGACTGATCATCAGATTGGTATAAAGCCCTTCGGGGGCGCCTGCGTCGGTCAGAATTTGTTCGAAGGCTAGGGCGCATTGCGGCACGATGCCCGCATGTTTCACCACCAGCACGTTGCCCGCCATCAATTGCGGACCCGCGACCCGCGCAAGTTGGTAGAAGGGAAAGTTCCACGGCTCGACGCAAAAAATCACACCAATCGGGCTGCTTTCCAGATGGCCCTCGCCCATCTCGGGGTTCAATTCGACATCGGCCAGAAAAGTTTCGGCATTTTTGGCGTAATAGGCCATGATATTGCCCGAGAATTCGACCTCACCGCGGGCCTCGGCAATCCGCTTGCCCATTTCCAGCGTCATCGTATGGGCAAGATCATTCACGCGCGCGTGCAGCAACTCGCCCGCTTTGGCGATGATCTTGGCGCGTTCGGCAAAAGATGTGGTTTTCCAAGTGGCAAAGCACTGAGCCGCCTTATCAAGCTTGGTTTCCAAGTCTATCGGTCAGGTCGTCAAACGTTTTCAGAAGCTTACCCGTTGCAGGATTAAAACTTTGATAGGTCATTATTTATTCCTTTGTAAAAGTGCGGCCTTCACATCAACCCTTGGGTTTGACTAGTGAAACCGCATCGGGGGGCGGGCCTTTACGGCCCGCCTTTGTCGTCTTTCAGGGTTCAAACAGATTGGGCGCTGCGACTTTTGAGGTGTCGGGCGGGTTTGAATTTGGCGCGCCTAGGCCCGTCAGACCAAGACACCCAAGACCCAAAGCACGACCATAATCAAAAGCACAAAGCTTAGGGCGCCGCCCAAACCGCGGGGGCCATAGCGGTTATAGCCATAGTAGCCGCCGCCGCCGAAGACCAATAACAGGACAATGATAATCAAAAGGGTACTCATGGAATTTATCTCTCTTTCTGGCCAAGCAGCGCTGCATGCAGCCCCTGTTGGCGCGATGGTCTGTGAAAACATGCAGTATCGGTTGACCCTGCGGTTGCGGGCTTAGCCCAGGCCGAAAAAGCCCAGAATGAACACGACGATGACCACAAGGCCGACAAGATATACGATCCGGTTCATGGCAGGCCTTTCTGTTGAGCGAGCGCTCGACCGCCCCCGATATGCCTTCAAGCCTAGGCTTTTAAAGCCTTGTTTGGGCCATCATGGATCAGTGACCCCCGCTTATTCAGCACCGCATTTGCGGCAGGGCGAAGCGAGCCCGCATGCCAGACCCGAGGGCAGGGCCATGCGCGATCGTACTAAAGCTCGACATGCCGCAGCCGCAGCGCATTTGTGATCACAGAGACCGAAGAGAGGCTCATCGCAGCCGCTGCGATCATCGGCGACAACAAAAGTCCGGTGCTTGGATAGAGCAAACCCGCAGCAATCGGCACGCCAACCGCATTGTAGGCAAAGGCAAAGAACAGGTTTTGCTTGATGTTGCGCAGGGTGGCGCGGGCCAATTTGCGCGCCCGCACAATGCCCATCAGATCGCCGCCCAGCAAGGTTATGCCTGCACTTTTCATCGCCACATCGGCGCCCGTGCCCATCGCAATGCCGACATCGGCGGCGGCCAAAGCGGGGGCGTCATTCACGCCGTCGCCGGCCATCGCGATCTTGTGGCCCTGTTTGCGCAATTGGTCGATCAGCGCCTTTTTGGCTTCGGGCAGCACGCCTGCGCGCACCTCGTCGATCTTGAGTTTTGCCGCAACTGCCTTGGCGGTGCGTTCATTGTCGCCGGTTGCGATGATGACGCGAAGGCCAAGCGCATGCAGCTCTTTGATCGCCTGCGCGGTCGAGGGTTTGATCGGATCTGCCACCGCCAAAATCCCGCAAAGCACGCCCTCTACCGCAAGAAACATCGCGGTTTTGCCGTCATTTCGCAAGGTATCGGCCTGCGCCTCGGCCTGTGGGGTGGCAAGGCCCAGGTCTTGCATCATCGCCGTATTGCCAAAAGCCACCGCGCGCCCGTTGACCTTGCCGCGCACGCCCTTGCCGGTGATGGCTTCGAAATCGGTCACCTCGGCTTTTTCGCCGGTTTGCGGCGCTTCAGCCTCGATAATCGCTTCGGCCAGCGGGTGTTCAGACCCGCGTTCCAGCGCGGCCGCCAAGGCCAGAAGCTCTGCCTGCGACAGATCGCCAAGGGCAAGCGTGTCGGTCAGCTTTGGCTTGCCAATGGTCAGCGTGCCGGTCTTATCCAGGATCAGCGTGTCGATAGCGGCCATCCGCTCGAGCGCTTCGGCGTCCTTGATCAGCACCCCCGCTTGGGCACCGCGCCCCGCCGCCGTGGTGATCGAGATCGGGGTCGCAAGCCCAAGCGCGCAGGGGCAGGCGATAATCAACACAGAAACCGCGGCGGCCATGGCAAACACAAGCTTGGGGTCGGGGCCAAAGATCATCCACAGCGTGAAGGCCACTGCCGCCACCGCCACCACCGTTGGCACAAAGACCGCCGACACCCGATCCGCCAAGCCTTGGATCGGCGCGCGGGATCTGCGCGCCTTTGCAACCATATCGACAATTTGCGCCAAGACAGTGTCGGCGCCAACCTTGCGGGCCTCCATCACAAGGCTGCCGTTTTTGTTGATGGTGGCGCCAGTCACGGTGTCACCGGGTTGCTTTTCCACCGGCATCGACTCGCCGGTCAGCATGCTTTCATCGAAAGACGACCGCCCCTCGATCACGATGCCGTCGACGGGCACGGCGTCGCCCGGGCGCAGCCGCAGACGGTCGCCGGTGACGATGTCTTGCAATGGCACATCCTGTTCGCTGCCGTTGGCCTGAAGCCGCCGTGCGGTCTTGGGTGCAAGATCTAACAGCGCGCGCATGGCATCGCCGGTGCGTTCGCGTGCGCGCAATTCCAACACCTGACCAAAGAAAACCAGTGCGATGATCACCACCGAGGCCTCGAAATAGGTTCCGACGCCATCGCCGCTGCGGTATTGCGGCGGAAACAGCTCGGGCAGGAAGGTGGCGAACAGCGAATAGCCATAGGCCGCCAAGACGCCAAGGCTGATCAGCGTCCACATATTGGGGCTTTTGGTCACCAGCGATGTCCAGCCACGCCGAAAGAACGGTTGCGCCGCCCAAAGCACGATCGGCGACGCCAGCACAAATTCAAGATAGCTTGTGGTCTGCCCGCCAAGCCAAGCGCGGATGGGCAGGCCCAGCATCGGCCCCATGGTCAGCACAATCAGCGGCAAGGCCATCGCCGCCGAGATCCACAGGCGGCGGGTGAAATCTGCAAGCTCGGCACTGGGCTCATCTGTTGGCATCAGCGGTTCCAGCGCCATGCCGCAGATTGGACAGGCACCGGCCGCGTCACGGATAATCTCGGGGTGCATCGGGCAGCTATATTGCGCGTCTGAGGCGGCAGATTTGTCCTGCTGTGTCGTCGGTCCAGCAGCATAGCGCGACGGATCTGCGCTGAATTTCGTTTTACAGCTTTCCGAGCAGAAAAAGACGCTGCTGCCCTGAAATTCGGTTTGTGCTGTGTCTGGCCCGATGCTGACCGTCATGCCGCAGACCGGATCTTTGGCGGTCGGCGGCGTCTTTGCATGCTTTTCGGTGTTGGTATGAGGCCTGTTGTCCATGCGATAGCCGCCTTTTTATTTGACCGAAGATAAGCCTTGTCCAAAGCGGCCGCCGACTGGCGGTCGCTGCGTGCAGATGTCTGTCACTGCTTCACGGCGCGCGGCGTCCAAATTTTGGTTTCGCGATCATGGGGCCTGCGTGTCTTTTTCATCAGATTTCGTGACGCGGGTTTTGCCAGCAGGGCGCTCGGTTGCACGCTTCAATTCATCTTGGGTGCCGATGTCACGCGGCAAACGCCCGCCTGCGCGCCCGGCCTGCGAAACGGTGCCTGTCGCACCAAAAGCCGTCTTTGATGCTTCAGTCTTTGGGGTTTTATCTTGGGTCATATCGTTTCCTTTTTTTTAAATATTTATGTTAAACAGATGGTTGTTGGTTTCTGAAATCAGGCTTTAATCTTTGATGCGTGAACCGCGCGATTGCGGTTATGCCAAGACGCCCGCAGATTGGACGCGCGTCTTGGGTCTTGCTGTTGCAAGAGGGGGTCATTCGTCCGATGTTGATTTCCGCAGCTCTGCCACTGCGGCGGCTGTGACTGGGCCTGTGTCATTGGTCCATGCCTGCCGCAAAAAGCTTGCCAGGGTCGCCACTTCGTCGTCGCTCAGCCGGTAGGCAAAACCGGGCATCCGCAGCCGTTCGGGGCGTGCCGCGGTCGAGGGCAACGCACCACCGCGCAGGATCATGCTGATCAGGCCGGTGGGGCTTTGGGCGGTGACAAGCGAGGAGCCGTCAAGTTCGGGGAAAACCTCATCGGCGCCGCGCCCAGTTGCAAAGTGGCAGGCCGCACAGTTGTCAAGATAAAGCCGCGGGCCAAGATCCATCGCAGGATCTGCCGAGATCAGCAGCTTTTCGGTGGCGGTTTGGACTTGAGCAGCCGGTTTCGCAGCACCTTGGTTCAGGTGGTCAAGATAGGTCGCAATCGCCGTCAGATCGCCCTCGGTCATATATTGGCTCGAGTCGCGCACCACCAACTGCATCTCGCCGTTGATCGCCGCATGGGCGTTGCGCGCGGTGGCAAGGATCAGCTTGGTGTCTTGAATGCTCCAGCCGTGCAGCGCGCTTTTGGGGCCACGCAGCGGTGGCGCGGTCCAGCCCGCAATCTGGCCGCCCGACAAGAACGCCGGATCGTCACCGCTTAGGGCGGCTTGCGCCATCAGCGCCGTGCGCGGGCTGTGGCAGGCGCCGCAGTGACCGGGGCCTTCGACAAGGTATTGCCCGCGTGCCAGATCCGCGTCGCTGGCACTTGCGGTAAAGCCCGCCTTGCCCAAAGCCAGCCATTTCCACGCCCGCAAGCCCCAACTTTGGTTAAAGGGAAAGCCAAGCTTGTTCAGGGGCTTGCTTGCCGTCACCGCTGTCACTTCGGTTTGGAAATAGCTGTAAAGCGCGCGGATGTCTTCTTCGGTCAGCTTGCGATAATTCTCGTAAGGCATGGCGGGATAGAGATGCGTGCCGTCTGGCCGCAACCCATCATAAAGCGCTGCGCGAAAATCATCCAAGCTATAGCGGCCAATGCCGGTTTCAGGGTCGGGGGTGATGTTAGAGGAATAGATCGTGCCGACAGGGCTGATGATCGCGCGCCCGCCCGCAAAGGGCTTGCCGCCCTCGGTGGTATGGCAGGCCGCACAATCTGCAAGCCGCATGGTATAGGCACCCGTGCCTGCGGGCACAGCATAATCGGCGGCAAGCAGGCTTTGCGCCGGCGTGCGTTGCACGGGGGCATAGATAAAGGCCAAAAAGCCTAGCAAAACGACTGCGGCTGCGATGACGAAATAGCGAAAGAACCTGTTCATAATGCGGCCTCAGACCAAGGGACGCGGATTTGGCAGGTAATCCTTGCGGATCGCCTCGGCTGCCCAATAGGCAAGCGCGCCCACCATTCCGGTCGGGTTATACTGGATGTTCTGCGGAAAGGCCGAAGCCCCCATCACGAAAACATTGTGCTGCCCCCATGCCTGCAGATAGCGGTTCAGCGACGAAGTTTTCGGATCGGTGCCCATGATCGCACCGCCGACGTTATGGGTGCTTTGATAGGGCCGCACATCATATTGCGAATGCGCGTCCTTATAGGAGGATTGCCAGTGATCAGGCTGCATGGCCTCTGCAATCGGTTCGATTTTCGAGCGCATGAACTGCGTCATCTTGATGTCGTTGTCTTTCCAGTTGAACGTCATCCGCATCATCGGGCGGCCGTGGCGGTCGGTATAGGTGGGATCCAGATCAAGGTAGCAATCGCGGTAGGCCATGTTTGACCCATGCGAGCCGATGCTCATCGCATGGCCATACCAATCGCCGATGCCCTGCTTCCAGCCAGCCCCCCAAGACGGGGTGCCCTTGGGCAAAGAGATGCC
>OCOY01000065.1_pt1 | contig 18450 bp, 13 predicted proteins | sample 1494131 | NCBI WGS metagenome assembly OCOY01 (sample SAMEA3275523, study PRJEB22092) | marine metagenome | biome: ENVO:00000039; feature: ENVO:00002042; material: ENVO:00002010 | collected 2014-06-21T17:05:00+00 | depth 1 m | reverse complement strand
TCGCTACATCGCTGAAAAATTTAAGAAACGTACAGTACATCTAGAAGCTAAGAGTATGCGGCAGCTGCAGTACATCGAGGCTCTTGAAGATTCAGATCAGGTGATAGTGACCGGTAGCGCTGGAACAGGTAAGACATATATAGCAGCCTCATGGGCGGCGAAGCTGTTTCTAGAAAACAAGATCAAGAAGATCATCCTCACACGTCCTAACGTTGCCTCAGGTCGCTCCTTGGGTTTCTTTCCCGGAACGATGGAAGAAAAGATGGCTCCATGGGTTATCCCGTTTACGGATGTGATCACCCAGCATCTGGGAACCGCTGCATACGAGATAGCTGTGAAGCGTCGCAACATTGAGATCGTCCCATTCGAGGTCATGCGCGGTCGAACCTTTGATGACTCCTTTGTGATTCTCGATGAAGGTCAGAACACGACGCCGACCGAGATGAAGATGTTTCTGACACGTATCGGTGAAGGCACCCGTGTAGTAATTAACGGGGATATCAAGCAGACGGACTTGAAGTCCACTTCGGGTCTTAAGACCATTTTGGATATGGCGATTAGCCAGCGTCTCCCGGTACCCCATGTGGAATTCACGGTTGATGACATCGTTCGGTCCGGTATCTGCGGCATGTGGGTTCGCGCCTTCGATGCTGTAGGCATTTAGTTGCACACTAGGAGTACATCTTGGCAAAAACCAAAGCGATACCTCCCGTGCCTCAAGTCCTCCTTGAAGCGCTAGAAACTAATTTTCCAGACAAGTGCCCACACCAGTTCGTAGATATCGAAGAGCTGCGTTTTATTCAGTGTCAGTTGTCTGTCGTCCGGTTGTTGCGTACCGCATTCGACCAACAAAACAAAAACTTATTGGAGTAACCATATGTGCCTAGGCGGATCAAGACCAGCTCAACAACAACAAGCGGCAGCGCCAGCCCCCGCACCATCAGCACCCCCACCAGTTTTACAAACTTCAGTCAATGAAGAACAAAAGAACGGGGGTCTGTCAGCCTCTAACCGCAAGGGTATTAAAGATTTAACAATCACCCGCAACCAAGTAGCACTGGGTGGTATGGGCGGCGGTACTGGTTTGAATATCCCTTCAGCCTAACAGGAGCTGGGATTGGAAAACACTAACTCATGCACCGCCCTATACGCCAAGTTGGAGGCTAGTCGCCAACCTTTTCTCGACAGAGCCAGAGAGTGTTCAGAGTTGACCATCCCAGCGTTGATCCCCAAAAGCGGTCACAACGGCGTGTCAAAGCTAACAACGCCTTGGCAAGGCATTGGTGCCCGTGGCGTGAATAACTTGGCATCTAAGCTCCTGCTTGCACTGCTTCCCCCAAACACACCATTCTTCCGATTAGCTATTGACGACTTCACGTTAGAGAAGCTGACGCAGCAAGAGGGTATGCGGGCAAAAGTAGAAGAAGGTCTGAACAAAATTGAACGCTCAGTCATGGCTGAGATCGAGGGGTCTGCCCTGCGGGTAGGCGGCTTCGAAGCTCTTAAGCATTTGCTGGTATCTGGTAACGTGCTGATGTATCTTCCAACCGAAGGTGGCGTCCGCGTATTTCATTTGGATCGCTTTGTCACCCGCCGAGACCCAATGGGTAACGTGCTGGATATCGTAACCAAGGAAAGCGTCAGCCCCCTTATGTTGCCCGAGATAGTTCGGACAGCTGCACTAGGCGAGGGAGATCAACCGCTTAACACTGAGAAGAACGTCGACCTCTACACACACGTCTATCGTGATGAGAAGAAATGGCGTGTCTACCAAGAAGTTAAAGGCATTCGGATTCCCGGATCTGAAGGCACCTATCCAATCGACAAGTCCCCTTGGATTCCTGTACGCTTCTCGAAGATTGACGGCGAAGACTACGGTCGCGGCTATGTTGAAGAATACCTTGGAGACCTTAAGTCCCTCGAGGGTCTGACACAAGCCATCGTTGAAGGCTCTGCAGCCGCTGCCAAGTTGGTGTTCCTTGTGAACCCTAACGGCACCACGGATAAGGCAGATCTTGCCTCTAGTGAGAACGGCGCATTCGTCGATGGCAACGTTCAGGACGTGAATGTCCTGCAGCTACAGAAGTTCAATGACTTCCGAGTTGCGCACGACACCATCACAGGTATCACTGAGCGATTGAGCTACGCGTTTATGTTGAACTCAGCCGTACAGCGGAGCGGAGATCGCGTTACAGCCGAAGAGATTCGGTATATGGCAAGTGAGTTGGAAGACGGTCTGGGCGGTATCTACTCGATCCTGTCCCAAGAAATGCAGCTGCCGTTGGTCAAACGTTTGATGTTCCAGATGGAGCGCCAGAAACGATTACCAGTCCTGCCGGATGGGACGATTCAACCCGTCATCGTGACAGGCATGGAAGCGTTAGGTCGGGGTCATGACCTCAACAAGCTAAACCTCTTCCTGCAAAACATAAGCCCCTTAGGTCCTGAGGTCCTAGCGCGTTACATGAACGTGAGTGATTACGTCAAACGTGTTGGTACTTCCTTAGGTATCGATATGGCTGGATTGATCAAGTCACAAGAGCAGGTTGATGCTGAGCAGCAGCAAGCCATGCAGCAGCAGATGATGCAGCAGATGGCGGTGCCTGGCATGCAAGAGGCTAGTGCGCTAATGCAACAAGGAATGGCTAATGGCAACAACTAAGAAAAAACCAGTTGAGGAACAGGTTGTAGATCCTAAAAGTCTAGAACCCAAACCGCAGCCGGAACCTATAACTAACAAAAGGATTGTCCGTCCTGACGGTCGGATCATTACACACCACTAATGGCAGAAACAGTAGTTATTAAAGACGAAGACGTCGGCAACGATCAAGCGCATATCGACAAGATGGTTGCGTTAGCTGACGGTACTCCGCAACCCAACGACACCCGACCTGAATGGCTCCCTGAGAAATTTAAGTCGCCTGAGGAAATGGCTAATGCCTATAAGTCTCTTGAGTCGAAGCTGGGATCTAAGGAGCCGGAAGCTCCTGCCACACCTGAGGTAGCTTTAGATGCTGAGGCTCCAAAGCCGGATGAGGTAGCAGAGGAATTAAGCTCACGAGGCTTAGATTTCACTACCTTCTCTGATGAGTTTGCCGCGAACGGTAGCCTGTCTGATGAAAGCTATGGAGCGCTCGAAGCTAAAGGCATCAATCGAGCAATGGTTGATCAATACATCGCAGGGCAGCGTGCGACAGCAGCGGCTTACGAAGGTGAGGTAAAGCAAAGTATCGGCGGAGCTGAAGAGTTCGACGCCATGGTTGCTTGGGCTCAAAGCAATGTAAGCAACGCAGACCTCGCAAGCTACAACAAAGCGGTAGCCTCAGGTGACCCCTCAGCTGCCCGTTTGGCAGTCAAGGGTATGCATGCTCAATATAAGGAAAGCCGGGGCTCAGAGCCGAAACTTCTAAAAGGTGCGAACGGTACAGCCGCAAGCGACCTCTACGAATCTGTACAGCAGATGACTAAAGATATGAGGGATCCGCTTTATAAGACTGACCCCGCATTCCGCCGCAAGGTGGAAGCCAAGATCTCAAGATCTAATATTCTGTAAGGATAGAACATGCCCCCAGTAGTTCTCGGGGGTCTGTTCGAAGTTGGCGCAAAGCTAATCGACAGACTCTTCCCTGATCAGGTGGCACGTGATAAAGCAAAAGTAGAGTTACTGACAATGCAAGCCAATGGCGAACTTGAGGAACTAAAAGTCCGCATGTCCGTCATTGTTGCTGAAGCACAGAGTGACTCATGGTTAGCCAGTAACTGGCGACCGCTCACGATGCTTTCTTTCGTGTTCATTATTTTTAATAACTGGGTCTTATACCCATACTTCAAAGCCTTTGGCTTGCCAGTGATCTATCTAGAAGTCCCCGTGAATGTGTGGGACATCATTGAAATCGGTCTTGGTGGATACGTAGTCGGACGCTCCGGCGAAAAAATAGCTTCCTCAGTTGCTGAAGTACTAAAGAAGAAATAGTCGCACTTGCAATCCTTTGCGGTGGCTCGGCAATAAAAAACAAATCTCATATGTCCCGTGATCCACTGAGGTGGGCAATCCTGTGGTTCGTTATGTACGTTTGGAAAGTTGCTCTTAATCTTCTTTTCTCTCAAACATTTAGGAACAAAAAATGTCTAATGCAAATCCAAGCCGTTTAGGTCAAGCCGACCTAGCCGGTGATGTTAAATCGTTATTTTTGAAAGTCTTCACTGGTGAAGTGATGACTACTTTCGCAGAGACCAACGTGGTTCTGCCTTACGTTCGCCAGCGCACTATCGCCTCTGGCAAATCAGCGTCCTTCGCTATCGTTGGTAAAGCCCAAGCTGCTTACCATACACCCGGTACCGAAATCGTTGGTAAGAACATTGCTGCGAACGAAGTCGTCATCACTATCGACGATCTGTTGATCGCTGATACGTTCATCTCCAACATCGATGAAGCGATGAACCACTACGACGTGCGTTCAATCTACTCTACTGAGTTGGGTCGCGTACTGGCAAACACTCTCGACAAGCACTTGCTGCAGTTGGGTGTATTGGCAGCACGTTCTGGTGCCCGTATCACCGGCGAGACCGGCGGTACTTCAATCACTGCAGCTGGTTCTACCAGCGACCAGTTGATCGATGCCTTGTTTGATGCCGCTCAGGTATTCGACGAGAAAGACGTAGCTATGGATGACCGCGTTGCGTTCATGCGTCCTGCTCAGTACTACGCTCTGGCACAGAACACCAAGATCCTGAACAAGGACTGGGGTGGTGCAGGTGCATACGCTGACGGTACCGCACTGCGTGTTGCGGGTATTGAGTTGGTTAAGACCAACCACTTGCCATCAGCTGTCGTAGCCGACGGTTCTTTGAACGCCGGTACAGGCAACAAGTACGCTGGTGACTTCACCGGTGTGCAAGCATTGGTCATGCAAAAAGGTGCCATTGGTACCGTGAAGTTGATGGACCTCGCGATGGAGTCTGAGTACGACATGCGTCGTCAGGGCAACTTGATGTTGGCGAAATACGCCATGGGTCATGGTGTCTTAGCTCCTCAAGCAGCTATCGAAATCAAAATCTGATTGATGCCGTAAGGCTCATTCAACCCAAAGGGGGACTCCAGTAAATGGGGTTCCCCTTTTTTTTAGAAAAGATATATGACTACTTCAACAAATCCGATTACGGAACTTGAAGCACTCAACTTAATCTTGTCAGTCATTGGTGAGTCGCCACTAGCTAGTCTCGATGCGGCATCCGCCTCAGCAGATGCAGTGCTGGCGAATCAAGTACTGAACGAAGTTAATCGCAGTGTTCAAGCTCACGGCTGGCATTTCAACGTAGAAAAAAATGTGACTCTGCATCCAGAGGCAACCACCAAACAAATCGTATTACCCGCTAACTGCATCCGTGTGGATACAGAAGGTGTGGATTATTACAAGGACATAGTCCAACGAGGAACGACCGTCTACAACAAGACTGATCGCACGTATAAATTTACCAAGCCCATCACTGTGGAGCTTGTCACCCTTCTTCCCTTTGATTCCCTTCCCCAGACAGCCCGTCAATATATCGCTGTTCGTGCAGCTCGAGTATTCCAAACACGCGCTGTCGGCTCAGACGCTCTCTTTCAATTCACTGCGCGTGATGAAGTTGAAGCTCACGCGGAGCTAAAGAGGGCTGAAGGAATCACAGGTGACTACAACATTCTTTCGGGCAGCTACTCAGTTGCTCGATCATTGGAACGCTAATGGCACTTATCACCTCTTCAATTCCAAACTTGGTCAACGGTGTCTCTCAACAACCCCCAACGCTGCGCTTAACCTCCCAAGCTGAAGAGCAGGAGAACGGTATCAGCACGGTTGCTAAAGGTCTGAAGAAGCGCCCTCCGACCAGACACATCGCCAAGCTTTCTTCAACACTTTTGACGGATGCATATCTCCACACCATAAACCGTGACAAGAATGAAAAATATATCGTCGCGGTTAGTGATGGCGCAGTACGTGTTTGGGATTTAAGCGGTAATGAGATTGTCGTCAACACGCCTAACGGAACTGCATATCTAAACACCCCAACGGCGCGAAGTGCGTTCCGAACGGTCACAGTGGCTGACTACACGTTCTTGGTTAACAAAGACGTCACCGTCTTGAAATCAGAAACGCTGACAGCCGTCCGCCCTTACGAGGGTTTGGTTAACGTGACCGCAGGTAACTACGGTAAGACTTATTCCGTAAAGATTGACGGCGTCGAAAGGGCTGCATTCACAACACGTGATGGCGGAGATAAGTCTCACGTAGTTGATATTGATATGGACACCATAGCAAGTAACCTCTACAGCGATCTGGTTGCAAGCGGGTACTCTTGTCAGTTGTTTGGTTCCGTTGTTTACATATCCTCAGAGACTGACTTCTCCTTAGAAGTTTTAGATGGTTTTAACGGCGGCGCAGCAAGAGCCATCAAAGGGAACATTCAAAGGTTCTCAGACCTACCACCTAGCGGGGGTGTCGATGGCTTCACAATCGAAGTCGCCGGTGATGCTAACTCTGGTTTTGATAATTACTGGGTAAGGTTTGCGATCGAAGGGACGTCTACAGGTCTATGGAAAGAAGCGGTCCAACCGGGGATAAGTGACGGCTTACAGAATGCAACAATGCCACACGCCTTGGTTCGTGAAGCAGATGGGACCTTCACATTTAAAGAGCTGGATTGGGGAAAGCGATCTGCAGGTGATGAGCGTTCTGCGCCGGATCCTTCTTTTGTAGACCGGACAATCAGCGACGTATTCTTTTACCGTAACCGTCTTGGGTTCCTCTCGGACGATTCAGTTATCTTCTCGGAAGCCTCGGAGTTCTTTAACTTCTATAACCCGACAGCAACAGCGCTGTTGGACTCAGCTCCCATCGACGCCTCAGTGTCACATACGAAAGTATCGACGCTGGTCCACGCCGTACCGTTCGCAAAGCAGCTCTTACTTTTCTCAAGTCAGACGCAGTTTGTAGTGGAGTCGGGGGACCTCTTGACGCCACAGACAATCTCGATAAAACAGACGACTGAGTTTGAATGTAATACCGCAGCGAAGCCTATTGGTGTTGGCAACGTGGTTTACTTCGCGGTACCCCGAGGAGATTACTCAGGTGTGCGAGAGTTCTACGTGGATTCGAACACAGGCACCAACGACGCGTTGGACATTACAGCGCACGTACCTACTTACATCCCAGCGGGTGTTGAGCGGATTGTGGCAGGTCTTAACGAGGACATCCTAGCTGCTCTAACACCCTTAGACCCCACGAGCCTGTACGTCTATAAGTTCTATTGGAACAACTCACAGAAATTACAGTCAAGCTGGTCAAAGTGGACGTTTGGCGGAGATGTTCTAAACGTTGATTTTATTGAATCGACCCTATTCGCGATTGTTAATCGTGTTGATGGTACCTACATTGAATCAATGAACGTCGCAGCGCAGACAGCACCAGACAGCCGTGAGCCGTACATCGTTCACCTTGACCGTAAGGCGTATGCCCCAGCCACGGCGTACACGGACGGGAAGACCTACCTAACACTTCCTTACACACCAGTGACTCCCGTGAAAGCTGTTGCCTCCACGGACAGCGGAACACAGGCAGGTTCATTCTTTGATGTGGAGCAGGATGCCGGTGGCTACTACGTTCTGGGTGATTGGACTGGTCGCACGATGGTTGTTGGGGAGCCATACAACCTTAAGTACACCTTCACACAAATCTCTATCAAACGCGCACAGGGCGATGTGCAGGTCTCAGATACAAGTGGACGCCTACAGCTGCGCAACATGCGGGTGAACTATGCAGACTCCGGGTACTTTAAGGTTTCCGTAGATAACAAAGGTCGTCAGCCATTTGAGTATGTCTTTACTGGGTCAACCCTCGGGGATGCCTCGGCTACTTTGGGTTCCCCATCTGTCAAGACCGGTACGTTCAAGTTCCCGATCATGGGTCGGAGTGAGAACATCACTATTGAAATACATACGGATAACCCAAAGCCTGTATCTCTGTTAAATGCCGAATGGGAAGGATTCTATGTCCGACGCAATCGACCAATGTAAGCAGTTAATAGCTACAACAGCAGTTGACATTCAGTACCTCGCGGACAACCTCCGTGAGGCTGATCGCCTTGAGATGCACCACCTCGGCTACGAGCCAGAGGCAGGACTCATGCAGTCCTTCTCTTTGTCTGAGGTGTGTTACTCAGGTTACCTAGGAGATGAACTGGTATGTGTGTTTGGCGTGTGCCCGGGTGAAGGTTTAGCTGTCCCTTGGATGATGGGCACACCTGCGATGTCAAAGGTTAAACGTGAAACGCTGACATGGGCAGTGGAGGTGAAAGCTGCTCTATCAGAAAAATATCCGGTGCTGTCTAACTATGTGTGGGCGGGTAACACCACTCACATCCGTTGGATTAAATGGCTGGGTTTTGCGTTCACTGGCGAACAGTTCGAACGCTCCGGCGAAACATTCCTCCAGTTCATATCAAGGAAATAATTTATGTGTGATCCACTAACGATGCTGCAGATTGCGTCTGCTGTTGGCGGCGTCATGGCTGAGCAAGAAGCAGCAGACGCGCAACGAGAGGCAAACGCCGCGGCAACCCGTCAAGCAAACTATAAAAAAGCAAACGACATCGCACTGAATAATATTCAGCGTGGTGAGAACTATGCGGAGAAATCCGCTCAGGTGAACAAAGCAAACCTCGAGGCGAACAAAGCGATAGCGACAGGGGTCACCGCTGCGGGCGAAGCAGGGCTTCAAGTCTCTGGATCTGCGCTCCTCCAGCTACAGGAACTCGGAGCGCAAGGCTCCACAGACGTTATGGCGGCGATGGGTAACTTCCTGAAAGAGAACAACTCTCTGGATGCGCAGTGGCAGAACGTCTTCATTACTGAAGCCAACACGATTTCAAGACTCCCTGCAGTTAAAGACCCTAACTACTTAGGCGCAGCTCTTCAGATTGCCACGGTCGACGCGCAGCTGACGAAGGACACCGGTATGGGCATCGGCGACACGATGCGTCAAAGTATCAACTCATAAGGTAAACCATGGCACGTGTTCAACCACAATATAAAAATAACCCAATTCAGGTTCAGCGAAGTAACACTCCTCAAATGGAGACTCAGTACTTCAATGCAAATAACGACAAGGCGACGCAACTTGCTAGATCACTAGGGGCAGCTCAAGCTCCTCTAGCTGACCTAAGGCAAAACCAAGTTCAACGGGTACACCAAGAAGCGCTGGCATGGGCAAACGGTACCTCGACGGAAGACATTGCAAAGGCAGTGTTTGATAAATCACTTCGCCCAAGTGAGAGTCCCATCTTTAAAGCAGCGATGCTTAACATTCACGGCGGACGACAGTTAGCCGACACTGTAAATAAGATTACATCCGATCTGAATACAGGGGAGCTGGCATTCAACAGCTCAAAGGAGTTCGAAGATTACTTCACCGCACAGCGTAATGAGTTTCTAGCAGGTAAGGACAACTTTACTGTCGCTGGGTATGACAAGGCTTTTAACGAAGCCAAGACGGCTCTTGGTCAGTTTGTCAGAGACAAGAACGATAAAGACACTATCAACGCTGCAGCAGAGCAGGGCAGCGCCGCGATGGGTTCCTACCTTGCATTCGTGTCCGACCCTAAGCAGTTCCAAGGTACACCGGCGGAAGCTGCACAGTTACTTGGACAGGTCTACGACACGATGGTCAAGAACGGCGTCGTCGCTAAAGAGGTGGGTAAGACGATTCTTATCGACAGTATGAAGTCGCTGGTTCCTGGGGGTAATAAAGATCTCCTGAATGCCATGCTGGACACCCGAACAGCTGATGGTCTTCTTGTCCGCGATCTTGTTGGTACGGATCAGGCAGCATTGTTCTCCGCGCAGGTCTCTGGAAACTTTGATCAGCAGCAGGTGAAGAACTGGCAGCAGGAGTCTCAGGAGTTTGCTTTAGCAGCCTTCGAAGGACAACTGGTCGGTAAGAAGTTACAACGCTTTGAGGAATCATGGGCAAGATATTCTCCGTATCTTTCCGCATCTAACAAGCTGACGATCTTAAATGCGCAGAAGACAGCCATGGCTGGAATCCAAAGAGGGATCAGTACTGCCAACTTCAATAACGCGGTTAACTTAGCAACGCAGGGCAACACAGCCGCAGTTATTGCAGCGGTGGAAGCTAACGGCTTTCAGGCTCTTGCGCAAGCAGGTGGACTGTTTGTTCCCACAAAAGATGGGGGACAAAAGGCGGTGTCAGCCTCTGAGATGGAGGAGGTCGCTCGGAAGCATCTGGAGCAGAGGACACAAGGTCTCGATGCTGTATCGCGAATGAGCCGCTTCGCACAGAACGGTATTGTTGATACACAAACCCAAGTAGCACTTGAGACGCTGTCGACCAACTTGTCCGAAGTAACCATAGGTACTAACGGTAAACCTCAGGGTGAGGTTCCGGTAGGGACTGATGCGCAGCTTCTCGAGTTTCAAGCGATGAACTTAGCTAACCCCTTGTACATCCAGAAGGTCGTCGGTGATTCGCAACGGTATGACCAGCTTGAGCTTGCTGCTGGACAGATGTCTCTGGGACGCAGCATGAATGAGATTGCAGCGGGGATGTCTAAGATAAAGAATCTGAATGTTCAGTCTGCTGAATACAAAGGGCTTAGCAATAGCGTAAAAATCGCTGTTGATGACATCACATCACCATCGGCTCTAGAGCATATTGCATACCTGCTTCCCGGCTTTGAGGGTGTGAGCGACATGTCTAACAAGGTTCGCTTTGCTGCAAAGATACGGGAGTGGGCGCTGTTCAACGTAGTGACTGGCGCTTCAGTTGATGCACAGCAAGCCGTCACAGGTGCCTTCGAGCACTTCAAGAAGAACTCAGTGCGCGTTGGCAACATCATGTACCTGAAGACTGACATGCCCGAGATTCCTGCAGAGGTCCTCGGTACCCGACAACCTGCCGAGTGGATGGATAGATATGTCAAGGAAGTGATCTACCCCATAGCGACAGAAACGGGCTACAGCTCCGACAAGGTTCGCTTAGAACCCAGCCCCGGCGGGTACTCAGTATTCATCGCCGGTAACTCTTATATGCAGGATAAAGACGGAAAAGTGATCTTTGTCCGCAAGAACGAGATTGGTGAATGGGCGCTGAAGACATCACAGGTCGATCTTCGTAGTACGACGTTTGACGCATATATCCAAAGTCAAGAGTCCGGCTTAGGTATGTCACGTGAGCGCTTCTATGGAAGTGACTTGAGCCCGTACCAAGGCTCCATCATTTCCCGCAACAAACAGCTAATCATAGATCGTGGTTGGGATCAGCTCCCCATCAAAGAGATATTGGCGAACGTCCGTTCTGAACGAGATAATAAATTGAAAGGTAAGTAATGCCCACTCTTGATGAGTACCGTCAGAGGGCAGCAGAGCTAGAGAAGCAAAACAATTTACCCGAGGGTATCCTGTGGAAAATCTCTGGAATTGAATCCAGTCACCGAGGTGATGCAGTCGGACCTGTAACAAAGTCCGGTGAGTCAGCAAGGGGCTGGTTTCAGTTCATGCCCGCTACCGCTAAACAATACGGGGTCACCGATCCCACAGACTTTAATCAATCAGCCGACGGTGCAGCCCGCTTCTTAGCGGATGTACTGAAGATGCACGGTGGAGATGTAGACCGATCTCTTGCGTACTACAACGGCGGTAAGCCCGCAGTAAGGGCGTTAGATGCCGGTAAGCCGTGGAAAGAAACTGCGGACTACTTAAGAAAATTCAACGGTACGCCACTACAGGCATCAACAGTACCGAACCCGACCACCTACCCTCCTATGGAACGGGTGGAGTCTGACCAGCCTCAGATCATGGGGAACTCTTCGCAGGAAGCTATGCAAGCTGCGCAGGTATCCAAAACCCGCGATGGCTTCGGCAACAGCATGGTTGGTCTGGGCAAAGGTTTATCTGCGGGTATCCAGCAAACCTCTTGGTACGGATTAGGTGAGAACCTGATCAATGGTGGTAAGGCAGATCCAAATTGGACCCCAACGGTAAAAGAGTTTGAGGAAGTTTTAAAGGACGTTCCTGTTGAGTATCACAGCAAGATCATCAACGCATCGGTGTCATCAGAGGATCTGGCAATCAGAGCGAACCGAACCAAGACGCTCCTTGATAAAACGCAGGAAGCCGCATCTTATGGGGTCCCGGGTTACATCGGTGTCATGGGTGGTGCGATGGTTGACGCCGATATGGCTCTCTCATTAGCGATCCCAACCCTTGGTGCCCCGTTGCTGACCTCCACCGCTTCCCGTCTTACACGTGCTGCAGAGGTAGGCTTAGTCGCAGCAGGTACTAACTATGCGTTCGAGTCGGCTACCAACAACGTGAAGACCCTTGGTCTGCCTGAAGACAAGAAGTATGCAGCCCTGATGGGTATGTACATCGCAGGTCCCCTTGGTCTGTTCAGTAAGCGTGGCGCGGATCCCTATGCCTTTAAACAGGAAATGGCAGCGCAAGAAGCCAAGCGGGTTGAAGACCAAGCCTTCGAGGATTTGATACAGCTGCGTAAGCAGGAAGCCGACATAAAAGGCTTCGATGACATGCTGACCGAATCTGGCAAGGCGTTTAAGGAAAAGGTTGACAAGGACCTCGCAGGGTGGAGTGCTAAGTTTGCAAATGATCTGGAGCGTGACACAGCGCTGTATATCAATACGAACTTTGATAGCGTACCGCCTGTTGAGATCCCTCCGCTATTTGCTCGGGGTATTGATCCGGGGATTCGGGCAAGCAGTGGGACACCCGCATACAACCATTGGTTTACGAATATTGCCAACGAGTACTTGGATGGTGAGGCGTCTGTAAAAGGGTTTCTTGAGATCAACGCTACTAGGTGGTCATCTGAACAAGATTTCTTAGATAGTTTTACCTTTGCCAGTGATGGGACTCTAAAGGCTCTTAAAGGTAACCGTGATGCTAAGTTAACAACAGGCACATGGGAAGCCTTAGGACTCTCCACGAAGTCAGAGCTGCAGGACCTCTGGAAGATAGTGCAGTCAAAGGATGACCAAGCTCTGGTAAACAAGATCCGGTACCGTGACACGACAACCGTGAAAGCGGTGTTGCAGGACGCAATCAACAACGCAAAAGATCCTGCACTTGTTGAGCTGGGTAAGTTCTTGCAAAAGAATATTCTGGATGATCTGCCACTGTCTTGGCTTCCGGACGCTGAGTGGAAGCGGACTCAGGGCTCAAACGTGCTTGGGTATTACATACAGAGTGCGCATCGCGTAATGATGCCCGCGAGCGGTAAGACAAATTACAGCACGCTAGTTCATGAGATTCTTCATTCAGCCACGATCCACAAGTTGGACTATGGAGCGACTAATCCAAATACGCCTATTGGAAAGTTAACGAAAGAACTTGAGGCTCTCCGTAAGGAAGCTATTAAGGTAGCTAAGAAACAAGGCAAAGGGGCTGAGAAGAACTACTACCTGACCAACGTCTATGAGTTCACAGCTGGGCTTTTCTCAGGAAAGGACAGAACACCAACGACAGGTGATCGCTCAATCGAGTTCAAAGAGCTATTAGCAAGCATCCCTGTCGCCGATAAGAATATGCTTCACGCGCTTGTGGACATTGTTCGTAAGTTGTTTGGTATGGGCGCTAAGGAAACCAACGCCTTCTTGAAATCCTACGACCTCCTTGGTCAACTGGTGGAACGTCGTTTGGATGTGCAGTACAACCGCTCATCCGGTAACGAGAAGCTGGTTCACTTCCAGCGTGCCAACGAGTATGTAGATCCAGTGGATGCTCAAGTCGCCCAGCGTGAAAGCGTAGGTGATGTGTACGGTTGGGGCTTAGGTCTCGAGAACACTCTAGGTGGCAAAGGTGTCTCCCAGAAAGTTAAGGACCTCGCCTCACGCCTCTTCGGGACAACCGTGGGTTACAAAGGTCACGGCGTTGTTAAACGCAATGCGTGGGACAGCACGATCCAGCTCTCGCAGTCTTGGGATGTCCAGATGTTTAAAGGTGTGGACCTCCGGTTCAAAGAGTTCAAAGAGGCAGGTGGCTACAAGTGGCATCAAGAGACTAAAGCGTGGGAGAACTTCCAGCAGCAGGTCAACGATTACGTCCTCGGCGTCGAAGGTGACTATGACGCCTCAGTGATCAAAGTAGGTCAACAGTATCAAAAGGTGATGGCACATGTCGTCGACCACATTAACAACCCCGGTCTGCATACAGGCGAGGTTCGTCGTGGTTTGACTCAGCGGGAGTACATCGAGGTAGAGACGGGTGAGAAGAAGATTTCAAAACCGCTTGAAAAGAACGACCGTTATATCCCCCGTGTTGGAGACATGCAGAAGTGGGATGCCTTGGTATCCAAGTTCGGCAATGAGTCTTTAGAGGGTTGGTTCGCTGGCTCATTCAAGAAGGCTACAGGTGCCACAGATGAGCGTGCTGCACGGTTTGCCAAGTGGTATGTAAGGACTACATGGGAAGGACGCAGAAACCGCGCCAATGAACTTGTAGACAACATGTTGAAGGGTCAGGACCGTGAGGGTCTGAAGACTTCACTGATGGACAACCTTGAGATTGATTCGTTCGAAGCGGACAAGATCATAGAGGATATGTTCCCCAGTAAGGCTACGGACACCGGGGCGATGACGTCCAACCTGAAGGGTCGTAACTCACTGGATGAGATGCACAAGGAAACGTGGGTAGACAAAGAGGGTAATACGTTTGAGATCGGGTTTAACGACCTGTTTGATACGAGGATCCTCGATCGCTTTAAGAACTACTCACGCCGGATGTCTGGAGCCGTGGCATTAGCCAATCATCTAGATATCTACAAGTCAACGCAGATTGACGCCACTATCGCTGCAGCCACTCGCGTGGAGCTCGGGGATGGTGCGGTGACTGAAGGCGCACAGGCTAAGCATACGGAAGCATTGAAGTTTGCATTTGACCGAGTCATGGGTGTTCCCCAAGAGGAGGTGACAAAGTTCAAGAAGAGTATGGAGATGTGGCGCAAGTTCAACGTGGTCCGTCTGATGGGCGGAGCTGTGTTCAACCAGTTGGTAGAAGCATCACAGATCGTCGGTACCGTTGGTCTCCGTTCGACCCTTGAGGCAACTCCAGGACTAAGGCAGCTGCGTCGTGACATGGTCACTGGTAAGGCACCTACGGATATGCTTGAGCACCTTGAGAACACCATGGGTGGCGCTGGTGCAGACTTTGTACGCCGTATGGACTTTGGAGAAAACGACACATGGGTTCGCAAGTTTGGCGATAGCAAGATGAATCAGCGTCTGGATGGTTTAGACACGAAGCTTGGTAAGTTTGCGTCAGGAGTTCTTGATAAGACAGGTATGACTGGGGCAATGGTGCAGCAGAAGCGCACACATGCGACGGCTCTGACTAACCACTTCATTGAGCTTGCGCATGGCAAGGAGAACACTTTCCTGACCAAAGATCGCTTGGCAATGATGGGTATGGATGAGACGGACTTCAGTAACCTGAAGGAAGCGCTTGTCCGTTACTCCAAAGATGCCAAAGGTGAGTTTGCGAATACCAAGTCAGTCGACTTTGACAAGTGGCAACTAGAGGACCCAAAGACACATGCCGATTTCATATTGGCAGTGCAGCGGGAATCACGACGTGTGGTTCAGGAAAACGATCTGGCAGCAATGATCCCAATCATGGGTAGCTCACTAGGACAGACAGTCTTCCAATTCCAGAACTTCACGATGCAAGCTTGGAACAAGTCATTGATGTATGGAATCCACCATGCAGACATGTCTACGTTTATGACGGTGATGTATGGCGGGCTCTTTGGAACCTTAGCGTACATGGGACGTAGTCAGTTAAGCGCTATCGGCATGAGTGATGACGAACGACGCCAGTTTATGGAGAAGCGTATGACGATGGGACAGGTGATGGCTAACGGCTTCGGTCGAATCAGCCAAGCATCACTTTTACCAACGCTGTATGACACCACGGTAGGAACCATGACAGGACAGCCTCTGTTCTCTGGCATGCGGACTACGTCGGACTTGTCATCGATTGCTTCAAACCCAACGCTTGCAGCAGTGAACTCTTTGATCTCAATGCAGAAGATTGTCCGAAACGCAGCGTCTGATGAATATCAAACGACGAGTCGGGATGTCAGAACTTGGGGACGGACAGTTCTACCGATGAGCAGTATTCCTCCATTCACAACAATTCTTAACGGCATCGCAGGTCAGTTTCCGACAAGCGATAAGCAAATTCCTGATTAACAAAAGCCCCGGTGAAAGCCGGGGTTTCTTTTGGAGTAAATAGTGGCATTTAGTATTGTCCAATTCATAGGTGATGGAACTTCCACAACCTATAGCTTTTCGTTCCCCTACATCGACAGCTCTCACATTGAGGTGTCGGTAGGCGGCGTTCCCGCAGCTTACACGCTGACGAACACAAACACCATTACCCTTGCTACAGCACCTGCTGTCGGGGCTTTTATTACGATCGCTCGCAACACTCCTAAGAGTGCTGTGCCAGTCGATTTCTCCGACGGATCCATCCTTCGCGAAGCTGACCTTGATGTGTTGGCAGTGTTCTCCACCTACGTGGCTCAGGAGACCTATGACCGCGCCGATGATGCGCTCGGCTATGACAGTACGGACGGTAGCTGGGATGCGGTGGAGCGTAAGATCAAAAACGTTGCTGCCCCAGTTGCTGCAGGTGATGCTGTTAACAAAGGCACCATTGATTCCCTGTACCCATACGTCGCCACGGTGGCTGGTGCAATTGCTAAAGTTAACACCGTCGGTGATGCCATCAGTAAAGTAGGTACTGTCGCCGACAATATTACAAGCGTAAACACTGTTGCGTTAAATAACACCAACGTAAGCAAGGTAGCTGCAATAGACGCTAGGGTTACGACCGTAGCTAACAACGACGCTAATGTAACTGCGGTTGCCGACATCGACGCTAATGTAACTACGGTTGCAGGTGTGTCGCCTAAAGTAACAACAGTTGCTAATAACATTGTAAAAGTAGTTGCGGTAGCTGATAATACTACTAACATTAATGCGGTTTTTGATAATGCGAGCAACATTACAGCAGTTGCTGGAAACACATCTAATATTAACTCTGTATTTGGTAATGCTACTAATATTAATAGTGTAGTTGCTAACGCACCTAATATTAATGCTGTAGCTGCTAACGCACCTAATATTAATGCCGTATTTGCAAACGGAAGTAACATCGCAGCAGCCGTTAGTAACGAAACTAATATCAATGCTGTTGTTGCTAACGCACCTAATATTGATGCTGTCTTTGCCAACGCAAGTAACATTACAGCAGTTGCTGGAAACGAAACTAATATTAATGCTGTTGTTACTAACGCACCTAATATTAATACTGTAGCCGATAATATTGGAGTCGTTAATACAGTTGTTACAAACCTTGCGGCTATTCAAGATGCTCCTCAACAAGCGTCTGATGCGGCGGCTAGTGCAGTGTCGGCGGCTCAGTCTGCGGCATCTGCGGCAACTCTTTTAGATAACTTTGATGACCGCTATTTAGGCGCAAAGGCTTCTGACCCCGCAGTTGATAATGACGGCGACCCGCTTATTGTTGGCGCTTTGTATTTCAACACTGCTGATGGTGTAATGAGGATTTACACGGATAGTGGTTGGCTTGCCGCCTCTAGCGCATCTGTTGTTACTTTAGATACTTATGAGTTTGTTGCAACTTCAGGGCAAACAGCTTTTACAGGTCTTGATGCTAATGGCATTACCTTAAGCTACACAGCCCCATCACTGCTTGTAACTCTCAATGGTGTACGGCTACGCCCGGGCGACGATTACACAGCCACAGACGGCGTTACAGTGACTCTGGCGACTGGTGCGACTACAGGTGACGAGCTTGTTGTTGATGCCTTTGGTAACTTCTTGGTTGCCGATGTAGTCAGCCGAGCTGCTGGCGGTACTTTCCAATCAGCAGTTAACGTCCTTGGCAATATGGACGCTACCTCATTTACGGTTGGTGGAGCGCCTTTACCAGCGGCTAACCCTATAGATTCTTGGCCTGTTGGTTCTGTATTTATTTCTGTAGTTGCCACAAACCCAAACACTCTTTTAGGTGGTGGAACATGGGTAGCCTTTGGTGCTGGTCGTGTTCTGGTTGGTATTGATGCTGGACAGACTGAGTTTGATACGGTAGAAGAAGTTGGAGGTGCTAAGACACACACTCTGACAACGGCAGAAATGCCAAGTCACACGCACGGGATCACGGCTGGTACGGTTGACTATGATGCCGCTGGCGCCACTGCCGTCCAAGGCAGGCTGGGCGTAGCAACCTCCCTATCTACTGGCGCGGCTGGTAGTAATGGTGCTCACAACAACTTACAACCATACATTGTTTGCCACTTCTGGAAAAGGACAGCCTAAAAATGAGATTAACTATTATTCCCTCGGACAGTCAGT
>OCOY01000059.1_pt1 | contig 21450 bp, 14 predicted proteins | sample 1494131 | NCBI WGS metagenome assembly OCOY01 (sample SAMEA3275523, study PRJEB22092) | marine metagenome | biome: ENVO:00000039; feature: ENVO:00002042; material: ENVO:00002010 | collected 2014-06-21T17:05:00+00 | depth 1 m | reverse complement strand
TAATGTGCGCTCAGCTCCGCCGCGATTGAGGCCTGTGATAATGTGAGTGACTTTAATCATATTAATATTTCTGCTCTCATAATGTGAGTCGCGAATGTCTTTTGGCTAAATAAAAGAGCCTACTACTTCTGCAATGTGTTTATCATAATTTGTGTTTTTCGGCTAGATTTTCGCGTCTGATTGGCAAGCTGAAATATTTTTCCTGCATTCTTTTCTTCATAGCTCGAGAGGCTCTGTACGACTTTGGCTGGATTTCCACATATTACAGAATTAGCTGGAAAATTACCTCGGACGATAGCACCAGCGCCGATTATTGAGTTGTCAGCAATGCAAGTGTCTAAAAGTACTGTCGCTCCCGTGCCAATAAAGACGTTATTTCCAATCCTAATGCGGCCAAAACGTGATTGCTTTGCGTAAATATCTACGAAATTAAATCCTCTCTTAATTAGAGGCACCTGTATAGCGCCATCATGATTTATAAATGTGACGCCGTTCGCAATGAGGCAATTGCTCCCAATTGTGATTAAGTATGGTTCAGTTCCAAATTGTTGACGCCCAACAAATCTGGTGCCTTTTCCGACAGTCATACCCTGGTTTATTGCGGATTTTACTTCTATTAAGCGCCTGATTTTAGTCAGTACTTTAAAAATACACCCCGCCCTGTACAAAAAATGTATCATCTTCTGATCTCCAATTGGAACTCTTGAAGCTTTTGCATAATGCCACTGGTAAGTTGACTGTACTAAAGTGCTAAGTGAGAATGCTAAATAAAAGTCTAAATTTTGATTGGTCTGGTTGAGTACTAAAATCAGAAAAAACTTCGCGAATATTCGTACGATTGCTGCACGAAGTACAACGCCTTCCCTATCCAGCATATTCAATAAGATGCCATGGGGTCCGATGGCTATCTGTATAATTCCAGTCGCCATTAATATATTTATTGATTCTATGGGAATATTACCAAGATTTCCATAAAAATAATCAAGCAATAGATGCGGTCGAAAAATTAGCAATACTGCGTACGGTGTAGCCAGTATAAGTCCACAAATACGGCCAAAATTTCTGAGCTGTAAGAGGTTTTGGCTTGAAACTCTGAAAATTTTCGGAGCTAGATATAAGTCGATAGATGACACAATGAACTGCAGTGGCGTGAATAACCTCAAAACCGCGTTAATAATTGCAATTTCAGAATCCTCTTTCAAAAATATTATTAAAATAACCCCTCCCCATTGCGAGAGGTAGTTTAGGGTTGTTAAGATCCAAAACTTATATGCTTCTCTAAAATTTTCTGCTGCGCCTTTCAGGTGATTCAGTCGGATTTCTATTGAGTAGATTAAGTAAGTAAATGTTACTAGCATGATAAACCAGGCAATGGCTGTCATGATGTACCATGCTGAAAATGCATCATATTGCGGGAAGATGCATATGTAAAAAGATGTAAGCGTCGAAATTATCCCAGCTTCGAGTAATCCCCCCTTATTCGATTTGCCAATGCCTCTATAAAATGATGAAATTTGCGTAATGGTTGTTGTGGGGATAAGCAGGGTCCAGATCCACGCAAATGGATCGGTCGGTTCAAGAAATGTTTTTGATAGGCAGAAAAGTGTTGCCGTTGCCAAAATTGATAGAATCATTATGTTCGAGAATGTGGTGCAGAAAATTTTTGTTGTAGTGGGCTTTGGCAAGTTGCCACCCTTCAACTCTCGAATGAGGAGAAGTGGTTGACCAGCTTGCAACAGGATTGATAGCCCGTTCAAAACAACTAGGGCACTGAAAAACTTCCCTGTTTCCTCAATAGGGAGACTTTTTGTGAGTGTAATGGTCAAGAAAACGGGCCCGCCTGAAGATGCGAGGCGAAACAGTAGATTGTATAGTAGATTAAGGCCGTCTTTCAAAATTTTGAACTCTAAGTGGTTAAACCAAAGTTGATTTAACAGATTATCACAAATTGTAGGTTTATAAGCCAATAATTATATCTGGATTTTCTAGAGCCGCAGGTCAGATTCTGATTTTTTAAATATATGCTTCAGATCATAAAGAATATGATTTGGCTTGCCGAAATCTCTTATATTTAGAGAACCCATTTGTTTGAACTCTTGGTGTGAAACCGCTATAATTATTCCGTCGTATTCTTTTTGCTGAGGTATTTCTGCTAAATTTAAGCCATACTTTTCTTTTGCTTCCTTTGGATCCGACCATGGATCAAAGATATCGACGAAAATTCCATATTCTTTTAGTGCGGCGTAGATGTCGATGATTTTCGTATTTCGTAAGTCTGCGCAATTTTCTTTGAACGATAGTCCCATAATTAAAATGCGCGCATTATATGTCTCAATGCCGCGCTTGATCATTGCTTTGATCATCTGGCCCGCAATATAGGCACCCATTCTGTCGTTTAAACGCCGACCCGCGAGAATAATTTCAGGATGATACCCTATAGATTCTGCCTTAAACGTTAGATAATACGGATCGACCCCAATGCAGTGGCCGCCGACAAGACCTGGCTTGAATGGCATGAAATTCCATTTTGTCGACGCGGCGTTCAGGACGGCGTCGGTGTCGAGCCCTAAGGCGTTAAAGATTATTGCAAGCTCGTTTATCAAAGCGATATTCAAATCACGCTGCGTGTTTTCGATCACTTTTGCAGCTTCTGCAATTTTGATACTTTCGGCTCGATATGTCCCAGCGGTTATGATGCTGCTATATAAGTGATCTATATAGTCAGCCGAGTCTGGAGTGGAACCGGAAGTAATTTTCCGAATGTTTTTGAGACTATGTTCTTTGTCGCCCGGGTTAATGCGTTCAGGACTATACCCAAGAAAAAATTCTTCATTAAAGATTAGGCCGGAGCTGCGCTCTAGGATTGGACAGCAAATCTCTTCCGTCGCGCCGGGATATACAGTGCTTTCGTAAATCACAATATCGCCCGATTTCAACACTTTGCCAAGCATTTCACTGGCACAGATAAGGGGCGTCAGATCAGGCCTTTTGTGTGCATCAATCGGTGTGGGGACGGTGACGATATAGATATTGCAGTGCCGGAGATCGTTAATTTTTTGAGAGAGCTTTAGGTGAGTTGCCGACCGTATTTCTTCGCTGCTAACTTCCAGCGTTGAATCGCGGCCTTCACGCAGTGCAGCGATCCGGGTTGCGTCGATGTCGAAGCCCACTACAGGATAGTGGGCGCCAAAGGCAACAGCCAGCGGCAGGCCGACATAGCCAAGCCCAATAATCGCGATCTTTGCAGTTTCGAGAGAAAATTTTTGCATGATTAAAATCACATTAGGAAACTAAAATTGTTACGACTCAGGCTAGGCCTGCGACATTAACAAACCCTAAATTTCTTGACTATTTTTCAGCGCATAGTTTCCGGATCGGCTAGAGTCATGAAAAAACTAGAAAATCTGCGTTCGAAAGGGCCAGTTCAGGGCTTAAGTCTGCAAAGTGAAAAGGTGAGGCTTGGCCGTTTCCGTCGGGGTCGTACCAAAGCTTTCCCGTGGCAGTGTCATAGCTAAATCTAACGGTCTCGCTTGTGGCTTCACCGGTTGAATTGGCTTCAAATTGCGCGGTGGATAAAGATCCAATTGGAAGTCCATTAAAACTATTTGTGTTTAGCATCAAAACATCAATGCTTGGCTCAAAATCTGTGATGGTTACAACATCGTTATTTGTCGGAGGACTGTTGAAAATGAAGCTGTCCGCTCCCGCAGCGCCAGTTAAAAGATCCGAACCGCCGCCACCATCGATAATGTTGGATCCTGCATTTCCGATGATGCGCTGGGAGAGTTCATTGCCGAACAAGTTTATTTGAGCGGTTGCTGGGCCGCTGGTCGCTGACAACATTTCAATATCTTGACCCTGCGCCAAGGCATAGCTCACCGCTGTGAAAATTCGGTCAAAGCCGTTTCCGAGTGTTTCTTCCACCTGATCTGCTGAGTTATAAAGATAATAAATATCATTCCCCGCGCCACCGATTAGGGTGTCGGCCGAACCGCCACCTGTAGAAATTGTGTTATTTCCTGAATTACCAGTAATGATTTGGGAAAATGAATTGCCAGACATGTTGACTGTAAATGTTGAATTCGGATCTGCAACTGAAAGAAATTCAACTTCTTGATTTGGGGCAACAGCATAATTTACTGTTGTGAAAATGTGATCAATGCCTTCACCGCGATTTTCATAAACACGATCATAGATATTATAAACGTAGTAGCTGTCGTTTCCCAAGCTGCCGCGCAGCACATCTGCGGCGCCGCCTCCAGTATTTAAGATGTTATCACCGGCATTTCCGATGATGGTTTGAGAAAGCTCATTGCCGGTTAATTGAAGTGGGTCTGTGGCCACGGCGTTTATGGCACCTAAAAGCTCTATAGATTGACCCGCCGTCAGACGATAATTTACTGCACTGAAAACTTTGTCAAATCCGCCACTTAGGTCTTCGATGGTTTGATCCCCTATATTATAGACATAATAGGTATCATGGCCCAAGCCTCCGATCAGAATATCCGGCGCGCCTTCACCCGAGGACAGGCGGTTTTGGCCAGCATTGCCGATGATCGTTTGCGAAAACGCATTGCCAAATAGGTAAAGTGGGGCGGTCGAGGCTAAGTTTGCCGCTGAAAGCATCTCAATCTCTTGGCCTGCCGTCAAAGCATAGGTGACTGTGGTGAAAACATGATCATTGCCTGCGCCGAGGCTCTCATTAACGCGGTCATAGGGGTTGCAGACATAATAGGTGTCATTGCCGCCGCCGCCCAGCATTGTATCGGCCGCGCCCCCTCCTGAACTTAACACGTTATCACCTGCATTTCCGATGATCGTTTGCGATTTTTCATTGCCTGTTAAAGTAAGCGGATCTGTGGAGGCTGCGCTTACTGCTCCCAAAAGTTCAACTTCCTGACCGGCCGTTAAAATGTAATTTACTGCGGCAAAGACCCGATCCAGCCCGTTGCCTGCGGATTCCAGCACTTGATCGCCAGCATTCGAGACGTAATAGGTGTCATTACCCGCGCTGCCGATCAGGATATCTGCGGCACCCGCTCCCGACCTTAGGATATTAGCGCCAGCATTGCCGATAATTGTCTGCGCCAAGGCATTGCCCGTAAGATTAAGCGCTGTTGTCGCTGCCGCTGACATTGCGCCGAGGACTTCTATGCTTTGTCCCGCCGTAAGCGTATAATTGAGCGCTGTAAAAACCCTATCAAAGCCCTGGTCAATTTCTTCGCGCACTTGATCCAGAGCGTTATAGACGTAGTAAATGTCATCCCCCGCGCCGCCGATCAGCGTATCGGGGCTGCCCAACCCCGATGACAAGCGATTGCTGCCAGCATTGCCAATAAGGGTTTGCGAATAGGAATTGCCACTGAGATTAAGCGCGGTGGTGGCAGCCGTGTCGGCGACAGAGAGGACTTCGACATCTTGAAAGGCGACCAAAGCAAAATGGGCGTAGGTGAAAATCTGATCAAAACCCTGACCCGCTGCCTCATAGACGCGGTCATTCGAATTGTAGACAAAATAGATGTCATCGCCCGCGCCGCCGCGCAGAATATCTGCGCCACCGCCGCCAGTGTTCAATGTGTTTGCGCCGGCATTGCCAATAAGCGTTTGACTTAGCTCATTTCCTGTCAGGTTTAGCGCATCTGTGGCACCGCCGTCTATCGCTCCCAAAAGCTCGATCTCTTGGCCAGCAGCTAGGCTGTAATCGACGGCGGCAAAGGCGCGGTCAAAGCCCTCGCCCGCGGTTTCGCGCAGTTGGTCCGTTGCGGTAAAAACGAAATAGCGATCATCGCCGGCGCCTCCGAACAACGTGGCGTACCCGACATCGGAAGTGATCGAATCATTCCCCGCCAGCCCGAAAACCTGCACGCCAGAGCCCAAAGCTTGCAAAACATCGCCTGCCTCGGTGCCCAGAATGTCGTCTGGAGGCGCTGTGCTGAACAGGGGATCAATCGGTGCGCCGGTATCCATCCAGATTTGATCTAAATTATAAAGATCACTCCAATTTAGCTCTGCGGCGTGAATGGGCTGGCCCGAGGCGCTGAGCAGGGTAAGTGTTTCGTCGCCAAACCGGATCACCGCACCAGTCGCGGTGCTTGTGATCTGCAACTGGCCAAGATTGCGCAGCATAGGCCAAGCGGAGAGATCCAGCCTGTCTTGTCCGGGGGTGAAATCGGCGATTGTATCGGCGGCACCATCGGCACTGAGCAGAAAGATATCCGCGCCCAGACCGCCGCGTATCAGATCGCTGCCGCCACCATCGGCGATGATGTCATTGCCCGCGCCACCGTCGATCACATCATTGCCGCCCCAGCCGAACAGCGTGTCCTCGCCGCCACCGCCTTGCAAGCTGCCTCCCGTATTGGCCGCATGCTGTACAAGCCCCTGCGCGCCCAAAGCGTAATGCAGCTGGGTTATGCCCAGTTCGCTGCTGCTTGCCACAAAGATGTCAAAGCCATCACCCGCTGCGCGCATATCCAAAGCCGATATCTTTGCTAGCCCGATCTGATCGGTATCGGCCAAAGTCGCAAGCGCCAGAAGCCTGCCGCCCGGTAGCAGTTGAAACACGGTGATGCCATCATCCGCGCCACCCGCAACAACATAGCTGCGCCCGCCCAGATCGAGGCTTGCAAGCGCTGTCACCCCAGCAAAGCGGCTGTCCAGAGTGTCCAAGACATGCGAAGCAACCCGCAGACTGCCGCCGCTGCCGACCTCCATCACCGTAAGCGAGCCTGTGCCCGCCGCAGCGGCGATCAGAAAGGTCTGCGGCCCCAGATGCGCCACCGAAAGTGCGGTTGGCGTGGCGATCCACAGGCCAGTGGCCGCGTCTATATTTGCGCTGGCGGTCAGGCTGCCCGTGGCACCAACGGCCCAAGCGGTGATGCCGGGTGCCGTGAAATATGTCTCGGTGCTGGCGGAAAACAGATAGGTTTGCCCATCAACGGTGGCTTGGGCCAAGGCCACCACGCGGTCTGCGTAGGTCGTGTTGGTGTCAGCTGTAAGGCCGGTGGCAGTGACATGCGCACCTTGGTCAAAGCTTAATCTGCCAATGCCGCTTTTGTTCAAGATCCCACCATAGACGGCGGTGGTGCCATTGGCCAAACTTACCGCTTGCAGACCGATCAGGTCGCCAGAGAATTGCGTCAGATAGCCAAGATTGGTGATCAGGCCAAAGCTGCCATCGGGGTTCAGTGCGCGCAGCATCATCTCGCCCCCGCGCCCGCCGCCGGTCAGCAGATAGCTGTTGCTGCCGATTTGCATCGCGCCAATTTGTGCCACCGCCCCCGCTGCATCTGGCCGGAGCAGTGAGGTGCTGTCAAAGGCTTTCAGCGCAGGGCCAGCAAGGCTCCACGAGGCCAGAACCCCGCTGTAGCGCGTGCTGGAATAAAGCATGCCAGCCGAACCCGCGACGCTTGGCGCAAAGAAAAAATCGGTAATGCGCGGCAGCGTGTTGTCCGCTGGATCAACGCTATAGGTGATGATTGACAGCACGCGACGCCCGCCTTGATACCTCTGACCAACGTCAGAGCTACCCAAATCAGGCAGACTGTCCGCGGCGCTATTGCGGCGCGGACAGGGCTTCTAGCAAAGGATTAATTCAAAGCTTACCGTGGCAATGCTTGAACTTTTCGCCCGATCCGCAGGGGCATTCATCGTTGCGCGCGGGATTGCCCCAAGTGGTGGGGTCGGCTGCGTCAAATCCAGCCAGCGCTGCCGCGGCTGCGACAACGGGGGGCGCGGCTGTGGCGGCAACGCTTGGGCCTGCCGCGGCCTGTTGCTGGGCGAGGTATTGCTGCATCAACTGCTGTTGCTCTTCGGCGGTGATCGGGCGGATCTGCGACAGCTTTTGCGTCACATCTTGGCGCAAAGAGTTCAGCATCGATTCAAACAGCGCAAAGCTTTCGGTCTTGTATTCGTTCAGCGGATCGCGCTGCGCATAGCCGCGAAAGCCGATGACCGACCGCAGGTGTTCCAGGGTCAGCAAATGCTCGCGCCATTTGGTGTCGATGGTTTGCAGCAGCAGTTGCTTTTCGATGGTGCGCATCGACTCGTGGCCAAAGCCCTCGGCCTTTTCCGCCATCATCTGATCCGAGGCCGCAATCAGCCGTTCCAGAATGGTTTCCTGATCGGTACCCTCTTCGGCGGCCCAATCGGCGATCGGCAGATCCATGCCCATCTTTTCCGACACGGCCTCATGCATGCCCGCAACATCCCATTTCGCGGCATAGGCCTTGGGTGGCATGTAGTTGGTGGTCAGGTCTTCGGCGACCTGATGGCGCATGTCTTGCACGATCTCTTCGATATCAGGAGCTTGCATGACTTCCATACGCTGGCCAAAGATTGCTTTGCGCTGGTCGTTCATCACATCGTCAAACTTCAAAAGCTGTTTGCGGATGTCAAAGTTGCGACCTTCTACCTTGGCCTGCGCGCGTTCCAGCGATTTGTTGACCCAAGGGTGAATGATGGCTTCGCCCTCTTTCATCCCCAGTTTCGACAGCACGCTGTCCAGCCGTTCCGAGCCAAAGATCCGCATCAGATCGTCTTCCAACGACAGGAAGAACGACGACCGACCCGGATCGCCCTGACGTCCCGAGCGGCCGCGCAGCTGGTTGTCGATGCGGCGGCTTTCGTGGCGTTCGGTTGCCAAGACAAACAGACCGCCTGCGGCCTTTACGGCCTCTTCATCGGCGGCATGTTCGGCCTCTACCCGCGCGCGCACCTCGTCTGGGTGCAAATGCGGGTCGGCGGTGATAGCTTCCATTACCTTGAATTCGACATTGCCGCCAAGTTTGATGTCGGTGCCACGGCCTGCCATATTGGTGGCGATGGTCACGGCGTTCAGCTTGCCGGCATCGGCCACAATCTGGGCTTCCTGTTCGTGCTGACGCGCATTCAAGACGTTGTGTTCAATGCCCGCAGCTTTCAGCAGCTCTGACAGATATTCCGACTTTTCAATCGAGGTGGTGCCCACAAGAATCGGCTGACCGCTGGCATGGGCCTCTTGGATGGTTTTGACCACGCCTTCGAATTTCTCGCGCGATGTGCGGTAAACCGCGTCATCTTCGTCTTTGCGCTGCACCGGGCGGTTGGTTGGCACTTCGACCACGCCAAGTTTATAGATTTCCATGAATTCGTCGGCTTCGGTCGAGGCCGTTCCGGTCATGCCGCCCAATTTGTTGTAAAGGCGGAAATAGTTTTGAAAGGTCACGCTGGCAAGCGTCACGTTCTCGGGCTGAATCGTCACGCCTTCTTTGGCTTCAATCGCCTGATGCAGCCCGTCTGACAAACGACGGCCTTTCATCATGCGGCCGGTGAATTCGTCGATCAGCAAGATCTCGTCGTCGCGCACGATATACTGCTGATCTTTTTGGAACAGCTTGTGTGCGCGCAAGGCCTGCGTGACATGGTGAACAATTGTCGTGCTTTCAGGCTCGTACAGTGATTGATCGGAGGGCAAAATCCCTGCTGCGTGCAGCTGTTGTTCAATAAACTCGTTGCCGTCTTCCGAATAGGTGACGTTGCGAGTCTTCTCATCCAGCTTGAAATGCTCTTCGGTCAACAGCGGAATCAGCCGATCAACCTGCACATAAAGATCGCTGCGGTCTTGGCTGGGGCCGGAAATGATCAGCGGCGTGCGCGCTTCGTCGATCAGGATCGAGTCGACCTCGTCCACAATCGCAAAGTTATGGCCGCGCTGCGACATCTCTTCCAAAGTGGCCTTCATATTGTCGCGCAGATAGTCAAAGCCCAACTCGTTGTTGGTGGCATAGGTGATATCGGCCTGATAGGCGGTCTTTTTCTCGGCAGCGTCTTGATAGGGATAGACCACGCCGGTGGTCATGCCCAAGGCGCCGTAGACTTTGCTCATCCATTCAGCATCGCGCTTGGCAAGATAGTCGTTCACGGTGACAACATGCACGCCCTTGCCCGTCAGCGCGTTCAGATAGGCCGGAAAGGTTGCAACAAGGGTCTTGCCCTCGCCGGTGCGCATTTCGGCGATATTGCCTTGGTGCAGGAAAATCCCGCCCATCAGCTGCACATCAAAGGCGCGCAGCCCCAAAGCGCGGCGCGCGGCCTCGCGGCAGTTGGCAAAGGCCTCGGGCAAAAGCGCCTCTAGGCTTTCGCCGCCCTCTTGCACCCGCTGCCGGAAGGCGGCGGTCTTTTCAATAAGCCCCTCATCGCTCAAAGCCGCGAATTCGGGCTCGAGTGCATTTATCTTTGCCACCAAAGGCCGCACCGATTTGACCATGCGATCATTCGGCGTTCCAAAAATTTTGCGCGCAACAGTTCCAAGACCCAGCATGTTTTCTCCGCCTGGCCGATATTACAATATCGTGTGAGGCTCTGGCTTGCTCGCTCGGCGCGGCTTCCTTAGAAGGGCGTCAGGGTAGGCTGCCTGCATCACACGCGACCCGTGCGATGTAAGGGCTAGGCCCAACATAGTCAACGTCGCGCGGGTGCGCGGCACGATCAGGAGAGTGTGACATGGCAAAAGCGATGCGGTTTTTGGCAGGAGCAGCGCTTGCTGCCTGTCTTGCAGGTCCGGTTCTGGCCGAGGAGCCTTCAGCAGATACGGTTATCGCGACGGTGAACGGCACCACGATCACCCTTGGCAATATGATCGTCGCGCATGACAGCCTGCCCGAGCAGTATAAAACCCTGCCTGCCGAGGCGCTGTTCAAAGGCATTTTGGATCAATTGGTGCAGCAAACCCTGCTGGAACAATCGGTTGGCGAGACCCTGAGCAAGAAAGACACCTTGCAGTTGCAAAATGACCGGCGCAGCTATCTGGCCAATGCTGCCCTGACCCCGATTGTCACCAGCGCTGTGACCGATGAAAAGCTTCAGGCGCTTTATGACGAGCGCTTTAAGGACCAAAAGGCCTCTACCGAATATCACGCGGCGCATATTTTGGTTGATAGCGAAGAAAAGGCCAATGCGCTGAAGGCCGAGCTTGCCGGCGGTGCCGAATTTGCGGCGGTTGCCAAGGCGAATTCGACAGATACAGGGTCGGGGGCCAATGGCGGTGATCTGGGCTGGTTTGGTCTGGGCGCGATGGTCAAGCCCTTCGAAGATGCCGTTGTCGCAGCAAAGATTGGCGAGGTTGAAGGCCCGATCAAATCTGATTTTGGCTGGCATTTGATTTTGGTCTCGGAAACCCGCGTCGCCTCGCAGCCAACTCTGGATGATCTGCGCGCCGAATTGGCCTCGCAGATCGAGCAAACTGCGGTAGAAGATCACCTAAAGGCGCTGACCGATGCTGCTAAAATCGAAAAACCCGGCGAGGGGCTGGACCCCAAGCTGATTCTCGACGCTAAGTTGCTGGACAAATAACCACGAAATGCGGGGGCTATAATGGGAAAGAAAGACTGGAAGTCGAAAGCCAAGGCTTTGAAAAAAGATCTTAAGGCGCTGATGTCTTATCAGCCGGCTGCGACGGTTGTGGTGAAAAAAGCCAAGCCGATTTCTCCTTTGGCCCCCGCAAGTTTTCCTGTGCTGCCGCAGATTGCCGGCGTTGAATTTGCCGCTGTCGAGGCCGGGGTGCGCTATCATAACCGCAAGGATGTGATGCTGGTGCGCTTGGCTGCGGGGACTGCCTTAGCAGGCGTGTTCACCCGCTCGACCACGCGCTCGGGCTGTGTGCGCGATTGTCAGGACAAGCTGGCGATGAAGGTTCCGGCGGGCGCAGGGGCGGCTATTGTGGTCAACTCTGGCAATTCCAATGCTTTTACCGGCAAGATCGGCGACATCGCTGTAGCCGAGGTGACGGGGGCTGTGGCCGCAGCCCTTGGCCTGCCCGCCTCGCGGGTGTTTTCCTCTTCGACCGGCGTGATCGGCGAACCTTTGCCCTATGAGACCATCACCGCCAAGATCCCCGATCTGGTGGCCGGCCTGCGCGAAGATGCCATCGAGATGGCCGCTCATGCAATGATGACCACCGATACCTTCCCCAAGGGTGCCGCCGCCACGGTGCAGGGCGAGGGTGGCGAGATCAAGATTGCCGGTATCGCCAAAGGCTCGGGCATGATTGCGCCGGATATGGCGACGATGCTGGTCTATATCTTTACCGATGCCAAAATCTCGCCCGCCAATCTGCAAAAGCTGTTGTCGCGCAACGTTGATACGACCTTCAACTCGATCACGGTGGACAGCGACACCTCGACCTCTGACACGCTGCTGCTGGCGGCCACCGGCCAATCGGCTGCGGCAGAGCTGAAGGGGGCTGCGCTTAAGGCCTTTGAGGTCGCGTTGCACGGCGTGATGCGCGATCTGTCGCATCAGGTGATCCGCGATGGCGAAGGGGCCACCAAATTCGTCGAAGTACGGGTCACAGGGGCGGCCAGCGACGCTGACGCACAAAAGCTGGCCTTTGCGATTGCCAATTCGCCCTTGGTGAAAACCGCGGTGGCGGGGCAAGATCCGAATTGGGGGCGCATCGTTGCCGCCATTGGCAAGGCGGGTGCGGCGGCAGATCGTGACAAGCTGTCGATCAAGTTTGGCGATATTCTGGTCGCCAAGGACGGCTGGCGCAATCCTGACTACAAGGAAGAAGAGGGTGCGGCCTATATGCAGCAGCCCGAGCTGGTGATTGCGGTTGATATGGGGCTTGGCAGCGCCAAACGCTCGGTCTTCACCTGTGATCTGACCAATCGCTATATCGAAATCAACGCCGATTACCGCTCGTGAAGACGGTTCTGGTTGTTGCCGTTGCCCTGATTGATGCCGAGGGGCGGGTGCTTTTGGCGCAGCGCCCCGAAGGCAAATCCTTGGCCGGTCTGTGGGAGTTTCCTGGTGGCAAAGTCGAGCTGGGCGAAACCCCCGAGGCCGCGCTGATTCGTGAGCTGCGCGAAGAGCTTGGCATTGATACATGGCAGTCTTGTCTCGCACCGCTGACCTTTGCCAGCCACAGCTATGACGATTTTCACCTGCTGATGCCGCTGTTTGCCTGCCGCCGCTGGGAGGGTATTCCCGCCCCGCAAGAGGGCCAAAATCTGGCTTGGGTGCGGCCGCAAAACCTGCGCGATTATCCGATGCCCGCCGCTGATCTGCCGCTGATTCCGATCCTGCGCGACTGGCTGTAACCCGCGCAATTTATCCTTTTGCGCCTTAAATTCGCCTTAAATATTGTGTGATTTTTAAGGAATCGCTCTTAGCCTAAAGCCGTAAACATCGCTTTGGGGGCAATATGCTGCGGACGATTACTGTTGGAAGTTGTGTCTCGATCCAGGGGCTGCTGGTGGGCCAGATGGCCGATGGCAAGATCATGGTCAAGGTCGATGAGAGAACCTTCGTCGGCTATCCGGTGACCAAAACCAAACTGGTTTAACGCCCTGACGCCATAGAAAAAGGCCGGAACACGTTCCGGCCTTTCTGTATTTCTGACAGTTTTTGCTTAGGCCAGTGTGCGCTGAACTTCTTCGCGCTCAAAGATCTCGATGACATCGCCTGCGCGGATGTCTTCGTAACGTTCAAACGCCATACCGCATTCTTGACCCGAGATCACTTCTTTGACCTCGTCCTTGAAGCGCTTCAGCGTCTTCAGCGTGCCTTCGTGGATCACGACGTTGTCGCGCAGCAGACGCACCCCAGCCGAGCGGCGTGCAACGCCTTCTGTGACCAAGCAGCCTGCAACTTGACCAATGCCGGTGACCTTGAACACTTCCTTGATCTGCGCATAACCGATGAAGGTTTCGCGGATCTCGGCTTTCAACAGGCCAGAGGCAGCGGCTTTGATGTCGTCAACCAGATCATAGATGATCGAATAGTAACGAATCTCGACCCCCTTCTGATGCGCCGAGTTCCGTGCCGAAGCATTTGCCCGCACGTTAAAGCCGATGATCGGGCATTTGCTGGCTTCGGCCAGAGATACGTCGGTATCGGTGATCGCGCCCACGCCATAAGACAGCACACGCACGCGCACCTCGTCGTTGCCAACCTTTTCCAAGGCTTGCACGATCGCTTCGGCAGAGCCCTGAACGTCGGCTTTGACGATGATCGGCAGTTCGGCAACGTCTTGATCGGCTTTGGCTTTCGCCATCAGCTGTTCCAGCGTCGTTGCAGCGCCAATCGCGGCGCGCTTGTCTTTGGCGGATTTGGCGCGGTAATCGGCGATTTCACGCGCCTGCGCTTCGGTTTCCACCACGTTCAGCGTGTCACCTGCCGAAGGCGTGCCCGAAAGGCCAAGCACTTCAACCGGAACCGAGGGGCCTGCATGGTCAACGCGTTCGCCCTTATCGTTGATCAAAGCCCGCACCTTGCCCCACTGCTCGCCGACGACAAAGATATCGCCTTTGTTCAGCGTGCCGTTTTGCACCAGAACGGTCGCAATCGGGCCGCGACCAACGTCAAGCTTGGCTTCGATCACTGCGCCCGAGGCATTGCGGTTCGGGTTGGCGCGCAGTTCCAGAATTTCGGCCTGAAGCGCGATGGCCTCTAGCAGATTGTCCAGACCCATGCCGGTTTTCGCCGAAACTTCAACGTCTTGCACATCGCCAGACATCGCTTCGACAACGATTTCATGCTGCAACAGATCGGTGCGCACTTTGGTTGCATCGGCACCGTGCTTGTCCATCTTGTTGATGGCCACAATCATCGGCACTTTGGCAGCCTTGGCATGGGCAATCGCTTCGATGGTTTGCGGCATAACCGCGTCATCGGCTGCAACCACCAGCACCACAATATCCGTCACCTGAGCCCCGCGCGAGCGCATCGAGGTAAAGGCAGCGTGGCCGGGAGTGTCAAGGAAGGTCAGCTTTTGACCCTTATCGGTCACAACCTGATAGGCGCCGATATGCTGGGTGATGCCGCCGGCTTCGCCCTGAACCACATTTGCCTTGCGCAAAGCATCCAAAAGCGAGGTTTTGCCGTGGTCAACGTGGCCCATGATGGTGATCACAGGCGGACGCGTTTCCAGATCATCGACAGCGTCTTTGGTCTGTTCGATGGCTTGTTCAACGTCCGCATCCGACACGCGCACGACTTTGTGGCCGAATTCTTCGATCACAAGTTCGGCGGTATCCGCGTCGATCGCTTGGTTCATTGTGACCATCATGCCCATTTTCATCAGGCTTTTGACCACATCCGCAGCCCGTTCCGACATGCGGTTTGCAAGTTCAGAAACGGTGATCGATTCGGGCAGTTGCACATCGCGGAACTGCTTTTCAGGTTTGTTACCGAAGCCCATCGCCTTTTGGCGGGCTTTTTCCTGCTTGCGCTTCATCGCAGCCATCGAGCGGGTACGACCGCCCTCGCCTGCAAGCGCGTCGTTCAGGGTCAGCTTGCCCGAGCGGCGACCTTCGTCACCGGCCTTGGCTTTGGCATTGCGCTCGCGCTCTTCGCGCTCGCGGTCGGTTTTGTTGCGTGCTGGTGCAAGGCCGGGCTTGGCACCCATCGGTGCGCGGGCAATCGCATCATCGACCGCAGGTGCGGCAGGGGCTGCGTTGCGTGCAGGACGGCCATCGGCGGCAGGCTTTTCAGCCGCTGCGGGTTGTACGGGCTGACGACGGCTGGTGCCCAAGACGTCAGCTTTGCGCTGAACCGCTTTGGCAGCGGCCTCGGCGGCAGCTTCGACGCGCAGACGCTCTTCTTCTGCGGCTTTGACGCGCGCAGCCTCAACACGTTCACGCTCTTCGCGCTCTTTGGTTTCGGCTTCGTCGCGCTTGCGGGCGCGCTCTTCTTCACGCTCGCGATCATCTTCTGCGCGGCGGGCTGCGTCTTCGGCTTCGCGGGCCTTGGCCACACGAAGCGCCGCCAGACGGCGTTCCATCTCGGCATCGGTGATGCCTGCGGGCCGCTTGGAAGGGTCACCCAGATGGGATGCCGTTCCGGCAGCCGCTGGGGCGCCAGGCGTGCCCGGCTTTGCCACCGGCACGACCACGCGTTTACGCTTGGTCTCTACAACAACGCTCTTCGTGCGGCCGTGGGAGAAGCTTTGCTTCACCTGACCGGAACGAGGTGCGCCACCCAGGCCGAGGGGTTTTTTGCCGTCTGTATCGCTCATGCGTCCTACGTATCCTTCAAGGCGGTCTCGCCGCCATCCTGCTCTTCAATTTGCAAACGCAAACCAGAAAGCCTTGCCGCTTCCTCTACAACACGCGTCGTGAGTCCACCAGCCGCAAGCGCGGCGTGTATCGCACGTTCGCGCCCGAAAGCCAAACCCATTTCCTCGGCAGACAGAAAGCCAATAAAGCTCTTGTCGCCGTCGGGCGCGCGCAGTTTCGTTTTGCCGCGTTCAGACCCGTTCGATGCCTGTATCAGCACCCGAACTTTGTCCTTTTGCAGCCAGTCCTTGACCTTTTCATAGCCCATAACGGCCCCCGAGGCCTTGCGAGCCAAAGAGATCAGGTCAATCACACGGCGCAGCATCAGCGCTTCTACCAGATCGGCCAGATCGTCTGGCACTTTCACTGGCTGACGGGCGGCGCGGGCAAACAGGCCCTTTTTCGCCGCCTTATCAATCGCTGCACGCTCTGCCGTGACATAGAATCCTCGTCCCGGAAGGCGCCCCAAAATATCGGGCACCACCAAGTCATCCGGCCCCAGACAAAAGCGGATCAGACCCGCTTTTGGCTGAACTTCCCCGGTCGCAATACATTTGCGTTCCGGATCGTCGAGTAGTTTTTCACGGCCACCGCGTGTCAAGGTATTCCCCGAGCCCTTCTATCAGGCCTCGGCCTCCTCTTCGTCGATCTCTTCCACTTCGGCAGAGGCCAATTCGGTTGGATCGACCCAGCCCAGCATAACCCGAGCTGTCATGACCAGATTTTGCGCTTCTTCCAAGGAAACGTCAAACTTCTCAAGAACGCCTTCGTCCTTTTTCCGCTGACCGTTTTCTGTGGTCCAACCGCCAGCCAGTTCCCAATCGGCGCAGGTGGCGAAATCTTCCAGCGTCTTGATGCCATCCAGCGCAAGCGCTTCCAGCATTTGGGGGGTAAGGCCTTCAAATTCCACAAGACTATCTTCAACGCCCATTGCACGCGCAGCTTCCATCGCCTTGGTATTGGCGGCTTCCAGATGTTCGCGGGCACGGGTTTGCAGCTCGCCTGCGGTGCCTTCGTCAAAGCCGTCGATCGACAAAAGCTCGTCGATTTCGACATAGGCGACTTCTTCCAGATTGGTAAAGCCCTCGGCCACCAGCAGCTGCGCCATCATCTCGTCGATGTCCAGCGCGTCGATGAACAGCTTGGTGCGTTCGGCAAATTCTGCCTGACGGCGGGCTGATTCGTCGGTTTCGGTCACGATATCAATATCAAGGCCGGTCAGTTGCGAGGCCAGACGCACGTTCTGACCACGGCGGCCAATCGCCAGCGACAGCTGTTCGTCTGGAACCACGACTTCGATCTTGCCAGCTTCTTCGTCGATCACAACTTTCGACACTTCGGCAGGTTGCAGCGCGTTCACAAGGAAGGTCGCCTGATCAGCGTTCCACGGAATGATGTCGATTTTCTCGCCCTGCAATTCGTTCACAACAGCCTGCACACGGCTGCCGCGCATACCGACGCAAGCGCCAACCGGATCAATCGAATTGTCGAAAGAAATCACAGCGATTTTCGCGCGCGAGCCTGGGTCACGCGCCACGGCCTTGATCTCGATGATGCCATCATAGATTTCTGGCACTTCCATCTTGAACAATTCAGCCATGAACTGCGGGTCGGTGCGCGACAAGAACACCTGCGGGCCACGGGCCTCGCGGCGCACATCTTTGATATAGCAGCGAATACGGTCGTTCGGGCGATAGCTTTCGCGGCCGATCTTTTCGTTGCGGCGCAGAATCGCTTCGCCACGGCCAATATCGACGATGATATTGCCATATTCTTCGCGCTTGACCTGACCGTTGATGATCGTGCCCTTGCGGTCTTTGAATTCTTCATACTGACGATCACGCTCGGCTTCGCGGACCTTTTGCAAGATCACCTGCTTGGCCGATTGCGCAGCGATTCGGCCCAGATCAACCGGCGGCACTTCGTCGATGATCTCATCGCCGATGCTTGGGTCTTTCAGGTGGTCTTTGGCCTGCTTGACGGTCAGTTGCGCGTGGTGGTTTTCAACCTCGTCATCGCCCACAACGGTGCGGATGCGCGCAAAGGTGGCGCGGCCGGTCTTGCGGTCGATGTTGACGCGAATATCCATATCGGCGCCGTAGCGCGACTTGGCGGCCCGCGCGAGGCTGTCCTCCATCGCTTGGATCACCAGTTCGGGATCAATCATCTTCTCGCGGGCGACAGCCTCGGCGGTCTGGAGAAGTTCAAGCTGGTTTGCAGAAGTAATCGCCATCGGAAGTCTCCGGTCCTAGTGTTTGGTTGCTTCGGGCGCGTCATCACTGTCGTCGCCCTCGGTTTCTTGGATTTCGTCAAACTCTGATTCGTCAAAGGCACCGCTGACCTTTTTCTGACGCAGCATTTCTGTGATCAGATCATCGGTCAGGATCAGTTTGGCATCGGACAGCCAATCGAATTGCAGGCCGATCGTCACAGGTTCTGCGCCATCATCCAGTTCGATCAGCACTTCTTCGCCCTCGACACCCGCCAACATGCCTTTAAAGCGGCGGCGGCCGTCGATCAGCTCGGTGGTTTCAATGCGGGCTTCCCAGCCTTTCCACATCTCGAAGTCTTTCAGACGGGTCAGTGGACGGTCGATCCCGGGCGAAGAAACCTCGAGCACGAAGTTTTCCTCGATCGGGTCTTCGACATCCAACACTGCCGAAACAGCAAGCGAGATTTCGCCGCAGTCATCGACAACGATGCCGCCATCGGGGCGGTCGGCCATGATTTGCAACGTACGGGTGGCTCCGCCCATCAGGCGAATGCGCACAAGTTCAAAGCCCAGGCCTTCGATCACAGGCGTGACGATATCGGCAAGGCGACGATCCATAGCGGTTTTGGCGATCAGATCAGACATGGTGTCCTAAAAACAAAAAACGGGCCGACAGGCCCGTATGTGACTTGCGGTAGCTTCAGGTTTGGACCCTGAAGCAGCTGTTAAAAGCCATATAGGCTGGAACCACAGCAGATGCAAGGGTTAGCGCAAAGCATCCATCGCCGCCACCAAAGCCTCGCTTATGCCCGGCTCTGACAGCGCATGTCCTGCCATCGGAATGATTTGCAGCTTTGCCTTGTCCCAGCCACTGGCCAGCTTATGCGCCGAGACCGGTGGGCAGATCATATCGAACTGACCTTGGATGATATTGGCGGGGATATGCGCGATGCGGCCGCGGTTTTTCAAGATCCAGCCATCTTCTTCCAAAAACGCTGCGTTGATAAAGTAGTGATTCTCAAGTCGAGCAAAGGCGCGGGCATAGTCAGATGGGCCATCGCCGACAAAGCCAAAGCTTTGCACCGAGGCCAGAGCATTTTCCCAAGCGGCCCAAGTGCGGGCGGCTTTTTGCTCTTCCATCGCGATATCGCTGAACAGGCGGCGGTGATAAGCGGCAATAAGATCGCCGCGTTCGTCTGGCGGGATCGGCGCAACAAAGCGGGCCCAAAGCTCGGGGTAAAAGGCGGCAGCACCGCCGCCATAGAACCAGTCAAGCTCGGCTTGGGTTGCCAAAAAGACGCCACGCAATACGATATGGCGCACCCGCGCGGGGTGGCTGATGGCGTAGATCAGTGCCAAGGTCGCACCCCAGCTGCCGCCAAAGACCACGAATTGCTCGATCTGCAAGGCTTGCCGGATCGATTCGATATCGCGGACCAAATGCCATGTTGTGTTGTTCTCGACCGTGGCCAAGGGCCGCGAGCGGCCGCAACCGCGTTGATCAAACAGCACAACGCGGTAAATTGCAGGATCAAAATAGCGCCGCATCGGTGGGCTGCACCCACCGCCCGGACCGCCGTGCAAGACCAAGACCGGAATGCCCTGCGGGTTGCCACATTGCTCGACATAGATGCGGTGGCCATCGCCCATATCCATCACGCGCTGGTCGAAGGGGTCGACCGGCGGGTAAAGATATTCAACTGCGCGCTTTTGACCTGATCTATGGTCCATAATCGTCCTATATGTTGGTCATAGACTGCGCCGCCAAAAGCCGGTGCGCAAGGAGTTCCGATGCAAAAAACCAATACAATCGACCCCGCCGAGGTGGCAAAGTTCGAAGCAATGGCCGCCGAATGGTGGGATACCGAAGGCAAATTCAAGCCGCTGCACCTGATGAATCCCTGTCGTTTGGATTACATCACCAGCCAGATCGCTGCCGAATTTGATCGAGATTTGACCCAAGCCCTGCCCTTTGCCGGCTTGCGGATCTTGGACATTGGCTGTGGCGGTGGTTTGCTGTCAGAACCGATGGCGCGGCTGGGGGCCGAGGTTGTGGGGGCCGATGCCGCCCCGCGCAACATACCGGTGGCGCAGATCCACGCTGCCCAATCGGGGCTCAGCATCGACTATCGCCACACCACGGCCGAAGCCATGGCCGAAGCGGGCGAACAGTTTGATGTGGTGCTGAATATGGAAGTGGTCGAGCATGTGGCCGACCCCTTGGGCTATTTGACCGCCTGCCAGCAGCTTTTGCGGCCGGGCGGGCTGATGATCTGCTCGACCCTGAACCGAAATGCCAAAAGCTTTGCCATGGCGATTATTGGCGCGGAATGGGTGATGCGCTGGCTGCCCAAGGGCACACATGACTGGGCCAAGTTCATCACGCCAGACGAGCTTTATGCGCTGATCACGGGCGCAGGGCTGGAGCCGGTGGATCGCAAGGGCATGGTGTTTAATCCGATCAGCTGGAAATGGAGCGTTTCGGCGCGCGATCTGTCGGTGAATTATGTCACGGCGAGTGTGAAGCGGGCCTGAGGGGCTTGTCGGGGGGCCGCCGCCGGAGCTGTTGAAGCCTCCGGCGGGGATATTTAGGCCAAGATGAAAGCCTTAGGCGTTTGAGGATTGGGCCCAGAGGTTGATGTCTTTTTCCTCGGCGATGGCTTGGATCTGGGCGAGTTCCTCGGCGGTGAAGTCGAGGTTGTCGATGGCTTTGGCGCAATCGATGACCTGTTCGGCTTTGGAGGCACCGATCAGCGCGGAGGTGATGCCGCCACCGCGCAGCACCCAAGCGATGGACATTTGCGCCAAGGTTTGGCCGCGGCTTTGCGCGAGGTCGTTGAGTTTGCGCACCGAGGCCAAGGCTTTGGTCACCACCGCGGGATCGAGCGATTTGTCTTGGGTGGCGCGGCTGCCTGCGGGGATGCCGTTGAGGTATTTATCGGTCAGGATGCCTTGGGCCAGCGGCACGAAGGCGATGGAGCCGAGCCCCAGTTCGGCCAAGGTGTCTTTGAGCCCATCGGTTTCGATCCAGCGGTTGAGGATATTATAGCTGGGCTGATGGATCACAAAGGGCGTGCCGAGGCGTTTGAGGATGGCATAGGCTTCGCGGGTGCGCTGGGCGTTATAGCTGGAGATACCGGCATAAAGCGCGCGGCCCGAACGCACGATTTGATCCAGCGCGCCCATGGTTTCTTCAAGCGG